>MDTG01113131.1_pt1 | contig 16848 bp, 12 predicted proteins | sample 811421 | NCBI WGS metagenome assembly MDTG01 (sample SAMN05326645, study PRJNA326480) | marine metagenome | isolation source: seawater | place: Pacific Ocean: South East | collected 2011
ATGGCTTCTTAATCGAGAACTGCTAGTGGGCCTTAGCAATGGTATACTTTGGGCCATTGTGATTGGTCTCGCCACTTATGTTTGGTTTCAAGACATACAAATCTCGGTGATTATCGCTATCGCCATTGTGATTAATTTAGTGGTAGCGGCTTTGGCCGGTGCCTTCTTACCTATCTTGCTAAAACGACTCAATATCGATGCGGCACTCGCCGGTGGGGTTGTATTGACCACCATTACCGATGTAGTGGGCTTCTTTGCATTTTTAGGTTTAGCCGCTAGCTTTTATTTATAAACATTATTGGTTTCCCCATGAGCGAACACGAAGACGATCAGTTTGAAGAGTATTCAGGCCCAAGTAAATCCCAGGTTAAACGCGAAATGCATGCCCTACAAGAGCTCGGCAAACGTATTTGTGAACTACCTAAAAAGCAATTAAAAACCCTACCACTCAGCGCAACGATGATAGAGGCCGTAGCGGAATGGGATCGTATTAAGAAGAACGAAGCCAAACGCAGGCACCTTCAATACGTGGGCCGTGTTATGCGTTCGGAAGATATCGAAGCGGTGAAATTAGCCATCGATAAACAAGACCCCAGTAGCGAAGAGTACAACCGAGTCTTACACCAGCAAGAAAAATGGCGTGACCGTTTAATCACAGAAGGAAAAGACGCATTAAGTGAATTTTGTGAGCAATTCGAGGTCTCGGATATTCAGCATCTTCGCCAATTGATTCGTAATGCGGCCAAGGAGCATGAAGAGAAACTAGCCAATCCTGATGCGGCACAAGCTAAAATGGGGAAAAGTGCAGCGCGTAAGTTATTCTTATTTATTAAGACTTTTTACCCAAGCTAAACACCTAATTCAAACAACCGCCGCGGTTTAAACAAAAAGCTTTCGTGTATTCACGTAAGCTTTTTGTGTTGCTGAATGGGCATGTTAGCTCGACATTGCTCAAGAAAATCAAAATCCAAATCTGCAAATATGACTTGTGGTTTTTCATTATCCCCTTGCGCAAGGATCTCACCATTAGGTGCAACGATCATACTTTGCCCCCAGGTTTTGCGGCCATCCTCATGAACCCCCACCTGATTAGCCGCTAACACAAAGCTTTGTGTTTCAATTGCCCTAGCACGTAATAATATTTCCCAATGCACCCGCCCTGTTTCATAAGTAAAAGCCGAAGGGACTGTAATCAATTCACAACCCTGCGACTGATACTGCTGGTACAGTTCTGGAAAACGTACGTCATAACAAACACTTAAACCAAGCTGATGCCCATCAACCATCACTGTTTTCGCATCATTACCTGCGATAAACGTATCCGACTCTTTATAACGGCCTTTTTCATCCGCCACGTTAACATCAAATAAATGTATTTTATTGTATTGCGCCATTATTTCGCCGTCACGAGAACACACTAATGAAGCCGCTAATACTTTTTCAGATTGCTTGTTACTTTCATCTATTAAAGGAACTGAACCCGCTACAATATTACATTTAAATTGCTTAGCCCAACCCAAAACGGTATGAATGACATCTTCAGGTGTAAAACGATTGCACGCTAATTCGAATTGATTAGTCACCCCAAGACAAGCAAACATTTCAGGTAATACGACCAAGTCAGCATCCTTTTCTGATGCTTGTTTAAGTAATACCTCAGCTTGCATTAGGTTAGCATCAACATCTTTACCACTGGTCATTTGAATAACGGCACAACGCATTACTCTTTTTCTCCTAACCCAAAAAAATCTTTCATTCGATACCAGAAGCCTTGGTCTTGCTTACCTTCAATATCATTATCAAATCGTTTCATTAACTTTAAATTTGGCTCATCCCAAGTACCATCTAATTTATAAGTAGCACTGGTGTATTTTTCAATTTGATCACCAACTAGCTGTTCACCAACAAACAATGATGCCGCCACAGGTGGTGCAAATCCTGCTAGGATAGCTACAAAAGGAAGTGTACTGGTAATAGGAAAAGTCACAGAGAGTTCTTGCTTAAGGGCTTTTGTATTTAAATTAACCGTTCCGCTAGCCGAAAATTTAGCTGAAGGCCCTTTAATATCTAATGTGTCTACAATCGTCATAACACCATCATTGACATTGACCTTTCCAGAGACGGAGTCAAAGTGTAAACCGCTTTGGTATACATCTGAAAAGTCTAAACGTAGGCGCCTTCCAATTGCTGAAAAATTCAAAATGCCAAATGCACTCAACGCGCCGGTATCTCCAGCCTCTAAGAAACGACCATCTCGTAATGAAACACTGGCTTGCCCATTTAACAAATGGGATTGAATAGCTGCTGGGCTAGCCTGCCATTTAAAATCTAGATTTACTTTTGCATTCTTGGCCTCGATGACAGGCTTACTGCGCCACGCTTTCTGGATACCACCTACGTCATTACTGGCTAACTTAAGTTGTAAAGATGTTGTTTGTAATTGCGTTTCATCCACCGATTTCACCCAACTCACCTGACCTTTTACAGCCAGTTTTTTAATAGTGCCGTCGATTTCTGTAATCGATAATGTATCCCCTTTACTACGCACTTTTCCTTGCCAAGAACCGTAGTTTATTGGGCCAAGAAAAATCTCATCAACTTCTAAGTCCAGATCGGTAAACATGCTTGGAAAAACATTGACTAACGGATCGACTTCTTTAGCTGCTTTATCATCCGATTCATTAAGTGCAGGCCAGTGAATATAATCTAGATCTAATGCAATAGGTTCACCTTCAGACCACGTCACCAAACCCTTTGCGATAGGCGCCTGAATATTTATATCCCAAGCGTTACCTCGGGGGCTTACTTGTGTGGATACTTGCTCAAATTCATAATCATCGTAAACAACTAAATCAGAACTGATATCCACTTTACGCACAAGTGAACTTGATTCACGGCTTACCTGGGTATCATTGTGGTTAGCTGTGTTCGGTTGAAGACTCTGGAATAAATTCAACCATTCATTCGCGTTAATTTGGCTAACATGTCCAAGTACTTCAATGCCCTTGGTATTGGGTATGTATGCTTCGGTTGACCCTAAATAAATTTGCCCTGACTGAACACCACCTTGCTTTAAATGCAGCGCCAAGTTCAAATTGTCAGAGTATGACAATTTGATTTTTTGCCCATCATCAAGGGCCATTTTCATTTTAAAAGGTTGAGCTGAGTTTGCCTGCTTAGCGAACGGCTCAGGGAGTGCAACATCAATACCTTTTAAATCACTACTGATTTCTAAACCTGTAAAGCCGTTTTTTTCTCCACTAATTTTAAAGTATCCTGATACAAGCGCATTGCCGGTAATAGGCTCAAGTAGCGGTAAATTCAGCCATTGCTTTAAACGAGTCGTTTCTAAATTACCTTTAAAAGCAATGTCCGACGAAAATCCAACCTCGTGTACTACGGAGTCAATATTCACGATAAGTGGTTGCTGCCAAAGATTAGATTGTATTGCAGATGCACTTAGCCCTTCACTTGTGCGGTATCGAATTGAACCATGAGTCTGGTCAAAACTTAAACCAATATCGGCTAAATTCAAACTAGCTTGCGTCAAGCGTGTATTGATATCGGCGCCAATTGAATTACCACCCCCATTCAACGGTATAGACAAGCCTAATTGAGTAACATGTTTACCAGTCATACTCCATGGATCCATCACATTATTCACCACCGCTTGAAGGGGCGTATGCTGAAAATAGCTAAATCCTTCTGATGCTAATCCATCCACATTAGCCTTAACCCAAAGCGTATTACTATCTATACCATCATAAATAATCTGTGTACTAGACACGTCACCACCAAGGCTTAAAGCCTGATTTATATTGGCATAAACACGATCATTTTTAACAAATAAGTTTCCGTTAATATCAGATACGACAGGCCATTGTGGTAAATATTGAAGGGCGGCCTTAGATAAATTTAATTGCAATTCAGACTGACTAGCACTGTTTTTATCAAGACCTGTAAATAAATAATATTGCCCACTATTAGCCTTACCCGCTAATAAAGACTGATCTAGCCAGTCCCTCAAATCCTCTGACACAATTTTAGGCACAAGAGCATGATGTACTGCCACATCAGCGTTAGTGAGTGATAAATTGAGTTCAAGCTTGTCCTCAAGAGACGTTTTATCAAATAGCCAAACCTTAAAGCCGCCCATAATGTTTTCAACATTGGCCATTTCAAGGGATAGGCCATCCCCAACTAAGCGAACGCCTTCATCGGTAATAAACCAATCCACTTGCCCTTTTGCGTTAGGGAAATAAAACGGTGACTCATAAATGTCAGGAAAATTAATCGTTACCTGTGGGCCATCAAACTGCACACGGCCGTTTTTTTCATTTGCCGCAATGACACCATTAATATTGGTAAGGCTAGGAATACCGCCACTTGCTTGGGTAGATACATTTTTGATTTCACCAGCGACTGTAAACGACGTTTGACCATCTGCTTTGTTTTGCATGATGATATTCATGTCTTCAACAGAACCAATAGGCGCTAATTCGGTTAAAAGCGGTTTCAATTCTGTTGGTATCAGGTTCACCTTGGAAAGGAACTCATGTAAGTAACTGACATCCATGGACTTAAGGTAGGTCTGCCAACGACTGCCTTGCATGGTTTTTGATATACCTACCGCAAGATCATTAAATTCCCATGTTTTATTTTTTAACTTGAAGTTGCTATCTTCTAGCCAAAACCGCCAATCATCGACTGATTTTTGTTTTGCCCAAATTGTCGCATTCACTGCATCAATTTTTCGCCCATCGTTGACGTACACACTTGGGCTGGCGACAGACAACTTACTGTAATTTAATAACCTATCTTTAAATTCAAAACGTAATTGTGCGGATGCCGAAAACGATTTAAACAGCGATACATCAAATATCTCATTAAACCAATAATCCACATCTAAATCTGGTAGATCCAATGCCCCTCTCGCATAAAATGTATCCAATTTAAAGGGGCTGCCTTGGCTGTAAAGCCTAAGACCGGCATTGACTTTATTTTCATTACCGTATGATACATTACCGGTTATTAACCGGTTAAAACCATCACCCGTCATCACCAGATGATCTAGTTGCAAAATTTTGGTTTCATTTTCACGGATGTTTTCCACTGTCACATTATTTAGCTCAACTTGCTGTTGTAGCAATAGACTTTCAATAAGCTGTTTAATGAGCTTGATGTCATCGTCTTCAATGGGCTGTTTCGGTTTTTTATTGTCGCCATCTACGCGCACATATAAGCCGGAAAGCCTGACACTTTTAAATACAGGGGTAAGATTAAACAATGAAGAACGGGGATCTAAAACCGCATCAATGGCGGCTATGGATACCTTAGGTTGATCAGGGTAGTCATCGGTATGAAGCGTGACACCCTCAATATGAACCGAAGGCGTGAGAATATCCATGCCACCACTGAGCTGACGAATGCTGACATCACCGTCCAGTTGCTGGCCAAGATAGGTTTCTAACGAAGCACGATATTGACCAATATACGGAAAGATCTGCTGCCCTATGGCACTGTACAAGGCCAGCACCATGAAAGTTGCAACAAACAATAAATTAAATGCGGTCAATCCTTGCTTTAATGTGTTTTTCTTCATGTGAGATTATTGCAGGATCAAGTCGTATTGCTCTTGGCTGTACATAGGATCTACTTGTAATTTAATCGTTTTGTTTATGAAGTTTTCTAAGTCAGCAACACTTTGACTTTCTTCATCAAGCAATAAATCAATCACATTTTGCGACGCTAGAACCAAATAAGCCGATGCGTCATAAGCACGCGCCTCTCTTAGCAGCTCACGGAAGATTTCATAACATACTGTTTCAGCGGTTTTAATATCACCACGCCCATCACAATGAGGGCACGGCTCACATAACATTTGCCCAAGGCTTTCTCGGGTACGTTTACGGGTCATTTCCACTAACCCTAACTCGGATACTTGAGAAATCTTGGTTTTAGCGTGGTCTTTTTCCAATACCTTTTCCAGCATACGCAGCACTTGTCGCTGGTGTTCTGGGTCTTCCATATCAATAAAATCGAGGATAATAATGCCACCTAGATTACGTAAACGTAATTGACGACCAATCACAGTTGCCGCCTCTAAGTTGGTTTTAAAAATTGTTTCTTCTAAATTACGATGGCCCACAAATCCACCCGTATTCACATCAACTGTGGTCATGGCCTCGGTTTGATCAATGATAAGGTAGCCACCGGATTTCAGCTGTACCTTACGCTCCAGGGCTTTTTGGATTTCATCCTCAACGCCATAAAGATCAAAAATAGGCCGCTCACCAGGGTAGTATTCCAGTTTATCGGTCACCTCTGGAACAAACGAGTGTGAAAACTCTTGTGCTTTTTGAAAGTTTTCACGTGAATCGATCAATACCTTATGGATTTCTGGGCGAATAAAATCCCTAAAAGTACGAAGGTGTAGCGGTAGTTCCTCATAGATCATACCGGGGGCTTTCACCGTAGTGATTCGCTCTTGGACCTTATTCCATACCCGTTGTAAGTAGCGAGTATCGAGTAATATTTCCTCTTCACCTGCGCCTTCAGCAGCTGTACGTAAAATAAAACCACATTGATCATTGAGACCTTCGGCCTCCATGCAAGACTGAACCAGAGCGCGCAAACGTTCACGCTCACCCTCGTCTTCAATTCTCTGACTGATGCCAACATGTTGAGTGTGCGGCATAAAAACAAGGTAACGCGAGGGAATCGATAAATGTGTGGTTAAGCGGGCACCCTTGGTGCCAATAGGATCTTTAGTGACTTGTACCACTAAATCTTGGCCTTCATGTAGCAAGCTGGTAATCGCATCAGGCTGACGGCGAGCCGCATCACTATCTTTTACAGGCCCCTGCACATCAGCCGCATGAATAAACGCAGCACGTTCAAGGCCTACTTCAACAAACGCTGCCTGCATACCAGGCAGTACACGCACGACCTTACCGATATAAATATTACCAACAATGCCTCTGCGATTGCTGCGCTCAATATTCACTTCTTGCAGCACGCCGTTTTCCACAAGCCCCATACGGGTTTCTGTGGGTGTCACATTTAATAAGATTTCCGTATTCATGATTAGACTGCTGTTAAGGGTCGAAATCGACACGTTAAATTGAAAGCGTTGTGGCCGTTAATCCTGCCAAATAGGCACATTATAGTGCTGTAATAACTGAGCGGTTTCCATCAAGGGCAAGCCAACTACGTTGCTATAGCTGCCCACAATACCGGCGACAAACACCGCCGCTTTACCTTGAATGCCATACGCGCCGGCCTTATCCATGGGCTCACCCGTGGCGACATAATCTTCAATCTGAGTTGGCGCAAGTGGGTTAAACTGCACCTCGGTACTCACCACCTGGCTCATTAACTCAGGCTCGCCTAGCTTATTCGTGCAAATCGCAATGGCCGTTAATACATGATGACTGCGCCCAGACAATCGTGACAACATGGCACATGCATCTGCCTTAGTGTTTGGTTTGCTTAAAATCTCACCGTCCAATACCACGCAGGTATCAGAACCCAACACAGGCAAGCTGGATTGTTGCGCCCCTTGTTGCGCTTTTTCGCGTGCTAGTCGCTCGACATAGGCCTCTGGTGATTCATCGAGCAAAGGGGTTTCATCAATATCTTGTGGCTCACTTATAAAGCTGACACCAATCTGCTCTAGCAGTTCACGGCGTCGAGGGGAGACAGAGGCTAATAATAAATCTGCCATGTTAGCCCCTAAAATATTGGCGCACCGCCAATAGTAAGTTGTACCAAAGAGGCCAGATCAACGCACTGCCTACAGAAGGCCAAAGCAATGCGGTTTTACCTTGACCAATGACAATAGACTCACTCCAGAAACGCACTAACAAAAACAGTCCAATTAAAATAAACACCAAAAAGCTCTGCTGCAAAGGGTTGTATAAGCGCATGCGCGAATGCAGCAATAAAACCAAGTACGCCATGATGCTCATGGCTAAAGCATTAAGGCCTAGCAACGAACCATGCAGTACATCTAACAATAGCCCCATAAACAAGGCTAAAAAAATACCGGCTTTTGTTGGGCTCATCAGTACCCAAAAAATCACCGTCATGGCCACCCATTCAGGGCGAATGTAATCGATCAACCTTGGCATAGGGAAAGCGGCCAAAACTAAAGCAAAAAAGAAGGTGGGTAAGATGACCGAATATGCGCGAATCATGGCTGCACCTCCGCTTGAATTTGAGGTTCAGGTAACTGGCTATCTTTAGAAAAAACCAATAAAACATAACGAGAACGGTCAAGCTGGGCAGAGGGTTTTGCCGAGACAATCGCAAATGGCTCACCTGGGTCGTGTTCGACCTTAGTAATCGTGCCTACAGGGTAACCACGAGGATAACGGGAGCCCAAACCAGAGCTCACCAAAAGGTCCCCTTCTTTGATATCTGCCGTATCCGGCACATATATCAGCGCCAATTCATCTAATCGACCAGCCCCCACTGCAATAGCACGAATACCGTTACGATTTACCAGTACCGGAATCGCATGGTTACTATCCGCCAGCAATAGAACCCGACTGGTATACGGCAATACTTCTATCACCTGCCCCATTAAACCCTGGGCATCCAAAATAGGCTGACCGACAAAAACACCGTGTTTTTCACCTTTATTAATGATGATGTGATGGGTATAGGGGTCCGGGTCCACACCAATTAATTCAGCTACCTGGACTTTATCATCGAGTAATTCAGAGGCGTTCAGCAGTTCACGTAAACGATTATTTTCAGCTCGCATGGAAACCATTTGCTGAACTTTTTGCTTTAAAACGAGGGATTCATTACGAAGGCGATCATTTTCTTCTTGAAGACTGGCTCGACTGAAAGCGGACTTTTCAGCCCAAACACCTAATTGACCTGGAATGCCAGACACCCATTGTACGGGCGTAATGAAATACCCCAGTAAACTGCGCACATGCTGAACAGGTTCTAAGTATTTATCGGCCGACATGAGCGCAATACAAATAAGCGCTGCCATAAGCATGCGAGCATTGATGGCTTGGCCAGAACTGAAAATACCTTTAATGGTGTGCTCCTTAAGACTTCTTTAATGGTTAGAAATCGTCTCATCGAGCTGTACGTACAAAATGCGTAACCCTCGCGGATTACGCATTTTCGACAGGATTTGACCGACAACTGGCGCCAACAACGAAATTAATATTCGTGGGCCAACAGATCAAGTTGCTGGTCTGTCATGGTTTCAAGGGCACGACCGCCACCACGAGCAACACAAGTCAGTGGATCATCAGCCACAATCACAGGCAAACCGGTTTCTTCGCTTAATAACTTATCAAGGTCACGTAGCATTGCACCACCACCGGTTAACACTAAACCGCGTTCGGCAATATCCGACGCCAATTCTGGCGGACATTGCTCAAGGGCACTTTTCACCGCTTGCACGATCGCAGCAAGAGACTCTTGTAGCGCCTCTAGGATTTCATTGCTGTTCAATGTAAATGAACGCGGGATACCTTCAGCCAGGTTACGACCACGCACATCAATCTCACGTACTTCACCACCAGGGTAGGCTGTGCCGATTTCTTGTTTAATGCGCTCAGCCGTGGCTTCACCAATTAATGAGCCATAATTACGACGCACATACGTCACGATGGACTCATCAAACTTATCACCACCGACTTTTACGGATTCACTATAAACCACACCATTCAGAGAAATAATGGCGATTTCCGTAGTACCACCACCGATATCAACAACCATGGAACCGCTGGCTTCTTCAACCGGTAGGCCTGCACCAATGGCGGCTGCCATTGGTTCTTCAATTAGATATACCTTACGTGCACCAGCACCAATACAAGATTCACGGATGGCTTTACGCTCAACCTGCGTGGATTTACATGGCACACACACCAATACACGTGGGCTTGGTGTGAAGAAACTGTCTTCATGCACTTTTTTAATAAAGTGCTGCAGCATTTTTTCAGTCACTTGGAAGTCTGCGATCACACCGTCTTTAAGTGGACGAATGGCTTGGATATTACCCGGCGTACGACCCAGCATACGCTTAGCGTCGTGACCCACAGCAGCCACTGTTTTTTGGCTACCCTGACTACGAACGGCCACAACTGAAGGCTCGTTTAAGGTAATGCCTTTCTCGCGTTCATAGATAAGAGTGTTTGCTGTTCCAAGGTCGATCGAAAGGTCGCTTGAGAACATCCCTCTGAGTTTTTTAAACATCCGGTATTTCCAATGTAACGTAGAGACTATTATTTTGCTGCTTAGACTATCAACGGCGGGCTTTTTGGGCAAGGCACAAATGTGTTAAGTTATACCCCTTTCACATACTTTATATTTATAGCCCAAAAAGGCAGAGAAAATACCATGGCGCTTGATCGTTCAGATGTCACCAATATTGCGGATTTAGCCCGCTTAGCCATCGCCGAAGACAATATCGGCCAGTACCAAGAAGAACTGAGCAGCATTCTGGCGCTCGTGGAGCAAATGAATGCCGTCAATACTGACGATGTTCAGCCTCTTGCTCATCCAGCCGATGCGGTTCAGCGCTTACGTGCCGACGTTGTTAGCGAAGAAAACCAACGCGAGAAATATATGGCCAACGCACCTGCGCAAGAAAACGGCCTATTTTTAGTACCTAAAGTTGTAGAGTAATTGATCATGGCCTTACATAACCTCACTTTGACCCAAATATCCAAAGGTCTCGAAGCCGGTGATTTCACCAGCGTTGAAATCACCCAGCACTTTCTCGATCGCATTGAACAGCTTGATAAAGGCGATAATGGCCTTAACAGCTTCATCACGGTCACCCCAGAGCAAGCACTTGCAGACGCCAAGGCCGCCGATGAACGTCGCGCCGCTGGTGACGCATCGACCTGGACCGGTGTGCCTTTCGCACACAAAGACATCTTTTGTACCGATGGTACCCTCACCACCTGTGGCTCAAAAATGTTGGGGAATTTTGTTCCCCCTTATGACGCTACTGTTGTTGCGAACATGAAAGCGCAAGGCGCCGTTTGTCTTGGCAAAACCAACATGGATGAATTCGCCATGGGTTCATCCAACGAATCCTCTTTTTTTGGCCCAGTAAAAAACCCATGGAATCATGAGACTATTCCTGGTGGCTCATCCGGAGGTTCTGCCGCGGCCGTTGCTGCTCGCTTAGTACCGGCCGCCACCGGCACAGACACCGGCGGCTCTATTCGTCAGCCTTCTGCTCTTTGTGGCTTAACCGGTTTAAAGCCTACCTACGGTCGCTGCTCTCGTTGGGGCATGATTGCTTACGCATCTTCCCTTGACCAAGCTGGCCCGATGGCTCGCACCGCGGAAGATGCTGCCATGATGCTTAACGTGATGGCCAGCTTTGATGAAAAAGACAGCACCAGCATTGAACAAGACGTACCGGATTACACCGCCACGCTAAACAATGAGCTTGCAGGCAAAGTGATCGGCCTACCAAAAGAGTTTTTCCCTGAAAGCTTAGATGGAGAAATGAAACAGGCTGTAATGAATGCCATCGCTGAATTTGAAAAACTAGGTTGCACCGTTAAAGAAATTTCTTTACCAAGTACTGATCTTGCCATTCCAGCTTACTACGTTGTGGCACCGGCTGAATGCTCCGCCAATTTATCTCGTATGGACGGCGTACGTTTTGGTTATCGCTGTGACGATCCAAAAGACGTGGAAGACTTATACAAGCGTTCACGTGGTGAAGGGTTTGGTGACGAAGTAAAACGTCGCATCATGATCGGTACCTATGCGCTATCAACGGGTTTTTACGATGCCTATTATGTGAAGGCTCAAAAAATTCGTCGCTTAATTAAAAATGATTTTGTTAAAGCATTTGAAGACGTGGATTTCATCATGGGCCCTGTCACCCCGACACCAGCATTTAAAGCCGGTGAAAAGTCAGGAGACCCCGTTGAGATGTATATGGAAGATAAATTCACCCTATCTTGTAACCTTGCGGGTTTACCTGGCATGTCCATTCCGGCTGGTTTAATCAATGGTTTACCTGTTGGTTTACAAATTATGGGCGATTACTGGCGTGAAGCCGATATGTTAAATGCGGCGCACAAGTTTCAGCAAGTCACCGATTTTCACAATGCAGCACCTCAAGGTATCGAATAAGGAATTCTATTATGGAATGGGAAGTAGTCATCGGTCTTGAGATTCACGCTCAGTTGGCCACCAAGTCAAAAATATTTTCAGGCTCAAGCACCGCATTTGGTGCAGAACCTAATACACAAGCCTCTCTGTTAGATTTAGGTTTACCCGGTGTATTGCCTGTCTTTAACGAACAAGCTTTAGCCATGGCGGTTAAATTCGGTTGCGCCATTGATGCAGAGATCGGCAAAGTTTCTGTATTTGATCGTAAAAACTATTTTTATCCGGATTCACCAAAGGGATATCAAACCACACAATTGCATCATCCAATTGTGGGTATGGGTCATATAGACATTACCTTGGAAGACGGCAGCACTCGTCGCATTAATGTTACCCGCGCGCACTTAGAAGAAGACGCCGGTAAATCATTACACGAAGACTTTCATGGACAATCCGGTATTGATTTAAACCGTGCTGGTACACCGTTAATTGAAATTGTATCCGAGCCAGAAATTCGCAGCGCCAAAGAAGCAGTTGCCTACTTCAAAAAAATGCACAGCATCGTAACCTACCTAGGCATTTGTGATGGCGATTTATCACAAGGTTCAATGCGTTGTGACTGTAACGTATCTTTGCGTCCAAAAGGCCAAGAAGAATTCGGTACTCGCACTGAAATCAAAAACGTAAACAGTTTCCGTTTTGTTGAACAAGCCATAAACGTTGAGATCGAACGCCAAATGGATATTCTTGAAGATGGTGGCACCATCACGCAAGAAACACGTTTGTTTGATGCCAATAAAATGGAAACCCGCTCCATGCGCTCAAAAGAAGTGGCCAACGATTATCGCTACTTCCCTTGCCCGGATTTGCTACCCGTTGTTATTGATGACGAATACATTCAAACCATTCGTGATTCATTACCCGAATTACCCGACCAGAAAAAACAGCGTTTAATGGATGAAAACGGTTTAAGCGAATACGATGCGGGCGTACTGTCTGCAACTCGTGAAATGGCCGACTATTTTGAAGCCGTGGCTAAAACCTGTGGCGACTATAAACTGGCTGCTAACTGGGTAATGGGAGAATTATCTGCGGCGTTAAATAAAAACGAAGTGGATATTAAAAATAGCCCTGTGAGCGCCGCACAGCTGGGTGCGATGATTGCTCGCATCATCGACAACACTATTTCTAGCAAGGGTGGTAAAGATGTATTTGCTGCACTGTGGGAAGAAAAAGGTGACGACGTAGATGCACTGATCGATTCACTTGGTTTAAAACAAGTGAGCGACAGCGGCGCCATTGAAGCCATTGTCGACGATGTCATTGCTAACAGTCCTAAACAGGTTGAGCAATATGTCTCGGCAGAGCCGGATAAACGCGGCAAAATGATTGGTTACTTTGTAGGCCAGGTCATGAAAGCATCGAAAGGCTCTGCGAATCCAGGCATGGTGAATAAGGTGCTTAAAGAGAAACTGGACGCTAAGTGCTAAATTAATTCATCAAGCTGATAGGATTAAGCACCTACAAACGGATATTGCATCCGCTTATAGGTGCTTTTTTAGCTCACTTAGTTGGCTAATAAACGATTAAATACCGATAATTGATGGTTTAATTTTTTTTCATCCTTATCATCAAGTGCACACTGATCCAGCACAAAGTGTACAGTTCTATTAACGGTTTCCCAGCGTGGGTTCTTCGGTAATGTTTGTACCGAAAGGTACTTATCGAGCGTCCGTGTTTTCGCGGTACTACCATCCATATACACACGCCACAAACCACTTTTTTCAGCTAAAACCGTTTTACTCTTCACACTGTAACGTTGCCACATATCAATCGCATCGCGAATTAACTGCACAGTTACATCACGCACATCTTCATTTTCAGGCAGCATAACCATACTTGAACTATTAAGCCGCTGTACTTTAAGTAATAACTCTTCTGGTAGCACCGGTGAAACCACATAATCGGTTACCCCCATACGAATACACTGGGCTAATTGTGTTTTATGGTATGCATCGACTAATAATAGTATCGGTATATCATTGTGCTCACTTCGAATACGCTTGATATCTTCAATCATATACGCATCCCATTTTTTAACTTGCCAAACAATCATCTTAGGACGAAATTTAATAATATTTTCTTGAGTAATATTAGCCAAAATCAAATGAAAATATTCTGACAAGGTATGCCCGATCACCCCAGTTGAATCTTGGTTGACTAACACTGGCTCCGCTAATGCGTTGCCTAAATGTTCAACCTTTTTCTCATCATTTTCCTCATGCTCATCTTCAATATACCGCGGTATTGAAAAGCTCATTTTAGTTGAGCTCGATAGCCGCGTAATATCAAGCTTACTGCCCATGGTATTTAAAGCATAATGAACTGCGTTCAATTCATCATGTAATATTTTTTGTTGATTAGTGACTTTATTTAAAATGACCTCAAAATTCACATTTTTAGAATCGTTACCTATATATAAACTGGCTGAAATACCATCGCGATCGGCCATACGAGTTAGAATTAGAACAATAGATTGCAGATCATCTTGACTGCAATTTAAAAGAATTGAATCGTCTTCAATATAAACAGGTAGATTAAGAATACCGGTGTAAAAATCAATGGAAGCTTGCCAGTGCCTAAGTGTAAAGAGGCTAGTAGTATTCGATTGCGTATATCTTTTCATTATCTGGCCAGCACTTCGATCAATACTTGATTTTACACTTAACAATAATCGTGACTCTCGCTGACTGTGTAGCCACAACATATAAAGCTGAAACAGCACAAAAAATACCAAACCAAATTGCGCCAATGGCCGAGATTGAATATACAGATGGGTGTATAAATAATCATGAATAACAAATACCGTCCAGCCCATAAAACTAATCATAAATAAATTCACAAATGGGGCGTTTTGTTTTCTCAAAAGAACCAACATGATCATAATATAAGCGACTGTCATCAAGCCCATTATTTGATTCACCTCACCAAACCAAGTGAAAACGGTTGCCGGTAAAAAAACCGTGGCAATCACAACCACAAATGAAACAACAGCAATAATGCGGGGAAATACTTGATTTTTGATATCGAAAAAACGATGAAAGAAATACACAAATAATGGCAATGCAATAAATAAAAGAATGTGCTCTAAACGCTGCCAATTTTGCCAACTCATGAACGATATAAAGTCATAAGCAATGCGCTCACCCACCGTCACACTTCGCAGGGCAATCGCCCAAACAAACAGCGCAAAGAATATATGGCTATCATGTCCGTACCGGGTGATATTGCGCCCTAATAAGTAAATGGACACCAACACTAAAAAACTAAATACCATGGCATCCAGTAATTTACTTTGGTCACGTAACGCTGCGCGGTGCTTAGCATCCGATATTAAAAGGTTATGCCACACCCCGCCTTCTTTATGATGAAAGTTACTCACATGCAAAACGAGGTCATACTGGGTAGCTGGCTCAAGGGGCATAACAGCCGGCCCAAATTTTGGCTGCTCCGATTGCACGGTATGAGATACCACACCACGCTGAAATCTCAATTTTCCATTGACCCACAAGCTCATGGCACTTGGCATATCCGGTATACGTAAATAATAAGGTTGCTGCACAGGCATATGCAGGCGCAATCTAAATGTGGCAAATCCATGAGGGGCATAAGGACCTTGCTCATGCCATAAACCAGGCAGCTTTAAGCCATCTTGCATGGGCCGATTCATTTCTATATGCAGGGCCTGCCAGTCAAACGCCCACAAGCCATTAAGGGCAACAGGCCCTTGGCGTAAATCATCCGTTGATATGGTTTTTTCTGGTAGGGAAAAACAGGTAAGAGGGATCATCCATCCCAATATAAATACAACTAACTTCATGGCATTTATCATTATTTTTTAGCCATATTACGCATTGATGGACTGAAACCATATGTCCAAATACGCCTTCATCTAAAGCGATGAGTGTCATTTTTATTTGACCTTTTTTAGCCTTTTTTTGTGTGGTGTTTATTCATGCTATGGCTTTAATTCTATGTGTGGCTAATCTGGGGATTTGCCACACTTAAAATAAATATAATAACGAGGTGCCCCAATGAGACGATTCAAAGTCGCCCTAATGCTGATATGTCTAGGACTGAGCAGTGCCACACTTGCCTACCCAGGCGTATTCCCACAATCGACTTTTCAAAACTTAGACTATGGCCTGTATTGGTTCGGAAATAACGATAATTATCAAAAAGCCCAAGCGGGCCACAGTAATTCGTATTACAACAAAAGCGCACCAACCATCATTTATATTCATGGCTGGCAAAACAGCTCAAGCCAAGCTAAAAACCGTGAGACCTTCAATCGTAGCGACAGTGGCGGCCCCAATGTGGATTTAGCCTATGCATGGCGCCGTGCGGGTTACAACGTGGGTATTTTATATTGGAATCAATTTGCAGATGAGGGCGAAGTAAAAGATGCCGAAGCTAAAATCTGGAGCAAAAACGGCCCTCGTGCTATGCGCTGGCGCGATCACAATGGGTCCTATCGTTCATGTCCAAATAAGGATGCAGGGCAACTCATGTTTGAAAGCCTGAAAAATAACATGGCGGATTATACAGGGAGCCGCTTGATCATTGCAGGCCACAGTCTAGGTAATCAAATGGCGATTGTGGTGACCAAAAAACTGAAAGATGGCATCAACGCTGGCAATACTAATAGTAAGCTGAAACCTAAGCGTGTGGCCTTAC
>MDTG01324618.1_pt1 | contig 16847 bp, 18 predicted proteins | sample 811421 | NCBI WGS metagenome assembly MDTG01 (sample SAMN05326645, study PRJNA326480) | marine metagenome | isolation source: seawater | place: Pacific Ocean: South East | collected 2011
CTCCAAAACCACCATCATCAAAAAAGGGAATTAAAATACCAGAGGTAACTTTCTTTACGAGGGATGAATATTACGGCGATATTGTTGATGAAGATCTTTTAATAGTAAATGAAATGCAAGGTGAAGCTGTAACGTTTAAAGTAAACCTGGATAACAAATTCATTAATAGCTATTTGACTGCAAATAATGATGAAATAGATATTTTGAAAGAGCAGCTCAAGACCTCTATGGGGCTTATTGGACTTGTTCTTCATTCAGAATGTAAAAAATTAGAGAATGACGAGAATTTCGAGGGTACACAATCATACGTGAGAAAATACACGAGGCAATTGGCCCCTGTCTTAATGTTTCTCATCCGCGATATATCTCGATTAGGAACGTAAAAGAAAAATAGTAGACATGTTTTTATGATAATTTTGCTCTACTTATTGGGTATATGCTTGGGTATTGAGAGATACTAGATATTAGAGGTCAATAGATTCAAGGCATTAGACACAAAGTAGGTTTTACCCTGACCCATTTTAAACCTTAAATCCATTCCACACGTCAATAAAATGACATTATTTATATAAATATTTTCTTTATGATATAGACTATTTATTAATAAGTTTTAAGAGTTCACTTACTTTGGCATCTACTGCGCTTTTATTTTTAAGTGAATTTTTTACACATGATTCAACATGTTTTTTCAGTACTTTTGATTCTACTGAAACCAGAGCAGCTTTTGCAGCTTTTATTTGATTGAGGATATCAACGCAGTATTTACCATCATTTATCATATTAATAATACCTCTGATTTGCCCCTCAATTCTTTTAAGCGATGCAAGTTGTTTGTTATGTGCTGGATGGTTTGTCATAGTTATAAATATATAGGTAGTAAATAGGTGAAAAAACTCGCTGATACAAAGATTATAACAGATACATAGTACATTGTTTTTGATCTTTTCCTAGTTTTCAAACAAATGTCTCGTAGTTCAGGGTCGACTGGACATGGTAATAATTCTGATTTCTTAATAAGTACTCCAGCTATCAATAATATTATTACAGCCCCAATTGTAATGTAGATTTTGTACTCGGATATAATTATAAGTTGGGGAAACATATTGACCATAGACGCAAGGGTTGCTCCTGCGCCTATGGATACAAATAATGCTGGTAATGCGCAACAAATTAATGTTGACGATGATGCAAAAAGAGTAATAATACCAATTTTGGTTGATTCTGGTTTTTGTGGCATAACTTATAGTTCTTTTATTATTACATTTGTCGCTGTTTGACCGTTGATGAGAAATATATTTTTTATTTCATCAGCGTCTATCTTTTTCGTATTTGAATACGCTACAAGCACTTTACCAGCACCTAAATCAACGTTTACTTTTTCAACCGATTTATCGTCATAAAATGTTTTTTCTATACCTCTAGCGCAAAAATCGCATACCATGCCTTTAACATCAACAATTGCTATTTTGACATTAGAGAGGTCTTTGACAAAAATATTATATTTATTTTGATCAATTGCAGTATTAGAACCGTCAATATTTTTATGCATGTAAGCATGATTATCTGAATCATGATCATGCGTAGACGAAGCAAATAAAATATTTGTTTGAAGTATTAGTAGTGGTAATAAAAGTTTGTACATAATTTCCTCCTTGTTTAAAATCTCACCATATAGTGTACATCCCAGTGTGAATTCTTAGTTCCTATCTCTATCAAGAAATCTCCTTTAAATAATTTAATAAACGGATAGGTTTCCCAATTATTGTTTATAGTATCTTTTTTTGTCTTAAGCATAAGCCACGTGTGTAAGTCATTATAGTCTCCTATATAGGGAGCTACTCCTAACTGAAACTCATTTTCGGAATAATCTTTTGTCTGTGTATGTTTATTGATATAGGCAAATGATGTAAATATTCTCCTTGTTTCCCAGTCACCATGAATGCCGTAGTGAAAATTATCTCTTGATTCGTTAGATATGCCGCCTGTGATATATAAATTACGCTGAGATAGTTTTGTATTTTTTCTATCAACAAGATAGGTAGTTCTTAGATTTATATATTCTTTTTCAAAATGTTTAGAATTCATGTACTCTAACCCAATAGAGTATTTATAAGATGGCGAATAGTGATAATAATAAGATGTAAACATGGAGTTAGATTTATACATCAACGTAGATCCACCAGACCATGAAATCGGTCTAGCTTCAACAACGCTGACCAATAACATGAACGTACACATAATTGATAATTTTCTTATACCCATAGGGGGTATATTACTTTAAACATCAAATAGTTTCAATCAAATCATGGCGTATAGGTTGAATTAGATATCATTCTGATCTATTAAACATCTTAAGGTCATTTATGTGTTTTGATAAAGCAAGATGCGATTGTTGTGTTTCTATCACATATAAGAGAATAGAGACTATCATCAGAACCACAGATACCCCGAAAAAACTCAATGAGTATGAATTAAGCCCAAAATATCTCAGGAATATGGTTAGTAGGTTAGCTATAAAGCTGAGACTTGCAGTTGATTGCATCCACCTCAATAGGATGAGTCTACTATTAAGCACCTTTATGCGCTCCGCCGATAAAGTAGAGTAACTTTCTTTTTCTTTCGCTAATATATGTAGTTTTCTAATTAACATAGCCAATGCTGTATATTTGTTACTGTATACAATTAACATCAATGGTATAGCTGGAAACAAAAGCGCAGGGTACCAAAAAGAATAACTATCCATTAAATTAACCTTTATTTTTATGAATCACTATGACTCGGAATCTTGTAATTTATTTGCTCGATGAACTAGGCACGGGGGTGATTATTTTTGAGGAGAATAATCATGCCTAGTTCAAAGATACACAACATACATTAAGAGGGTTGCTCTCAATACTTTAATAAATGCATATTTCGTGCCAAGTTTCTGAGTATGAAATGTGGCAGCCATATTCCTTTCAATGCCCTAAAAGGGGTCTTTACAGAGAAATAAATGCACCCTAAGGGTAAGGTTATCGATAATTTTGGTATTTTCTCCATTAGTTGCTATTGGGAACATGTATTGGTATAGATTTTGCAAGTAATAGGAATATGTATAACGAAGCATTTGATAAAAAAAAGATAAGGAAGCCGTATTCTAATATCATGACATGGGCAAATTCTTTGCCCCAAAATACTGTTATTAAGAAAAAATTACAGGCTGAAAACTTATTTAAAAAAATAGGTATTACATTTTCTGTATATAATAATTTCGATAGTGCAGAAAGATTAATACCTTTTGATATGTTTCCAAGAATCATTACCAGAATGGAATGGATGAAAATCCAAGATGGAGTTACTCAAAGAGCATTAGCAATTAATGCTTTTCTGCGAGATATTTATAATAAATGTGAAATAGTAAAAGCCAAAAAGATACCAGGATATCTTATTTACAAAAATCCAGCATATGAAATTAAAATGATTGGTTTCAAGGTACCAAATAATATTTATAGCCCAATTATTGGAACTGATATTATTAGAACAGACGAAAAATCATTTAAAGTTTTAGAGGATAATTGTAGAACTCCATCAGGGGTATCATACATGATTGAAAATAGGGAAATTATGATGAGAATGTTTCCTGAGTTATTTCAGCAACTTAATATTGAGCCAGTAGAAAATTATTCTGCATACTTATTGGATATTCTAAAAAGCTTAGCACCAAAGAAATGTGATAAGGATCCTAAAGTTGTAATTCTAACGCCTGGACCTTTGAACAGCGCTTATTATGAACATAGTTTTCTTGCAGACACTATGGGTATTGAGTTAGTTCAAGGTACAGATTTAGTTGTGGAAAATAATGTTACATATATGAGGACGACTAAGGGTAAAGAAAGAGTGGATATCATATATAGACGCATTGATGATGATTTTATTGACCCATTATCATTTAACCAATCATCAGTTATTGGAGTACCCGGTTTATTTGATTCATACAGATCCGGAAATGTTAATATTTGTTCAGCGCCAGGATCTGGTATCGCTGATGATAAGGCAATATATTCATACATGCCAGAAATCATTCGGTTTTATTTAGGACAGGAACCTATTTTGCCAAGCATTAAAACCTGGCGGTGCGGTTCTGAAAAAGATAAAAATTATGTTTTAAGTAATTTAGAAAAACTAGTAATCAAAGAAGTTCATGGTTCTGGTGGTTATGGAATGTTGATAGGCAATTCAGCCAGTAAGGCTAAAATAAATCTTTTTGCAAAGAAGATAAAATTAAACCCTGAAAATTATATTGCCCAGCCTATACTAGATCTCTCGACTGTTCCTATTTTTAAAAAAGATAGTCTATCGCCTCGTCATGTTGATCTGAGACCTTTTACTCTTATTGGTAATCGAAAAATAAAATTAGTGGCTGGAGGTCTTACGAGAGTTGCATTAAAAGACGGATCTTTAGTGGTAAATTCTTCTCAAGGTGGAGGAGTGAAAGATACTTGGGTACTTAGAGATTAATCCATGTTAAGTAGAACAGCTGAGAATTTATATTGGACGGCAAGATATGTTGAGCGCGCAGACTCTATCGCGAGACTGTTAGAAGTTGCCTATAGAATACACTTAATCCCTAACACTCATGAGGGATACATGAATGAATGGGAATCTATTTTGCAAGCATCAGGTATTAAAGAAGAATATTTGACTAAATATAAAGAAATTAATAAAGATAAAATAGAATATTTTCTATTATTTGATGAAACTAACGGTTCTTGTATCAAATCCTGCATAATGAATGCAAGAGCAAACTTAAAAATGGTTAGAACAGCTGTTACTTTAGAGGTCTGGAATACAGTTAACTCTTGGTATCACGACATAGGAAAATATGAAAAAGAAAAATATAACTCAAAAGATTTGCCGGAAATTCTCGATTGGGTTAAAAGACAAGTTAACTTAATTAAAGGAACAATAGATAATACCCAGCTCATTAATGATGGTTTTGATTTTATACGTCTCGGACTGTATTTTGAACGAGCAGATTTTACCGCAAGAATAATTGATGTTAAATATTTTATACTACTACCCAGCAGCAGTTATATTGGTAGTCAAGTGGATAACTTTCAATGGAGTTTAATGTTGAGATCTGTCTCATCATACCGTGGCTTTAAATGGGCATATGGAAATTCAGATATTGATTATAAAAAGATTATCGATTTTTTAATTCTCAGTAGTATTTGTCCCAGATCAATTTTCTTTGCAATTGATAAAATACATCATCATATGAATAGATTAGTAAAATATTATAATTCTAGTAATAAAGCTCATAAGAAAATTCAGACTATTTACAAAGGACTGCGTAAAAGTAATGCAGATCAGATAATAGAGTTTGGTTTACATGAATTCCTTACAAAATTTATCGATGATATTTCAGCTATCTATAATGATTTAGAAAATGTTTATTTTTTAGGGACTGACAAGTGATTATAAATATTAATTATAAAACATCATATAATTTTACATCGGAGGTGCCTCGATTAGTTCAACAATTAAAGCTTTCACCTACTGAATGTATAAATCAAAAAATAATAAAATGGTCTATTGAGGCATCAGAAGGAGAAATAGTAGAAAGCCATAAAGATTGTTTAGGTAATCAAATAAATAATATTTATCTGCAGAATCTAACAAAGAAACAAATAATTACAACAAAGGGAATAATTCATACAAAAAATACCTTTGGTGTTATGAAAGGCCTTCATGAGACAGTGCATCCTGATTGTTTTTTAAGACAAACAATTTTGACAAAACCTAATAAAAAAATAATAGGCCTAATCAATAAAAAATCTAAGGCAAAAACCAACTCAATAGAATTTTGTCATATCATGAATACAGTTGTTGGAGATTCAATCAAATATTTATCTGGCTCAACTGACATTAAGACAGATGCGCAACATGCAATATCACTTGGTACAGGTGTTTGTCAAGATTTTGCCCATATTTTGATCTCATTAGCTAGACATAATGATTATCCAGCAAGATACGTAAATGGTTTTTTAGCAGATGATTCAGGCCATGGAGATAATGATACTCATGCCTGGGTTGAGATATTTATAAAAGATTTAGGTTGGGTAGGATTTGACCCATCTCATAAATGCAGTATTGATGATAAATATGTAAGAATAGGGTGTGGCTTCGATTTTGCTGATGCGTCTATGATAAAAGGTGTTAAAAGTAACTTTAAAGGCGAAGAGACGCTTGATAAAGAAATAAATATTCAACTTCAAGGCTCACAATAAGTCTTAAATATGTCATCTTAGTATTCAGTTATAACATAGTCTTGATATAATAAGATAATGCCATCATTTGATATTAAATCTGAGATTGATAAACACGAGCTCACTAATGTTGTTGATCAGGCTAATAGAGTGCTTAATAATAGATTTGATTTTAAAGATGCAGAGGCTGAATTTAAATTAAATCAGAATCAAATACTTTTAACTGCAAAAGAAGATTTTCACATCAAACAAATGGCATCTGTTTTACAAGACGCTATCACAAAAAGAAAAATGGATATTAGGATACTAAAACCTGGAAAGATAGAAGTTTCAAACAATACTGCAAGACAAGAAATTGAATTACTAGAAGGGATAGATAGAGAGTTAGCAAAAAAGATTACATCGCTTATTAAGCAATCAAAAATGAAGGTTCAAGCTGCAATTCAAGGAGATGGAATAAGAGTTACAGGTAAAAAAAGAGATATGCTCCAAGATACTATTCAGCTAATTAAAGATGAAAAATATAATATCCCTCTTCAATTTGATAACTTTAGAGAGTAGAATATAAGAATTATGGAACATAGTTGTGCGCATAGTCATAAACATTGTATGCTTAATTGTAATGCATGGTTTACCTTTATTAAGCTGTTTATTCATAATGAACATGATAGTGATTGCAGTTGCGTCCAGTGTTATTTTAAAAAAAATATTATACCTATTTTAAAAATTCAATTTGTTTGGATTATAGAATTCATATTATTTTCTATTGTTTCTAAATCCGAATTTATCGAACTAAAATCTCAGGTTCTTTGCTCCATATATCATCCAAGATCACCTCCAACTATATAAATATAATATTTTAAATTAATTTATTAAATGGAGTAATCATGTACAAAAATACATTTTTATTTTTCTTGTTATGTATATGTGTTAATCAGGTGTCAGGTGAAAACATAACCGATGTAGATGTAAGTTCACCGATATTCACTAATTCTATTAATGAAGCTAAGCCAATACATATATTACAAAATGAGGAAATTAAGACAAATCAAAGTTTAGGGGATAATTTGAAAGGATTGTCTGGCATATCTAATGCTGACTATGGCATAGCTGTAGGACAGCCTGCTATACGTGGATTGAGTGGAAATAGAACAAGGGTATTTAAAGATAATATAGGTGTAAATGATCTAAGCCAGATAAGTGGCGATCATATAATCAATGTTGATCTGAATAATATTTCTCATATTGAGATCATAAAGGGTCCTTCGTCTATTTTTTCACATGGAGGAGTTAGTGGAGGGATTGTAAATATCATTTCTGATGCCATTAGTAAGAGTAAGTTTACTGATGAAAAAATTAGGTTTGATTATACCTCAGTGAATAATGGTTTTGGCCATAATTTTCTATTGAAAAAAAATCTATATAATACAAATATATTTTTCTCAATCAATAATCAGCATCTTGATAATTATAGTCTTCCAGACGGATCACTTTTCGATGAAGATCATCCTACAAAGGAAAAAAGTTCTCTCGCAAACTCAGATTTCAAAAATCAAAATATAAATCTTGGTTTATCTTTCCCAAGAGCATGGGGGTACCTCGGAGTACTCTTTGAAAACACTGATGGAGTTTATGGCCTTCCATATCATGCTGAAGAAGAGGAGGAACATGAAGAGGAAGAAGAAGCCCATAGATTATTTACACGCGTTGAATCTGAAACATACACAATCAGAGGCCTATTTAACAAAAGTAAGTATTTCAACTCGCTTGAATATTCTTTTACTGATTCAAATTCTTTCTTGAAAGAACATGAAGAAGATGGCTCTGCATCTCTTGATAATAATAGCAAAGCTCTTGCATTTAAATTTAATTTAGATGATGACTTGTATGAAAAAAGATTATTATTACAATATGAGCGTATTAAGTCCCCAATGACAGGAGCATATTTACCATCATCCAATGCTTATAATAAGTCAATTTCATATTTTTTGAGAACAAAAAGTAAGCCATTCGTGCTAGATTTTGCCGGAAGATATGAAACCAACTCTAGAGATAGTACTTACCAACGTTATGGTGATTCGGCTTTAAGTTTCGGGACAAGTTATTCTCATAAAATTGGAGATTCACTTCGATATAGTGTGGGTTATGCACATGTATCAAGAAGCCCATCAATAGCTGAGTTATTTGCAAGTGGCAGCCATGGTGCTACTCAAAGATACGAGCGTGGTAACATGAGCATGTCTAGAGAGGTCTCTAGAAATATTGATCTCGGTCTACAATATAATATCAATGATATAGATTTAAACTTAAATCTGTATCGTAATAGCATTAATGGTTATATATATTTAAAAGATGAAGCTACAACAACCGCTGGTAAAACTGATGCAAATTGGAGTCAGAAAGATGCTGTTATACAAGGTTATGAGATTTCAATGTCAAGACTATTTAATATAGGTGACGGAGAGTTATTGGTTACAATAAGTAGAGATGATATTTCTGGAGTATTTGAAGATGATACATATATTCCAAGAATAAATCCTGCTAAAAATGTTTTATCTTTTGAATATGAAAATACAACTAATGATATATTTAACTTAGATTTTGTTTACACTGAATCACAAGGAGATATGTCATCAATTGAGACCAAGACTAATTCACATATTGATTTAAATCTTGGATATTCGAAGAAAATTACCCTTAACTCTAATCGAGATTTACTCATTAATTTGTATGGCAATAATCTTCTAAACAAGACGATGAGAAACCATGCGTCATTGGTAAAAGACCATGTGCCATTACCAGGAGCTAACTTTGGTGTAACGATGTCTTTACAACATATGTTCTAATCAAGTAAATTGGAAGTAATCAAGCACCCGAATTATAATATAGTTTGGGTGCTACAGACAGAATGATAAACTATTATCTGATTATTGGTTTAGTATTTAGGATAACTTCATTAAGTTTTTGATTATCACTAACGGATACAGGTTTAAATTCTAAATCAGGTTTAAATAAGTCATCTCTAATAGCTTGATTAATAACTATAGACCCATCTAATCCTGATACGGACCGATGATAGGTTCCCTTGGGTATTACCAGCGCACCATTATTTCTCTTTAGATGAACTATTTGATAAGGATTGTCCCAGTCTAAATTAATAAGCTCAAATGTACGCTCGCCCTCAATTACTCTATTATTATCAATCTGGTGATGGTGAATATAAAATTGCTTATTGCCATTTGAATCATTTGGAGGTGACGTTGCAGCTGATTCATGAATGACAAGATCTGATGCATTGCATTGGGGTATAGAAATATCATAAAAGACTACATTTTCAGTCTCTCTAAAAACAGTATGCATATGAAATTTAAGCTTATCCATATTGTATATTAAGCATTTATCATGCCAACCCTATGGGATGGCATGTAAATTGCTTAAATATTTATGACATAGATAAAAATAAAATATTCTTTGTGATATGCGTAGTAGAATGGTTTATGGATTATGAACTTAATAATATGAATTTAGTAATTTTTACAGATATTGATGGCACTTTTATGGGTAACGATAGTTTTGAGTATGCTGAAAATATGGAATTGGCGAATAAATTAGTTGATGCCAAGCATTTTGTAATTTTTAATTCAAGTAAGACATATTATGAGATAGACAATATGTTTAAAAATGAAGCTAGCTTCTTCCCATTTATTTGTGAGACAGGTGGTGGTATCTATAGTCCAAAAAATATATTTGTTGATTGTGAGACAACTAGAGAGAGTTATGATGTTATCTATGAATCCACAATGTTATTTAGTTATTATGAAAAAATTAAGAAAATCCTGATGAACTCTTATGCTAATGACTTAATATTTTTTGATGACCTTGATATAAAAGATCAAATTAAGGTGTCTGGATTAGAAGGAAAAAATTTAACACTAGCTTCTAGACGAGATTTTACGATTTTATTTATCTGGAAATCATCAGATACTAAATTTAGAGAATTAGAAGAAGTTTTAGAAATGCATAATTTAAGTATCATTAGAGGAGGTAGGTTTTGCCATATATGTTCAAAATTCAATAAAGGTATTGCTATGAAAATATTTATGGACAAACTTATGAGTATCTCGCGTGATAGAATTTTTAATACTGTTGCAATAGGTGATAGTAGCAATGATCTTGAGATGTTGAAGGTTGCAGATTATCCATGCATAGTTAAATCTGATAATAATAAAAGATTAGCAAAGCATTTTTCCATGGAAAATATTATCACCAGTGATAATGAAGCGCCTACTGGATGGCAAGAATGTATTGATAAAGTCTTTAACGCGGTAGGGAGTTGATATGGCAGATTTTCACCAGAATGGAGTAATAAGTACACTACATAATTTCTCTAATCGTTCTATTGATGATATCGAGAGTGAGCTCAGAACTTTTTCTAAAGATTCACCTATTGAGCTTATACTTCCGTCCTTATATTCAGAATTAGAGGGGCCAGCATTGAAAAATATTGTAGATTGCTTGAGTGAAGTTAAATATTTAAATCACATTGTAATAGGCTTGGATAAAGCAAATAAATCCCAATTTTTAAAAGCAAAAAAATTTTTCTCACACTTAAATCAGTCACATTCTATTATATGGAATGATAGCCCGAATATGAAGAAATTGGATATGGAGCTAAAAAAAATTGGTCTTGCGCCAAATGAATCTGGGAAAGGCAAAAATGTTTGGTACTGTATGGGATATTTATTTGCCAGAGATGAAGCTAGTTGTGTTGCTCTTCATGATTGCGATATAACAACATATACCAGAGAATTATTAGCAAGGCTTGTTTATCCAGTTGCTAACCCTAATTTCAATTATGAGTTTTGCAAAGGATATTATCCGAGAATTAGAGAAAATACTCTTAGTGGGCGAGTTACCCGATTACTTGTCACGCCGTTACTGAAAACTTTCAAAAAAGTTCTTGGTCATAGAGATTACATTGAATTTATCGATGTTTTCAGATATCCATTAGCCGGAGAATTTTCTTTTAGAAGCAGATTGCTAAAAGAAATAAGAATACCTTGTGATTGGGGTCTGGAAATTGGGTTACTATCTGAAATGCAAAGGAACCAAGCATACAATAGGATCTGCCAGGTAGACATAGCTGATACGTATGACCATAAACATCAAAATCTCTCTTTAGATAATCAGGACAAAGGGTTATCAAAAATGTCGATAGATATTACCAAGACCTTGATAAGAAAGTTAGCTGCTCAAGGTGATACATTTACTTACAATACATTAAGAACTATCAAGGCAACATATTATAGAACGGCACTAGATTTGTTAGAGATATATCATAATGATGCGAAAATCAATGGATTAGAATTAAATATAAATGAAGAAGAAATTGCAATAGAACTATTTTCAAATAACATAATTACAGCTGGACAACAATTTTTGGATAACCCAAATCAAAACCCCCTAATTACTAATTGGAACCGCGTTCAGACCGCTGTACCTGAAATAAAAGATAAACTTTTGAGTATTGTTGACTCTGATTCAAAGGCTTAAATAAAAAAGGTTAAGTGAGATTTGGACAAAGACAATCTAAAAAAAAGAATTAATCAACATATCGATAGAATTTATCATGGCGTTATAAGTTCTGATCAAGTCAACAGTTTATCAAAAGATTTATTTGATAAAGTTATAAAACATGATTCAACTGCTATATCTTCTGGGTCTTTAAATGATAGTATCTGGTCAGAAAAGACAGTGGTATTAATTACGTATGCAAATTCTATTTATAATGATTCTGACTCACCATTAAAATCACTAGACAAATTTCTGTCATTACATTGTAAAGATTTTATTGATACTGTACATATACTACCTTTTTGCCCTTCTAGTTCTGATTACGGTTTTGCGGTTAAAGATTATTATAGCGTTGACGAGGAATTTGGTGGGTGGGATGATATTTGTAATATTTCTGAGAAATTTTGTTTAATGGCGGATGTAGTAATTAATCATGGCTCATCAAAAGGCATATGGTTTAATAATTTCTTAAAAGGCTCTGGCAACGGACATGATTATTTTTTAAGCTTTGAGCAAAAATTTGATATATCTAAAGTGGTTAGGCCTAGAACAAGCCCTCTCTTAAACTCTTTCACTACAAATGATGGAGAGAGATATGTATGGTGTACCTTTGGCCCCGATCAAGTTGATTATAATTTCAATAATCCGCAAGTACTCATGGAGTTTATTGATATAGTTATTTTTTATTTATCAAAAGGTATTACGACCTTTCGGTTTGATGCTGTCGCTTTTTTATGGAAGAAAATTGGAACAAGTTGTATAAATCTATATAAAACTCATGAGATTGTTAGGCTATTTAGAACAATATTGGATTGTTTATCTCCAAAAGCAATTTTGGTAACCGAAACAAATGTCCCTGCAAGAGAAAATGTATCATACTTCGGAAATGCGAATGAAGCTCATTGGATTTATAATTTTTCTCTTCCACCTATATTAATATATTCTATTTTATCTGGAAACTCATCGCACTTGGAAAACCTGACAATGAGTATGCCACCTTCTCAGTCAGGAACATCGTATCTTAATTTTATAGCATCTCATGATGGAATTGGATTACGTCCCGTAGAATCTTTCTTATCCGACATGGAGATAGATTCTTTTATAGAGTTAATGGAGAGAAATGGAGGAAAAATTAGCTACCATATGGGAAATACTAATGTAGATAAACCCTATGAAATAAACATATCTTTATTTGATGCCATGAAAGAAACATTTAGTAAAGAAAATAATCTTGTGATAGATAGATTTGTTTGCATACATACTATAATGATGTCATTGGAAGGCGTTCCTGCTTTTTATATACACAGTCTTTTTGGCACAGAAAGTGATTACAATCTCTATAAAAAAACTAACCATAAAAGATCATTAAATAGAGGAGTAATATCATTAAAGGAGGTCGACTTTTTAGATGGAGCAAACAAACAAGTTCAAATTTACAATTCTTTAAAGAAATTACTTTCTATAAGAAAAAATCAATTTGCTTTTCACCCAAATGCGACTCAATTTACACTCCATTTAGGCACTAGCTTGTATGGCGTCTGGAGGCAAAGCCTAGATAAGAAACAAGACATATTTTGCATCTCAAATTTAACTGAGAAGAATATCGAACTGTCTCTGCTTGATATAAACCTAAATACAGCCAATCAATGGACCGATCTTATTAGTCAAAATAGGATAGATAATGATCAGTCTAATATACATCTTGCGCCATACCAGACCATATGGCTAACTAACCTGGGATAGTTCTATACATATAAAATTGTAGCCTTGTAATCTTATGCGACGGACTAGGCTTTCAGGGGAGAGGAGAATATAGCCTAGTCCATGCATACACAAATTAAGAGCGAGTAAGTACTCTTAATACTCATATACATGCATTATTCGTGCCAAAAAAAGAATTAGTGCTGATTTAGTTAGTTTGTGTCAGTTTAAACATTGAGCCTATAAACAATCACCACCATTGTTAGTATTATTGCAATAGCTGTAATCAGTACTATGGTCTGGTTATTTGATGCATCATTAGTGACAATTTTCTTATATTTATTATAAAGAAGATTCTGAGTATATTGCTGTAGGTAGACATCAAAGTATGCCATTCTCCTTAATCTTTTATTTGACAGGCAAATGTGACTATCTGTTAAAATTTGATAGACTTGCTTTAAGTATGACTGATTTATTACTCTCATTTCCTTATGATTAATAGTTAATTTTACACAGCTTGAATGAAAACCTCTTAAATAGCAAGTAACGAAATAAGTATTACTCTATTATCATTCTCCACAGTTTTTGATAAGTTTTCAAATTTCTCTTCCTATTTGAAATAGTTTTCACATGTTCTTTCATATCACCATTTGGATTTAGTTCTATACCCCATAGGCCATGGCCTTCATTTGGGAGAACGGAAAATCTAACATCAAGAATCTGATTTGGCATAGTAGTTGATTTGGCTAAATAACCATTTGAAAACCATCTAAATCTCTCAACATCTATAGCTTGTTGCGAAAGGGGGTTTAGCCAAGGATAAGATTCCGACAAATTTAATTTTTTAATTGTTGTTCCTTCATAAATTTTAGTATCAAAACCAAGTTTAACTGCATCAATATGATAACTTGACTTAGTAGTATAAATTATTTTCCACACGATTGAATTTGCGAAACTTGGTTTAGCTTCAATTTTTTCAATTATATGTCCTCTTGACGATGCAATTTGTTTGCCAATAATTTCTGCTCGATCTTTCTGTATAAAACCAAATGACATATATATAGTAATCCATAGTAAAGACAGATATGAATAAGTTTTGTTGTTTTTAATCATTGCAAAAATGACCAGTATTAATAAAGGAATTGTAAATATTGGATCAATTATAGATATCAGATTCCATGCTACTCTTTCATCAGTAAAAGGCCAAAATAACTGAGTACCATAAGAGGTAGATGAATCTAGTAGTCCATGTGTAGCATATCCCAACGTGGCACATATGTAGGTTTGTCTAAATGAAATATATTTTTTACGAAGAAACAAATTATAGAATATTGTCGCGCAGATGAGGCCACCAAAAGGTATAAAAATAAGAGAATGGGTAAATTGTCTATGAAATTCAAAGTAGAGCAAAGGATCTTCGTCTGACCTAAAAAATATATCAATATCAGGAGCCATGCCTGATAAAAAACCCACAATCGTTACTATTAGCAATTGTCCTTTCTTTGAGGGCTGTTGAGCAGCAACAGCACCTACAATACCTTGTGATAGTGGGTCCATCTCTACCTCTAAATTATCCTTATTTTACAGATAAAATTTTAATATTGATATCATGTAACTTAAAATAATTAATGTTATATTTGAAGTATGAAAATATATGACTTTGCTATTGTATTTGTTCTAGCAGTAATTTATTTACTCCAAACTCATCAAGTGAATTCTGCTAGCATGAGTACAGATAATGAACCCCAGGTTTATATAATTAGCCCTGAGAATGGTGATGAGGTAACCAGTCCTTTTACAGTCAAATTCGGATCTAAATCAGTTGATATAGTTGCCGCTGGAGTAGAAATGAAAAATTCAGGGCATCATCATTTATTAGTTAATCTAAATAGTCTTCCTGATATGAATTTTCCTATACCAGCCGACTCTAATCATCTTCATTTCGGAGGTGGGCAAACCGAAACAGTGTTAACTTTAGAGCCTGGTGTCCATAGTTTACAATTACTTTTAGGTGATTATGCTCATGTACCACATGTACCACCAATTATCTCTGAGAAAATTATAATCACTGTTAAGTGATTTATGTAAAAACTGTATAAAGAATTAATGTAATAATTAATGGTAGGACAAAACCTGCAAGCAATATTGGGATAATCCATGTAATTGGTCTTTCTCTATCAAATCCTAAAAATTTCTTTTTCATGTATTACTTTTCATTATCAAATTAAATCTGCCACAATATAGATTATGATAATCCTAAGTTTAAGTTATTTAAAGGTAATACTATGACAGATTTTGATGCAGTAAAAAATAAAGCTAAACAGCTTTGGTCTACATTTTCTCCATTTGAAAATATTACAGCTCAGGCTAGCCCAGAATTAATTAAATTTGCTCAAGTTGTTCCTGGCAAAAGGGTTGTTGATGTGGGCTGTGGAACTGGTGTTGTTGCAATTACAGCTGCAAGGCTAGGTTCAATAGTCTCCGGCTCAGACATAACACCGGAGTTAATAGATCATGCAAAGGAGAATGCCAAGGTTGCGAATCTTGATATAAAGTTTGAGGTTGCTGATGTGGAAAATCTCCCATACAATGATGCATCTTTTGATTATGTATTAAGTCAATTTGGACATATGTTTGCACCCCGTCCAGAAGTTTGTATAAATGAAATGTTGAGGGTTTTAAAACCTGATGGCACAATTGCATTTTCAACGTGGCCACCGGAACTTTTAACTGGAAAGATGTTTCAACTAGTTGGGAAGTATGCACCACCACCACCTGATGGGGTAAGCCCCCCAGTACAATGGGGTGAACCATCTATTATAACAAATAGGCTTGGTAAAAAAGTCAAAGATATTACTTTTCATAGGTCTGAGTTCAAAAACCCAGCCTTGAGTCCTTCACATATGCGAAATTTTTTAGAGGCATATATTGGCCCTGTATCAGCAGTTGTGGATATGTTGCAATCTGAACCAGATAAGCTATCAAAATTTAGAAGAGAATTGGATAATCTATTGTCAGAATACTTTCAAGATAATGGTGTTATTCAGAGCTACTTAATGACAAGAGCTATCAAGCTTTAATCTTGGTATCAAGGTTAAACTTATAATTTCTCTGTTGAATAATTCGGATAACAATAATACACTTCCTACATCGTATATTTTTCGGGGCTATAGCTCAGCTGGGAGAGCATCTGCTTTGCAAGCAGGAGGTCGTCGGTTCGATCCCGACTAGCTCCATTCAATATTACTAGAGCCCAGCATTCATTGGGCTTTAGCCATCAAAATACGCTCTAGGCGACCACATTAGTGTATAAATAGGTGTATA
>MDTG01417130.1_pt1 | contig 16847 bp, 5 predicted proteins | sample 811421 | NCBI WGS metagenome assembly MDTG01 (sample SAMN05326645, study PRJNA326480) | marine metagenome | isolation source: seawater | place: Pacific Ocean: South East | collected 2011
CTGAGAATTCTGAAAGAACTCGGAAACCTTGATGCCCATGGCGATCCCCGGAAGAACGAGCATGAGGATGGTGGGAGTAATGACGAACCAGACCGGGAGGGCTCGTCGCCAGAGCCAGAATGCAATTACCAGAAAAGCGAGTCCAGCAAGGAGCTGATTGGTGGCCCCGAAAAGAGGCCAGAGAATGAGGCCTCCGGTTCCCGCGGGCTTACCGGGAGCGCCAGGCATGGAGGCGAGCCAACCTGCGATCACAATCGCAAATAAGGTGGCCCCGTGTTTGTTAGTGAGCCAGACGAGAGGGTTCCAGAGGGGTTTGCGGGCGTTACTGCTCCGCTCGTCATTCTTTCCGGAAGGGACGGCCCGCAGGGAACGGGGGAGAAAAGTGGAGGCCAGCTCTTGGATAACATACCGCTGGAGGCGGCACGCCGTGTCCAGGGTGGTGGCCGCGAAAGAGGCTACGAATACGCCCATGATCGCAACTGCGAAGCTCGAGGCGAGGCCAAGCGTTGTCAGAAAGTTTGCTGCTCCCTCCACGAAGGCTCCAATCTTTTCGGGTAATCCTCCGGCCGTACTCCACGAGCCATAGCGATTGAGGTAAGCTTCACTGCCGACTACCACGTTGCCGGTCTTGACCACCTTGTTGGTAGCGGGCTCCACCATGACCTCGCTGACACCGAGCCCGATTCCGGCCACGCAGGCGAGAATGACGAGGGTAGCGAGGAATCCCTCAGTGAGCATGGAGCCATATCCCACGAATTGGGCGTCGCTTTCGGACCTGATCTGCTTGGAAGAGGTTCCCGAGGAAACGAGACAGTGGAAGCCCGAGACAGCTCCGCAGGCAATCGTGATGAAGAGGAAGGGAAAGAGCCAGGGAGCATCCGGGACAGAACGGAACGCCGGCGCGACCACTTCGAGAGACTGCCGAGGCCCGTCGCCAATTGGGGCTCCTCCTGCCAGTCCGGCGATCAGGAGGCCAAGGACGATGAGGCCAAGGGATGAGATAAGTTGGAGGGAATTGATGAAGTCTCGCGGCTGCAGGAGGGTCCACACAGGGAGCACCGAGGCGAGGTAGGAATAAACCAGGAGAGCTACGACCCACCACATGATGGATTGGCTCGCAAGCCACGTGTTGGCCTCGCCCAGAATTCCAATATTTCCGAAGAAGACGGTGAGGTACATCAGTCCCAGAGTAAGAATAGAGGGGAGTACCAGATTGACTCCGCGGCGGTGCAGGTAGAGCCCAATCAGAAGAGCAATCGGGATCTGTATCAGGCATGGGATGATGGCGGCAGGGAACAACTTGAAGACGGCCGCGATAACCAGCCCGAAGATAGCGAGGACGATGGTGAGGGCGAGAGCGAGGATGGATAGAAATAGAATGCGTGTACGTGTGCTGAGAACGCGGCCTGCAATATCGCCGACGGTCTGCCCGCGATTTCGGATCGAGACGACAAGGGATCCAAAATCGTGGACCGCCCCGATCAGGATAGAGCCGAAGAGGACCCAGAGTAGGGCCGGCACCCAACCCCATATGACAGCCAGGGCCGGTCCGACAATGGGACCGGTTCCTGCAATACTCGTGAAGTGGTGTCCGAAAATGACACCCTTCCTGGTGGGAACATAATCGTTCCCATCCGCCATTGCGACAGAGGGCACTCGTGCCTCGGGATCCAACTTGAAGATCCTGCGTGCGAGAAACTTTCCGTAGGTATGATAAGCTACGAGGTAGAGAACAAGGGCCCCAAGGGCGATGGCAAGCGTCTGCATGAATCAGTTTCGCGACAGGATTTTGGCTGTCTCTACACCGGATGCGGAATGCAGGATACCCTAAAGTCAGATTCTCCCGTCCTGCTCCAGCGCTTCAAAGACCGGGGAGGGCACATACCTCCGCACCGTTTCCTGCCAGCCTTCAGGACCAATGAGACCCTTAACCATGTTTGAACTGAGTTCTGCAATGTCCCGGGGAGGCATGAGAAAAACCGTGTTTATCTCAGGTGCGAGGTCGGCATTAATGTGGCGCATCACCCGCTCATACTCATAATCATCGGCGGTACGAACCCCCCGCAGGATGTAAGCTGCGTTCTGCTCTTTGGCGTAGTCAACCAGGTAGCGGTTATTGAAGTGTGCAATGGTGAGGCGTTCGCAAGAGGGCACGGATGCCCGCAGTAGTTCGAGGCGTTCTTCCACGGTAAAACTGTAGTGCTTACCGGGATTGGTTCCGATAGCCACGATCAGCCGGTCAAAGAGCTCGAGGCCCCGCTGGATCATCCAGAGGTGTCCATTGGTGGGAGGGTCAAAACTCCCGGCGTAGACGGCGATGTGCATGGAACTTCTATCCGCCGCACTGACGGGCTAGGATTTGCGCCGGATGATGGCAGTCCGCTTGAGGATCTTAATCCACTCGGCATAACGAGTGGAGCGCTTCTCGATTTCAACCTCCTTGCGCATCCTTTCCCGCATATCCTTGTCGAATGGGGGTTGTGGACCGAGGGTGACCCTCTCAACCTTTACGATCATGAATCCTATCTTGTCCTTGATGGGTCCGACGATCGACCCTTCCGGAACTTCAAATATCATATCCGCAAAACCAACATCGAGATCGGAGCGGGCAGTATTCTCCCAGAGGCCACCCTTGTCGGCGAAGGCTCCTGCGGAGTGAGCCTGAGCTGCAGCGCCGAAATCAGCCCCCTCTTTGACCTCCTTGGCAATTTTTTCCGCGAGGGCCAGCTGGTCCTCCCGGGTTGCGATCGGATTGTTGCGGTCCAGGGCAGGAATGTAGATCTTACGGTAGGTAATCTGGTCGAGGCTACGGTCCCGGAGGTCTGCGGCGCGTTCCTCATAGCGCGCCTTCATTTCGGACTCGGTAGCGGGCGCCACGTCCTTGAATTTCTCGTTCTTGAAGGCCTGCACCAGCATTTTTTCCTGCTGGGACTTTTCAAACTCCCGGCGAGTCATCCTACGGGCGACAAGAAACTCGCGGAACTTGGTTTCGCTACCCTCGAAACTTTTCTGGATAACGCGTTCAACATCCTGCTTAACGATATACTCGGGAATTTGAATATTTTTTTCCTCAAGGTTGCTGAGGACGAGCTTGTGCTCGATGAGCTGTTCCAGCGTTTCTTCGCGCGCTTCAGCAAGGGCCTTTTGAAACTGCTCTCCCCGCCTGGGGTATTTCGCTGCCAGGGAGGCGATGGCAGGTGCGAGGGTCTGCTCTACCTCGCGAGTACTGATGAGCTTTCCGTTCACCGTGGCGGCGGTCTTGATGAGGGGAACCGGTGCGGCGGGGAGGGGAGTTGCCACCAGGAGCGCTACGAAGAGGAGGTATTTCATGGCCGGTCTAGGGTCTCTATCCATTCGACTGCTTCGCGGATCATAGGGATTGAGCCTTTCGATCTCAAGCGGGGAAAATGGCGGTCCGCCAGCATGATATAGCCGCCATTTCGCTGAATCATGAGTCGGTCTCCCCGGATTTCGACCATTTCCGCGCCCGCCGCAGCTGCTTCAATCCTCAGGCGGCTCACTTCCATGAGGTTGCGGGTTGGAGCGGGAAGTCTTCCGAAACGATCGCGCAAACGTTCCTCATAGGTTCGGAGCCCATCCTGGCTCGCCAGACCTGCGAGTTCGCGGTAGGCGGCCAGACGGGCTTTCCCATCTGCAATGTATTCTGCGGGAATATACACGGGAAGCCCTTGCCGGTTAGAATCCTCGTATCTCGCTTCGGAGAAGGATAGAAAGTCAGCCCGGAGGACTACATCTGCTCGCCGTCGAACTTTCCGGCCACAGAGCTGCTCAACGGACTGGCGCAAAAGCTGGCAGTACAGATCGAATCCTACCGCCAGGATGTGTCCCGACTGGCGGGTTCCAAGTAAGTTGCCGGCACCCCTGATTTCCAGATCCCTCATGGCAATCTTGAAGCCGGAGCCCAGGGCGGTATACTGCTTGATTGCACTGACCCGTTTTTTTGCATCTCCCGTGGCCACCTGCTCCCGTGGCAGCATTAGAATCGCATAAGCACGCCGGGTTGCCCGGCCCACCCGGCCGCGAAGCTGATAGAGGTCAGCAAGACCGAAGCGATCCGCCCGGTCGATAAGGATCGTGTTGGCATTAGGAATATCGATGCCGCTCTCGATAATCGTGGTTGAGAGAAGAACGTCTCCCCGGCCCTCGACAAAATCGTGCATTACCTTCTCAAGATTCTCGCGGGGCATTTGCCCGTGGCCGACGAGGATCCGGGCTTCCGGCACAAGCTCCTGGATCCTTTTCCTGACCGTTTCGATACTCTGGACGCGATTGTGGAGGAAGAACACCTGGCCCTCCCGCTCCAGTTCCCGGCGAACGCTGTCACGAATGACTCGTTCGTCGTGGGCACACACGAAGGTGTGGACAGGAATACGGTTTGGGGGAGGAGTGTCGATCGTGGACATGTCCCGCACTCCCATCAGGGAGAAGTAAAGAGTCCGGGGGATGGGGGTGGCGGACAGGGTGAGAAGGTCGATCTGTCGAAAGCGCTCCTTGAGCTGCTCCTTGTGCTTCACTCCAAAGCGCTGTTCCTCGTCCACAATGGCAAGTCCGAGATTTTGGAAAGAGATATCTCCGGAAAGAAGACGATGGGTTCCAATCACGATATCGACGCTGCCGTCTGCGATGCCTGCGACCGTGGAGGTGACCTGCCGAGGCGTCCGGAATCGGCTGAGGAGCTCTATAGTAATCGGGAAATCGCTCATGCGTTCCCTGAAAGTACGCCAGTGTTGCTCGGCAAGAACGGTGGTAGGAACCAGGATGGCGACCTGGCTGCCGCCAGTTACCGCCTTGAACGCTGCACGGATAGCTACCTCGGTTTTTCCAAACCCAACATCTCCGCAGATGAGTCGATCCATGGGTTGCTCGGATTCCATGTCCGCCTTGGTTTCAGAGATGGCTCGAATCTGGTCTGGCGTCTCAGTATAGGGAAAGGAGTTCTCGAACTCCCACATCCATTTGCTGTCCGGAGGATGAGAATGACCCCGTTGTGATTCTCGTTGGGCGTGGGTCCTGAGCAGCTGGGCCGCGTAATCCATTATTGCGGATTCGGCGGCCTTGCGCACCTTGCCCCAGCGACCGTCGCCCAGGCGGCTCAGGAGAGGGCTTTTTCCTCCTACCCCGACATAGCGAGAAACCAGGTGAGCCTGATCAATGGGGACATGGAGGGTGCTGCCATCGCGGTATTCGATGGAGATTTCTTCTTCCCCTTCTTCACTGATGGATAAGCCCTGATAACGTCCAATTCCGTAGTCCGCATGTACGACAAGGTCGTCTTCGCTGAGCTGGTCGAGCTCGGTTGCGGCAGAATGCTTCCTAACTTTCTCGAGGCGTCGCGCCCGGGCTGGTTGCACGTTTGTCCGGTAGCGCCCAAGGAGTTCGGCCAGGGAGAGAACCGCCAGCCTCGCGCAGGGTAGGACGAAGCCCTCGGCGAGGCCCAGATCAAGAAGGTGATACTTCTTTTTCGCAATATGCTTTGCACTTAAATCCCGGAACCGCTGTCTTTCTCCCTCACTCGGCGCTGCGATGCAGACCGTCCAGCCATCTGCAAGCCAGTCGTTAATCTGGGTAAAGACCGTCTGTTGCTGCGCTTCATGGAGGATGAAGTCCCCGGCGTCGAAGTGAGTAAAGGGTGTTCCATAGGCTTCTACTCTGGTTTCCGTGTCCGCAGGGTCGTCGGTGAAGTAAAGGTCTGCATTCGGGACGCGTTCCTCAAGAGCGAGGATAAGGTCACCCTGCCGGTGCCAATCGATCAGCTGCCTCGTATGGGAGGGTGGAGAAAGAATTAAGTCGACCTGCTCGAGGCGCCGGATGGAGGCTTGTGAATCGAGGTCAAATTCGCGCAGGGATTCGAGCTCGCAATCAAAGAACTCAAGGCGGAGCGGCACGGGCGCCTGCGCCGGGAAAACGTCCATGATTCCCCCGCGGCGCGCAAACTGCTGGCGGGCGTGGACCTGGGCAACCTCTTCCATTCCCGCTCCCAGAAAGGCCTCCCTTAATTCAGCCGGGTCGTTTTCCGAACCCACTTCCAGCCGGTGAAAAGCCGTCTGGAAGATCTCCGGGTCTGGAGCGTCGTGGGTGAAGGCGTCGGCGGAGGCGAGGCAGATGACCGGTAGCCCATCAGCTGCATCGGAGTGAAGTCGTTGAAAGCCGGCAAGGCGTTCAGCGTCCCGCTCAGGATCTGCCAGCTCGGTCTCGAAATTTTCCAGCGGAGGGTCAGGGAGCGTAAAGGCGTTCAGACCCCAGCCTCGAATTTCACCGGCAACCCGCTCCCGGTGGCGGGCAGATCCTCCCAGAATCCAAAGTCTTCCGGAGTTGCTGGCCCGGCGCGCTATCAGAGCCGCGAGAAATGAGTGGGCCGGTAGTTCGGCTGGGCCAAGGGCGAGGGGTCCGGAGGCGGAGAGAGGGGCCCGGAGGTTTTCCAGAGCACAGTGGTGCCAGGCGAATTCAAGAACGTCCGCCGGGGAATTAATCGTCAACGCTGAAGAATCGGAAGGGATTCGGCGGGCACGGAGCCATCTCCTCAGCCTCGAAGCAACTTAGATCTTCACAATTGTAAATAACTCGCTATTTTTGTTTACAACTTGTTGATAATTCGTCGGTGCAAATAAGATTTCAGGCGCTCCTTACTATCCCAGTAGTCTCGGCCTCGTTATGGCTCTGTGCCGGATGCGGTCGACCAGCCGCCCCAGGAGGTTCTCTCGCTGGACCTGGTTTTGCAGGCCCCTACACGGGTGGGAATTTTGCGGGTAATCCGCTCTACAGCTACCGGAATGTGGAGGGCGGCCTCCGGTCCGTGCGGGGGGCTCAGGGAGGAGTGGCCGGGCCAACTCCGGTGGTCTCCAAAGCTGTCCCAAGGAAGGCCCCCTCTGTCCTGTATGCAGAGGTGCAGGTGCATCGGGACTACCTGCCCCGCAGCGCCAAAGGGCGGCAGGGACAGAAGTCAATGAGGCCCCGATACATTACCATTCACAGTACACAGAACTGGAGCAAGGGTGCTGATCCATGGCGCCACTCGCTCGCCCTGAAGCGCAGCAAGCTGGGCAAGCTCGCCTGGCACTTCACGATTGATGAGAAGGTCGCCGTGCAACACCTGCCCACCAACCTTACGGGGCGCCATGCTGATTTTGATGGCGTGGGGAACAGGTATTCGATCGGGATTGAGATGTGTGAACACCCCGGCAACAGCCGCGCGCGTACAGTAGACCGAACCGCCAAGTTGGCCGCCTACCTGATGCACAGGCACAGCATCCCCCTTCACAAGGTCGTGCCTCACTACCATTGGCCACGCTACGGCATGAATCCGCCTCACAAGAACTGCCCTCATTTCCTTCTTGATCAGGGACGCCCTGGACGCAAGTGGCGTGGATTCCAGGCAAAGGTAAAAAGATATTTCGACCAGATTACGGTACAGGATGCGGCCTATGCGAGTCGTTAACAATCGTATCCGTCGCGGGGCCGCAGGTCTGGATTGAGTGATCTTGGGTGGCCGTCGGGGCCTCAGAGTATCCTGAGAACGTCGTTGCAGGAGGCCATTGTGAGAACTGCCTTTCAGGACCGCCCGGGCACTAAGCGGTTGGGCCCGGCAAAGAGCGGAGGGCGTTGATCCTGACGAGGACGGGAGGATGAGAATAATCGAGGATAACCCGCAGATGGTGCGGAGTCAGGTTGGAGAGGTTGTCGGCAGAGAGTTTCTTCAGCGCGGCGATGAGATGGTCAGGGGTCTCCTGTGCCGCAGCCGCATAGGCATCAGCCTCAAACTCGTGCTTGCGCGACCAGGCATTGAGAAGGACGCCGAGGAACCGGCTGACGGGGCTGAACAGGATGCCGAAGAAGATAAGCCCGGCATGGGGTGAGATGTTTTCCACCGGAATCCCGAAGGCGGCAAAGAGGTTCTGCGCAAAAGCGCTGTCCGGATTCACGACATGACCAAGAAGGTAGAATAGCACCCCGAATTGGATGATGGAAAGGACGATGCGCTGGATAATGTGCCTCCGCTTGAAGTGTCCGATCTCATGCGCCAGGACGGCCACTAGTTCCTCGGTTGAGTGATTTTCAACCAGGGTGTCGTAGAGAGCGATTTTCTTGTTTTTCCCGAATCCCATGAAAAAGGCGTTGGATTTGGCTGAGCGACGGGAGCCGTCCATGACGGTGATCTCGGTGAGAGGAAAAGCGCACTGTCTGGCCATGTGGTAGATTGCCTCCTTGAGTTCGCCGTCCTGCATCGGTTCGAACTTGTTGAAGAGAGGCATGATCAGGGACGGAGCGAGGTAGGTCAGGGCGAGGACGAAGGCGCTGAAAGTAAGCCACGACCAGAACCACGCGCTCGGCACTTCATGGAAAATGAGGAGAATGCCGGCCAGAAGCGGGATTCCGATGGCGGCCATGACCAGCACGGACTTGAACTGGTCCTTGATGAAGGTCTGACGGGTAGTCTTGTTGAAGCCAAAGCGTTCCTCCAGAACGAAGGTATCGTAGATAGTGAAAGGAAGGTTACACAGGTAGTTGCCGAGGAGGAGGGCGAAGACGTATACCAGGCCGGTAGATACTTCTCCCCAGCCCAGCGAGCGAGTCCACCAATCCAGCCACCCGAAGCCTCCAAAAAACCAGAAACTGAGGAGAATCGTCAGGGAAGCGATTGACGATATGATCCCGAACCTCGAATGAGCCCGGGTATATTCCTGCGACTTGGCGTATTTCTCTGGGTCGTAAGTATCGGCAAACTCCTCAGGCAGTTGCGCCTCGAGAGAACCGAGGTTCAAGAGGGTGGCCAGGAAATCCAGGTTCCAGAGGAGCAGCAGGGCGACCAGGAGGACGATAGCGATGATGTTGAAATCGGGCATCTCAGGCCGTTAGCTTTGGCAAGGGGTCAGGGGAAGAACAGGCAAAAATCAGAAGGCCGGTAAACATGTTGGCATGAATTGGGCGAACGAGGTTTCTTCCGGTGATCTGGGAGAGGAACCAGCTCAGTAAGGCGCCCGCCTGTGTCGTAAGCGGGGGCTCAGGGAAAGGTGTCCGGTCAGCGATAGAAGTGGCATCTCCGGACGCATCCTTGAGAAGAGCGTTGTGCCGCGTGGTAAGGAGAGGGCTGCGGGAGGCCCAAGATCAGGCCGCGGAAAGGCTGGGGGATGTGCCGTCTACGGATGATTACGTGGCATTCCGCCCGGAAATAGCGGGACAGACAATCGAGGACAAAGCTTGGGAATTGGTTTTCCTATTCCACAAGCCAGCCCCGTTTCTTGATGGGAAAAGAAGCAGAGGGGGGGTCAATGGTAACCCGGGCGGGGGAGCATCGAGAAATATATCGGGCAGGTCGCCCTATAAGGGCAGAGGGAAGGCTCACGCGTGTTGACCGAGCGATACAAGCGGGGTTAGGATGAGGACCGCAGTCCGGTCGATCCGAAAAGTGTCCAGCCCCCACTGAAGAGAGATGGAGAAATTCTCGCCGTCCCCCCGCGACCTACTCAAACCCCTACAGGGGAGATGGGCCGTGGTCGTTCTCCTGCTAACCAGAACGGTCTTAGCCGTGCCGGTAGCAACTGACGACAGGTATAACGCGGCGGAGGATGTGGTCCTGAATACACTGACGGGCCCGATAATCTCTGCCGATTTCGACAACAACCTCGGCGGAGTCGTCGCGGTGTTCGATGGTGACTGGGACTACCTTGACCGGATGGAAAACCAGCTCGGAGCTGACCATGACTACCCGGTAGACGGGGCTGGTCTCGCCTGGAACAGTCCGGGCTTCGAGGTTGCATCCTCGACGGTGGGGCCGTGGGGATCGGCTCCGTTACCGCTGCAGGGTGGAACCGTGGAGGTTTTTCCGGCGGACACTCCAAACCTGTTGGAGGGAATTGGCGAGGGGCCGAACGGTGAAAATATTATCACGACCTATCTCTTTCGGAACACCTTCACGCTGACCGCGGAAGAAGCGGTGGTGAGGGATTGGATTGCACGTCTTGCCGTAGATGACGGATGCGTGATCTTCATCAATGGAACCGAGGTAGGCTCAATTTACATGCCTGACGGGGCGATTGACTCAAACACCCTCGCGGAGGGAGGGGATGAGTCGGTCTACAATGACGTGGAGCTCAACGTGGCCGGCCTGCTGATCGCTGGGGTAAATACCATCGCAATTGAAGTGCACCAGGGGAGCCTTGGAAGCTCAGATGCCGGCCTTGATATCAGCCTGCAGGGAGGTGGTGGGATTTCCGGTGGATTCGTGTTCGTGGATGACCCCTTTGGAACAAGCCAGCCAGACTATGCGGCTGGTGTCGTTGATGAAACGGGCGGCTTCTCGGGAGCGGGCCTTCACATTACGATTGGGGGCCTTGACAACCGCTTTGTGCCCGAGCCGCACTCCACTTCAGGGGCATTCACACAGAGTTTTACCCTGGCGGCGGCCGCCACTCTGGAGGTCAGTTTGCGTTACCGGCTGGTAAACTCGAATCCCCTCGAGCAGAGCGAATTCGGAGAGGCTATCCTCGAAGTGAATGGCGTCCGGTATGGAAACGACGAAAACGAGTCTCTTGTTCATATCAATAACGGGGGCGACTCGGGATGGCAGTCCGCAAGTTTCAACCTGCCGCTGCAAGCCGGAAACCACACGATTACGCTCGGGGCCTATACCGGGGGGACAAGTCGCCCTAACGAGGAAATCAACGTCTACTTCGATGATATTCTTGTGACCCAGGGTGCCGAAGATATCGGAGGAGTCCTGGGAAATGATGAGGTGGGTGAGAATGCCACCGTGGCCGTCCTGACCCAGCCCTCTCATGGCGTGCTCAACATGGCTCCCGACGGTATTTTTCTCTATACCCCGCAGCCTGATTATTTCGGGCTGGATAGCTTCACCTATGAGGTGACGGATGAGACCGGAACCTCGGGCGCAGCCACAGTGGTAATCGATGTGCAGCCCGTCAATGATGCTCCGGAGGGAGTCGCGGATACATATTCTGTTGTGGAGGACGAGGTCTTTACGGTCGCTGTCCCCGGGGATGGCGTGCTCGTCAATGACCGTGACCTCGAAGGAGATACGCTGAGTGCGATTGAGGTGCAGGACGTGGAAAACGGATTGCTGTCCTTGAATCCCGATGGGACGTTTACCTACACGCCGAATGATAATTATTTTGGAACGGACACGTTCAGTTATCGGGTTGGGGATGGATCACTGGAGTCAGAGCCAGTCAGTGTGACCCTTATCGTGCAGCCGCAGCCGGACGACCCGGTCACAGAGGACGACGCATACGTGGCACGGGAGAATGAAGTGCTGTCGATTACGGTAGCGAGTGGGGGTCTGGGTGGAGCAAGTGATCTGGTTTCCTACGGGGCCGAGTGGCGCTACAATGATACCGGAACCGATCTTGGCGTTGCGTGGCGAGACCCTGGCTACGACGACTCACAGTGGGACAGTGGCCCTTCGGAGCTGGGCTACGGGGACGGCGACGAGGCCCAGCAAGTGGGTTTTGGGGGCGACTCCGACGACAAGCACCCGACGACTTATTTTCGTCGGACTTTTCTTGTGGAGCAGGCCAGTTCAATTATTGAGGCAAGGTGCCGGGTCTTCCGGGATGATGGGATCGTGGTCTACCTGAACGGAACCCGGATCGGCAACGATAACATAGGCCCGGACCCTCAGTATGGGGACTTCGCTCAGAATGCATTTGACGATGGAAACCAGGAAATTGAACTGCCGGCCGTCCCAGTGCAGCTATTCCAGGAGGGAGAGAACACGCTCGCGGTTGAGATTCATCAGAGCGATGAGCGCAGCTCCGATATAAGTTTCAACCTGCAACTCGAGGTAGTGCGGGAGGGTGTCAACGGTCTGCTTGCTAATGACGTCGACCTGGATCAAACGGGCTTAACCGCGGTGCTGGAGAGTGGGCCTGCCAACGGGGTGGTGGTAGTGAACGACAACGGAACATTTTCCTACACCCCGGGACTTAACTTCGAAGGGCCGGATAGTTTTGTCTACCGGGCGATTAATCAATCAGGTAGTTCGCTCGGCTCTGTCTCCATCGAAGTCAGGGCTGGCCTGAACGATATACCGGAGACTCAACCTGACGCCTACGCCCCGGATGAGGATCGCCAGTTCGACCGAGGCGCAGGAGAGGGGGTTCTCGCCAACGACGAGGATCCGGATGGGGACCTCATGACGGCCATCCTCGTTGACGCTCCCTTGAACGGAGAGCTCACCCTTGAGGAGGACGGTTCATTTTCTTACCAACCGGTTCCTGACTTTTTTGGGACGGATCGTTTCACCTACGTGGTTTCGGACGGGCAGTGGGTCTCTCCCGTGGAAACCGTGACCCTGAACGTAAAGAATTCGCCGGACGCACCGGTATCGGTCGAGAACGCCTATGCGACCGATCCTGGGACGTGGATTATTGTCAGTGAACAGGATGGAATCCTCTCCAACGACTTCGATCCGGATGGAACGGGCTTGTCCGTTGAGCTGGTCGATAACGTGCAGAGTGGCGAGCTTACGATCAGTCCGGGAGGTTCTTTTTTCTATCTGCCGGCAGACGGAGCGGCAGGAGCGGTCACCTTCAGCTACCGGGCCAGCGACGGAGTGCTCACTTCGCCCGTTACGACAGTGACTATTTATTTGGACAGTGCACCCCAGGCGGTAATGGACAATTACCGGGTCCAGGAAGATCGCACCAAGACCGTGTCTGCGGCAGAGGGAGTATTGCACAATGACAGCGACCGGGAGAATGATCCTCTTTCAGCGGTCCTCCTGAGCCCGACTGAGCACGGTTCGCTGTCCTTCACTCAGGACGGAGCCTTCACCTACACTCCAGACCAGGATTTCAGCGGACAGGATTCCTTCACCTACCTGGCCATGAGTGGAATCCGTTCCTCGACCCCCGCCACTGTTAACCTCCTGGTACAGGGGAGCAACGATCCTCCAGTGGCAGTGGCAGATGCATATCTGGCTATCAGGGACCTTGATCTGGAGGTAAGTTCTGACTTCGGTGTGCTGGCAAACGATATCGACGTTGACAGTCTCGTGCTTGAGGCGCTGGTTGTGACTCCCCCCGTGCATGGAGAACTGGATCTCAATTTGGATGGTTCTTTCACCTACACCCATCCACCGGGTTTTGAGGGAGTGGATAGCTTTACCTACCTGGTAAGGGATGAGGCCCTCAGCTCCTCCCCGGCACGAGTGAGTATCCAGATTGGGGGCGCCTCCGATGTAATTGTCATCAATGAAATCATGTATCACCCAGCCAGCGAGGACTCTTCCGAGGAATACCTCGAGCTGGTGAATATAGGTGACGGGCCGGTCCAGCTCAAGGACTGGCGTTTTACCAGTGGGGTCAGTTACACCTTCCCAGAACTTTCAATCCCCGCGGGTGGATTCCTGGTCGTGGCCGCGGACCCTGCAAAGTTCACTGACACTTATGGCGAGGTTCCTCTCCTCACCGGGGGTTGGACAGGCTCCCTCAGCAACCGGGGGGAACGGATCCGGCTGGCTGACCAGAATGGAGAGCAGGTTGACGAGGTGAGGTATTACGACCAGGGCGACTGGGCAACTCGAACACGGGTTACAGATACGGGTGAACCCGGCTGGGTGTGGGCTGCGGCCCACGATGGAGCAGGGGAGTCCCTCGAACTCGTGCAGGCGGCTCTTACCAACAAGTCCGGTCAGAACTGGCAGGCAAGTGTGGGTGGGCCGACTCCCGGGCTAGGCAATTCAGCAGCGCTACCGGAAAGTGCGTTTGCCCCTCTGATCCAGGATGTGCAGCATACCCCCGCCGTGCCGCGCTCGACCGACACGGTGACGGTTCAGGCTCGCCTGCGGGATACCGACGCGACGAGCCTGTCGGCCACCCTGCATTACCGGGTATCGGTCCTTGATCCATCTGAATTTTTGACGGTCCCTCTGCTGGATGATGGCCTGCACGATGACGGGGAAGCAAACGATGGCCTTTTCGCGGCGAACCTGCCCGCCATGGAGGACCAGACTGTCATCGAATTTTATATTTCTGCCACGGATGGAGTGAACGAGCGCAGCTGGCCGGCTCCTACTTCGATTGGGCAGGTGGCCAATCTTCACTTTCAGGTAGACGACCAGGTCAACCCGGAGGGGGAGGGTGTCTATCGTCTGGTGATGACCAGGGCGGAGAATCGTGCTTTCACAAGGATCGATCGTGATTCCAATGCTCAACACAACTGTACCCTCATTGCTGACGACTGCAGTGGGCCGGTGGTTCGTTACCAGTGCGGAGTGCGCGTGCGGGGGGCCAGCAGTCGGCGGGACAACCCGCCCCCGATGAGGATCAATATCCCTCGGAGCAGATCGTGGAACGGGATTACCCAGATGAACCTGAACACCCAGTTCACATGGCTACAGTTTATCGGGATGAAGTTATTTCAGGCCAGTGACCTGCCTGCCCCCGACACAAGCCGTATTTCGGTCTGGAGGAATGGCAATGAACTGGCTGGCGGTGACGAGGAGGATTACGGGAGCCTCGTTTACGTCCAGCCGCCTAACTTTGAGTTCGTGGACCATAAGATGCCGGGGGACTCCCAGGGAAATCTCTACAAGAAGGTCCGCCCCGATGTAAACTGGGCCTACCGTGAAGGTGATTATGATCGGTATGTCCGGGACGGGTGGGGCAAACAAACCAACGAGTCTGAAGATGACTGGACGGATCTCGATGAGTTTCTAAGAGTCCTGAACCAGGCCGACAGCGACACCGATTACATCGACCAGGTCGAGAAGGTGGCCAATCTGGACCAATGGATGCGCTGGTTTGCGGTGGAAACCTTGATCGCGAACGGGGAAACCAATGCCAGCAACGGAACTGATGATGATTACAGTATGTACCGGGGCGTGAGTGATCCCCGGTTTATTTTTCTTCCTCATGACCTGGACACCATCCTCGGGCGTGGTGACGGTTCCCGAATCACTGATCCTGAGCACACTCTTTTCGATATGATCGAGTCAGGCCCGACCTTGGGTCCGCTCATTCCGCTCTTCAATGACCCGGGTATCCGGACTCGTTACTTTCAAGAACTCAGGAAGCTGACCCGGGGAAGCTTTTCGAAGGTCCGGTTTGACGCCCTCCTGCTCAATCACCTCAGCGGATGGGTTCCAGGCGCCGTGATCGAGGGTATGATTGAATTCATGGACGACCGGCGCGCCTACATCGAAGCGGTCTTGGAGGGGGAACTCGGGCCCGCGCTCGTTGCTGATGTGGCGGAAAGCTTCGATTCCCTGAACGCTCCGCGCGATGATCTTTACCTCAGTGAAGTGCTTGCGGTGAATGAGACGGCTCATGAGGTGAACGGGAAGTTCCCAGACTTCGTTGAACTACGCAATGCGGGACCAACGCGCTCTCTGGCCGGGTATTCCCTCACGGATGATCTCCTGAAGCCGGGCAAATTCATTTTCCCGGCTGGAGCCTCAATCGGGGATGATCAGCGCTTGCTTCTTTACGCCGATTCCTCGGACGGACCAGGAATCCGACTCGGGTTTTCCCTGAATGGTGCCGGGGAGAGCGTTTCTCTCTTTGATCCGGATGGAGTGCTGGTCGATTCAGTGGTCTTCGGGCCTCAGGTTGCCGATCTCTCGATCGGACGGACGGGGCTGTCGGAGGAGGAATGGCGGTTGAATATTCCGACTCCGGGCACGGAGAACCAGATCCAGTCGCTGGGTGATCCGGCCGGACTACGGATCAACGAGTGGATGAGTAAGCCAGAGACTATCTACACCCAGGATTTCGTGGAACTTTACAACCCGGATGCTCTACCTGTTTCGCTAGGCGGGATGTCGATAACGGATTCTCCGGGGGACCCGGACAGGGGGACGATTCTACCAGCACTCAGTTTCCTGGGAGGGGGAGGATACGGGGTTCTTGAAGCGGTCGGAAAAGGCGCCGACTCCCCATCAGAACTTCCATTCAAGCTGAGCGCCAGTTATGGATGGCTGGCAATTTACGGTTCCAATATGGTAGAAATCGATCGGGTCCATACAAGTTGCGACCGACCGGATTTCTCGCAAGGGCGGGTGACGGACGGGGATGAACTTTATGCTCGTTTTGCAGTCCCCACTCCGGGTTTTTCAAACGCTACCGACTTGAGCGCGGAGTATGCCATTCTGCAGTCGCTGCGCGTCACGGAAATCATGTATCATCCGGCCGATACCGGTGACGCGGAATTCATTGAGCTGCGGAATGTGGGAGGAGAGACTCTGAACCTCGAGGGGGTCGAGTTCACAAAGGGGGTGAGTTTTGCCTTTCCCGCGATGACCCTTGAACCGGGAGAGTATGTCGTAGTGGTTGCTGACCAAGAGGCCTTCCGGAGTGTTTACGGATTTGGCAACGAGGTAGCCGGGGAGTGGTCCGGTAAGCTGGACAATGACGACGACCGCCTGCGGCTTGAGATTGTGGCCCTTAACGCAGTAATACACGATTTTACATACCTTGATGGGTGGTTTCCCTCCACCGATGGGGGCGGTTTTTCGCTCGTCGTCATTGACGAGAATGCGAGTCAGGGCAGCTGGAATGAGCAAGGAAGTTGGACGGCCGGCTCCACCCTCAATGGCACTCCCGGTTCTGGAAGTGGATTTTTCGTCTTTGCCGGAGTGGACCAGGTAGTCAGTTTTCCCGCGAGTGCCCCCCTTGATGCGTCAGTCCTCTATGGGCCGCTTGATCCTTCGACTGTAACGTTGACGTGGATTCTGGACGATGGGCCGGCCTTGGCTACTTTCGGGAACAGTGCGAATGAGGACACTACGATTGCAGTTCCCCAGGCAGGCCGTTACACTTTTGAGCTGATCGCAAGTCCGGAGGTGGGGCCCTCCCGTTCCAGCAGGGTGA
>MDTG01395989.1_pt1 | contig 16846 bp, 17 predicted proteins | sample 811421 | NCBI WGS metagenome assembly MDTG01 (sample SAMN05326645, study PRJNA326480) | marine metagenome | isolation source: seawater | place: Pacific Ocean: South East | collected 2011
GAACAAATCATTTTGATTATTTAAAGAGAGACTTACATTTAAAAATGATGGGGTGCCTATATCTATTACATTTTGAGATTTAACTAATTCAAGAATTTCTTTTTTTAAAAATTTAAGAATTGTTGAATATTCAATTTTTTCGACTGTTTTATCTGTAAATGATAAATTTTTAATTATTTTTTTTGATGAAATGATACCTTTTAAAAAAAATTTAACTTTTTGTTTGTCATAATCAATAATCACTAGGAGATTATCCTTTTCAGGGTCTTTATCAAAAATATCATTTAAATTAACCATTTCTAAATCATTTTGATTTTTTTTAATTGTTTCTATTGTTTCTATATTTTCAATGGGAAAAATATATTCAATTGACTCACTTTTTTTTTCTTTTTGCACTTTTACCCAATTTTCATAAAAAAAATTGTTATCGTAAATAGAAATTTTATCATCTAATATTAGAACCGGTAATATTTTTAAAATCTTCCCAGTTACATCGCTGTATTTTATATTATTTTGACTGTAAAAATTATACATCTTATCCCTTTTAAAATATAAGTTTATCAATTCAAAATTTTTATTATTTTCATCTTTATTTTTGACTATTTGATAGTGCGAGACTAAATTTTTTATATTTTTAAGGCTGATATTTTTTGTCTTTGCATAATCCTTTTCTAATAATATTTTACTATTAAGTTTTTCAAAACCCTTTTGAAAAGCAATATTTATTAATTCCTCTTTGTTTTTATAGGTATTTTTATTAACTTTTATATTATTAACAGTAAAAATACTTTCAGCATATAAAGTGTTTCCAGTTTTAAATAAAATGACTAAAATGATAAAAATATATATTAAATTTTTCATACTTTATTAATTATCATTATTATTCATGAAAAAAAAACTCTATAGTTATAAAAATAGCGGCGTAAATATTTCTCTCGGCAATAAATTTGTTAAACATATTGCAAAATTAACTAATAAAAATGTCAAAAAGACGAGCAAAAACAATCTAATGAATAATATTGGATCTTTTGGCTCTTTATACGACTTAAATGCTTTAAATATAAAAGATCCAGTAATTGTATCTTGTACTGACGGCGTAGGTACTAAATTAGAATTATCTGATAAATTTAATAAGTTAAATACAATTGGTATTGATCTCGTAGCTATGTGTGTGAACGATTTAGTAGTTCAAGGAGCGAGGCCATTGTTTTTTTTAGATTATATTGCAATCGATAAAATTAAAATTCGAAAATTAAAAAAAATTTTAATTGGTATTTTAAAAGGTTGTAAATTGTCTAATTGCAAATTAATTGGTGGGGAAACTGCAGAGATGCCAGGAATATATAAAAAAAATAAATTTGATTTAGCTGGATTTAGCACCGGAGTAGTATCAAGAAAAAAAATTTTGAAAAAAAATAATGTCAAAGAAGGCGATATCATCATTGCTATACCTTCTTCGGGAATACATTCAAATGGATACTCTTTAGTAAGAAATATTTTAAAAAAAAATAAAATACCCACAAAAATTAAAGAAGAATTGCTTAGGCCAACAAAAATTTACGTTGATGAAGTTTTAAATTTGTGTAAAAAAAATTTAATCAACTCAGCAGCTAATATAACTGGCGGAGGGATAATTGAAAATATTGTAAGGTCAATTCCTGATGATTTAACAGCAAATATTGATTTATCCAAAATTAAAATATTAAAAATTTTTTCTTGGATTAAATCTAAAAATGTTTCAGACAAAGAAATGCTTAGAACGTTTAATTGTGGTGTGGGATTTTGTTTAATAGCAAAAAAAAATAATTATAAAAAAATTAGAAAATATTTTAAAAAAAATTTTTCACCCTATAAAATTGGTTTTATTTCTAAAGATAATGAAAGATTAAAATTATATAATAAATTGAAATGGTAAAAATAAACACTTGTGTTTTTATATCAGGGAGGGGAACCAATTTAAAAAAGCTTATTTTAAATTCAAATAACTATAACTTTCCTATCAAAATCAAATTAATTGTTTGTAGCAATAAAAATGCTGAGGGGTTAAAGTTCGCCAAAAAGTGGGCAATTCCATATATAATATTTAATAACAGACAACATCTCTCTGAAAATAAAACATTAATTAAATTAAAAGAATTTAAAATTGATTTGATATTATTAGCCGGTTTTATGAAAATTTTATCGAAAAAGTTTATACGTTCTTTTAGAAAAAAAATAATTAATATACATCCGTCACTTTTGCCAAAATTTAAAGGATTAAATACTTTTGAAAAAGTACTAAATGAAAATGAAAAAAAAACGGGCTGCACAGTACATTTTGTTAATGAAAAATTAGACTCAGGTAAAATAATTTTAAAAAAATTTTTTTATATTGAAAAAAAAGACAATATTTATACCTTAAAGAAAAAAACCCAAAAACTTGAGTACAGTGCTTTTTCTGAGGCTATAATAAAAGTAATAAAGTAGATTATTTTTTGAAGAAAAAGTTTATTTCTATTTTCGCATTTTCTAAAGAGTCTGATCCGTGAACAGAATTTTTATCTATGGAAACACCATAAAGCTTCCTTATAGTGCCATCTTTGGCATTTTTGGGGTCTGTAGCACCCATTAATTCTCTGTTTTTAAATACTGCATTTTCTCCCTCTAAAATCATCACTTCTATCGGACCCGATGATAAATAACTACATAGTTGATCATAAAATGGTTTAGATTGGTGGACTTTATAAAATTCAGCAGCTTCATCTTTAGAAATGTGAAGTTTTTTAGCATCCAAAATTGATAAGTTGTTTTTTGAAAAAATTAATTTAATTTTTTCAGATAAATTTCTTTCAACAGCATCAGGTTTTATGATGGAGAGGGTTTGCTCAGTATTACTCATAATTATCTTCAATAAGTTGGTTAAGCAACCTTACTCCAAATCCAGTAGCACCACTTGAATTTAGAGCACCTCCATATTTTGAAAAAGCCATACCAGCAATATCTAAATGAGCCCAGGGCGTTTTGTTTAAAATAAATCTTTGTAAAAACTGAGCTGCGGTTGTTGAGCCAGCCCCACCAATGTAATTAATATTTTGCATGTCAGCATTTTTAGAATTCATTAGTTTGTCATAATTTTTATGTAATGGCATTCTCCAAACTTTTTCTTCTACTTTTTCACCAGCGGTAAAGATTTGTTTTGATAGCTTATCATCATTTGAAAATAGACCAGCATATTCAGATCCTAAACAGACTATAATGGCTCCAGTTAAAGTAGCTAAGTCTATTATAAATTGTGGTTTGAATTTTTTTTCAGTAAAAGTTAATGCATCAGCTAAAACTAATCTACCTTCGGCATCAGTATTTAAAACCTCTATTGTTTTTCCACTATAAGATTTTACAATATCTCCAGGTCTTTGAGCGTTACCGCTTACCATATTCTCTACAAGACCTACAACACCAACAGCGTTAACTTTAGCTTTTCTTAAAGCTAAACTTTTCATTAATCCTACGACTGTTGCAGAGCCAGCCATATCATAAGTCATGTCTTCCATAAATCTTGCTGGTTTTAAAGAATAACCTCCAGTATCAAAACAAACTCCTTTACCAACGAACGCTAAAGGTTTTGTATTTTTTTTTGCTCCATTCCACTCCATAGTGACAAGATACGATCCTCTGATACTACCTTGCCCTACACCAAGCAAAGCATTCATACCTAGTTTTTTTAATTTTTTTTCATCGTAAATGTTTACTTTTAAACCATGCTTGCTTAAAGAATTTAATCTTTTTGCATACTCATCAGGGTGTAAAATATTACCCGGTTCAGAAACTAAGTCTCTAGCATAAAAAGTTCCTTCCTCTAAAGCATTAAATTTTTCTTGGATTTTATAAGAAGGTTTGTTCTTATTGCCTATTACATTTAAAGTTATAATTCTCGTTTCTTTTTTTGATTTATACTTATCAAATTGATAAGATTTTAGTTTAAGTCCATGAAGGAAGTGGCTCAAGAAATTTTCATGTTTACTTAATATACTATCCGACATTACAAAATATTCGGTATTTTTTCCGTAATTAATCCGTCCATATAATTCTGCTCCTAAATTTTCTATATCTGAAGATTTTAAATTATTTTTAATTGATATAAGAATAACTTTCTTTTTTGAAGTAAGCTCAAAAACAAGCAAGTTTTTTTTTAGATCGCTAGTTTTTAATAAATCATTTATATATGAATGTTCAGAATTGGAGATATATTTTTTTAAACTGCTAATATTATATTTGTCATTACAAAACAACAATTGGTTAGCTGTAGATTTGCTGTTAAACAATTTTAAATAATTAATTTTAATAGACATAAATTTTAAATATATAAACTTGAAAGCTATATATGTTCAAATATATCAGTTTTCAACGGAATATTAAGCATATAGTACTATCATAGGTTGAGTTTTTACTAAACTTGCATTATTTTATACAACAATTTCCGATGGTAAAAAATAGAATTTATAACTATATAACGCTAGAATTAATTAAGTCTTTTATTCTAATACTGTTTTCTTTGTCGCTTATTGCTTGGACAGTAAGAGCAGTAAACTTTTTAGATCTTATAGTTGATAGTGGTTACTCTACTTCGACTTATTTCATTTATTCTCTCTTAAACTTAACAAATATAATGACAAAATTTATTCCATTAAGTTTTTTATTAGCTTTATTATTAACAATAATTAAATTAGAACGGCAAAATGAACTGTTGGTTCTTTGGACGTCAGGAGTAGCAAAATACAAAATTACAAATTTATTTTTTTTTACATCTATACTTGTTTTAATAGTTTATTTGATATTTTCTTCAATTATAACTCCAACTGCCCTAAATAAATCAAGACATCTCGTTAAACAATCTGGTGTGGACACTGTAATTAATCTTTTAAAACCTAATACCTTTTCTGATACTTTTAAAGGGCTAACTTTTTATATAGGAGAAAAAGATAATAATATAATTAAAAATATATTCATCAAAGACGATAGCAATAATCTAAATAACTTGCTGCCTGAAAAAACCTCGGCAAAAAATAAAACCGTTATAGCTGAAAAAGGTATAATCAATAAAAATAAAATCATCTTAGAAAAAGGTGTTATTCAATCTTATGAAAAAGATAATACTGTGAGAATTATTCAGTTTAATAAAACTCTCTTAAATTTCAATAATTTAGATAATAGAGTAATTAAAGATGTAAAAATACAAGAAACATCAACTTTGAAAATTTTAAGTTGTTTAAGAAATCATTATTATAATCAAGTCTCAGATGTTTATGTAAAAAATTGTCCGAAAGATAATATAGCTATAGTCGTTGAAACTTTTTCAAGAAGGATACTTATGCCTCTTTATATTCCATTAATATCTATTTTAATATCTTTTATACTAATTTATACGAAAAATAAAAAAACAAAAATAATAAATAGATATATATTTTTTTTATTTAGTTTCTTACTTTTAATTTTATCAGAATTATTGGTAAGGTATTCAGGAATTTCTAATATGGGATTTTATGCATACTCTTTAATTCCTTTTATAACATTGCCAATACTTTATATAATCTTAATCAATAGATTTAAGAAAGAACTTAGATGAATAGTAAAATAAATAATTATTTAATCGTAAATTATTCAAAAGTTTTAATAAATGCTATTTTTGTATCTTTTTGTTTAGGTTTAATTTTAAACTTGTTTGAAGAAGTAGAGTTCTTTAAAAATTCTGAAGAAAGCTTGTTGCTACCAGTAATTTTAACATTGTCTTACATACCTAATTTAATTTTCATTAACTTAATGCCTTTTATAATTTTTATTTCAGCGATGTGGTTTTTTATTTCGATAAAACATAACAATGAATTACTTACACTAAAAGTTTTTGGATACTCAAATGCAAAAATTATTACTTTGATTAGCGCTTTATCATTTTTTTGGGGTTTATTAATTTTAATTGTAATTAATCCAGTAACATCTGACATGGTAAAATATTATGAGAAAACAAAATCAAATTATTCTAGAGATACAGATCATTTAGTCACAATTAACAGAAACGGTGTTTGGATTAAAGAAACTAAAAAAAACAACCTTTACATTATCAATGCTGATAGATTAGAAAACAATCATTTAATAGATGTTTCAATAAATGTGATTTCAAACAAAAACATAATTAAACAGAGAATTGAGTCTGAAAAAGCAAATATTTCTTTAAACACCTGGAACATAAAAAAACCGAATATTTTTAATTTTGACGAAGATGGAAATATGGTCATAGAAAAGAAAGAGAATATTAAATTTGACTCTTTTTATAATGTAGAAAAGTTAAATAACCTTTTTAAAAACCTAGATACAATTTCTTTTGTGGAATTGCTTACAGAAAATAAAGACTTAATAATTAGAGGATATGAAAAAACAGTTATATCAGAAAAAATTAACTCGTTTTTCGCTTTACCTTTTTTTCTAGCTTTAATGACTGTTTTAGCTGCAATTTTTACTATAAATAGCAGGAACTCGAATAACATTAATTACCTCATGATCGCAGTTCTTACTTGTGCAATTATTTACTACATGAAAGATTTATCTGTTGCGCTTGGAAAGTCAGATAGAATTTCACCTGAAATATCAGTTTGGATACCTATTATAATTATAGGTTTAATAAATAGTATAGGTTTACTTCAAATAAATGAAAAATAATTTTTTTATATTAAATTTTTTATTATTTCTTTTATTAACAACAAATATATTAGCGAATAATCTAGAAATAAGTTCATCTGAAGTTAAATTAGACAAAAAAGAATCAAAAATTATTCTTAAAGGCAATATCGAGGCCAAAGACGAAAAGAATAACATCTTAAAAGCTGAGGAAGCTTTCTATTCTAAAGATTTAGATTTGCTTAATAGTATTGGTTTGACAACTATAACTACTGCTGAAAATTATTTTTTCGAGGGGAATAATATTATTTTCGATAATCAGAATAAAATTATTAAATCAGATTATCCTACGAAAATTATAGATCCTGATGGAAATATAATTTTAGTAAATATGTTTAATTACAACTCAATCAAAAATGTTCTTTTTTCAAATGGAGAAATAAAATTAGAGGATAAAAATAAAAATATTTATAAATTTAATCAACTTTATATCGATGAAAAAAAGAAAAAAATCGTTGGTTCTGATGCAAAAATATTTTTTAATGATGATAATTTAAAAGTTGATCAAAGAAACAACCCAAGAATTTTTGCTAATAGTTTTTCAATTGATAAAGGTATTACTTCTGTTCAAAAGGGTGTTTTTACTTATTGTCAGTTTAGAGAAAATGACAAATGCCCCCCATGGGAATTAAGGGCAAAAAAAATTGCGCATAATAGTTCAAAAAAAACAGTTTATTATGATAAAGTTCTTTTAAAAATTTATGACTTTCCGATATTTTATTTTCCAAGATTTTCTCATCCTGATCCAACGGTAGACAGGAGATCCGGTTTTTTAATACCAACATTTTCTAATAGTACGAATATGGGCGCAGGGATTGATCTCCCCTATTTTTGGAATATAGCTAAAGACCGAGATATTACTTTTACTCCAAGATTTCACTCAAGCAATGAGCCTTTGTACCTAGCAGAGTATAGACAGAGTTTTGAAAAGTCTTCTTTAATAGTAGATACTGGCTATACCGAAGGATACAAAAAAAATACTAATTCTAAAACTCCAGGAGCAAGAAATCATATTTTTACAAGATTTTACAAATCACTTATTGAAGAGGAAGATTCATCAAGCGATATAGAAATTAATTTACAGCACGTATCAAATAGCACGTATCCTAAAATTAATAAGTTACAAACTTCTTTGGTGGACTACTTAGATAACACTTTAAAAAATTCAGTTAACTACAGCTATCAAAAAAAAGATCTTTTTTTTAATACTAAGATTTCCGCTTTCGAAAATTTATCAAAAACTGGAAATGAAAGGTTTGAATTTATTTATCCCGAGGCTACCTTAGAAAAAAATTTATTGATGAGTGATAACTTGGGAATAGTAGACTTAAAATCAGAGCTACTAGTAAAAAATTATGATGTTGATAAACAAATTGATGTTGTATCTAATGAGTTTAATTGGGTTTCAAACAGCTGGGTGAATAAATTTGGTTTTGAAAATGAATTTTTAGGCTTAATTAAAAATGTCAACTATAAAGCAAAAAATGCTGAAAATTATAAAACTGAAGACTCAGTATCTGAGTTTTATGGAGCATTAGGTTTTAAATCAGAATTGGGATTATTCAAATTTAAAGATAATTACAAATTAAATGTTTTCAAACCAAAGATGTTAGTTAAAATTTCACCTAATGACTCAAGAAATATTTCATCTGACACCTCAACTTTAACTTATTCAAATTTATTTAAATTAAATAAGATTAAAACTATCGATAAAATTGATACTGGTTCAAATATCAGCTTAGGCTTTGACTATAAAATAAATAATTTAAATGAAAATAATGAGATTAAACATGAACAGTTTAAGTTTAGCCTTGGTCAAGTCATAAGTGCAGATGAAAATCGAGATATGCCTTCAAAATCAACGTTAAATGAAAAAATGTCAGATATTATTGGTGAAGTTGCTTTAAACTTGAATGAAAACATTAAAATCTCAAACAACTTTCTATTAGATCAAAATTTAAAAGAATTTAACAAAAATCAAATAGACCTTGGTATTGTTTATCCTAAAACAAGTTTTAATATTAGTTTCTTAGAGGAAAGTCAGCATATTGGAAATACAAAATATATTGAGACAAAAGCAGGGTTTAATTTTAATAATGGTATTATTTCTTTAGGAGCTAAACGAAACTTGCTTTCTAATTCTGCAGAGTTTTATGATTTAAGTTACGAATATATAAATGATTGTTTAAAAGCTGGAGTAGCTTTTAGGCGAGAATTTTATAGAGACAGAGACTTAGAGCCAGAAGATTCCTTATTTTTTAAAATCACTTTTTCACCGTTAGGTACTATTACTTCACCTGATGCAAATTAAAATGAAAATTAAATTAATTGTTTTTGTAATTTATTTTTTAAATTTATTTAATACTGTTTTTTCGAATATTGATGATAAAATTTTAGCCAAAATAGAAACAGAAATTATAACCAATTTTGATATTATAAATGAGGTTAACACAATTTTAGCTTTATCAAACAGACCTGCAAATAAAGATGATTTAAAAAGTTTGCAAAATATTGCTTTTTCCTCTTTAAAAAAAAGATTGATAAAGAAAACAGAAATTGAAAAATATAAAATTGAAAATTATAATCAATCTGATGTAACTAATTATATATTAAGATTAGAAAAAAATCTTAATCTAAAAAACACAAATTTAGAAAGCCACTTTAAAAAATACGGGGCAAATTATAAATTGTTTTTAGAAGGAATAATTATAAATTTTAAATGGAATTCATTAATTTATTCATTATATAATAAACAGCTAGATGTAGACGAAAATTTTTTACGGTCTGAATTAAAAAAAGAGATTAAAAAAAATAAAGAGATTAAAGAATTTAATTTATCTGAAATAGTCTTAGAAAATTGGGATGAAAATAAATTAATTATGGTTCAAAAAAGTATAGAGGAAAATGGTTTTGGAAAAACTGCAACTTTATACAGTAATTCGGTTTCCTCATCTGAAGGGGGATCTATAGGGTGGGTTGCTTCTCAATCAATTTCAAGTAAATATCTTAACGAAATACTGAAGCTAAATAAAAACCAAATTTCTCAACCAATAAAAATAAATAATAATATTATTATTATCAAACTTAATGATACTAGAATTTTAAATGAAAATAAATTAAACCTTGTAAAAATAGAAAAAGATATAATTAACAAAAAAAAGGAAGAAAAGTTAAATATCTTTTCTAACTCTCATTATTTAGATTTGGAAAAGAAAGCTTATATAGAAATAAATGAATAATTTTGGAATAATATTAGGTGAGCCCAACAGCATTAATTCTGAAATTTTGGCTAAATCTACTGCATACAAAAAAAAAGCAATTATTATTGGAAATTTTAATCTTTTAAAATCTCAACTCAACATTTTAAAGATAAATATAAAGTTACAAAAGGTAAAAGATATTACAAAAATAAAAAAAACAAATAAAACTTTAAATGTCTTAGACATCCCTTTAAAATTTAGAGAGCCTTTTTCTGTTGATCCAAAACAGAGCTCGATGTATGTAAAAAAATGCTTGATTGCAGGTCATAATTTGTGTTTGCAAAAAAAGTTAGTTGGAATGATTAATTGTTCAATAAACAAAAAAAACACTTTCCAAAATAGAAACATTGGCGTTACAGAATTTTTAGCGCGTAAAAGTGGAATTTATAAGTCTGAAGTAATGATTATTTATAATAAAAAATTATCAGTTGTACCTTTGACGACTCACATAAAACTCAAAAATGTGACTAAATTTATCAAAAAGGATTTGCTAAAGAGAAAAATAGCTACTCTTCATAAGTACTATTTGAAATATTTTAAAAGATCTCCTCGTATTGCAGTTTTAGGTTTGAATCCACATAATTTTGAATTTAAAAAAGGCTCAGAAGAAATGAGGATAATCGCACCGGTTATCAAAAATTTAAAAAGAAAATTTAAAATTTCAGGACCATATTCATCAGATACAGTTTTCTTTAGAGAAAATATAAAAAAATTTGATGTAATTATCGGAATGTACCATGACCAAGTATTAACCCCTTTCAAAGCTTTATTCGGACTCGATGCTGTAAATATAACTTTGGGTTTGCCTTATCTTAGAATGTCACCAGATCATGGAGTTGCCGAAGATAAAAAAAAATTGAATATATCAAGTCCTCAAAGTCTAAACAAATGTATTGAATTAATTTCAAAATTAATTAAATGAAATTCAAAAGATCTTTAGGTCAAAATCTTTTAATAGATAAAAATATATCAAGAAAAATACTTTCACTAACTTCACTTAAAAATAAAAAAATTATTGAAATAGGAGCTGGTACTGGAAATTTAAGCATTGAAATTTTAAGGTTACTACCAAAAAAATTAATTCTAATTGAAAAAGACAAAATATTTTCAAACAATCTTAAATCACTTTTTAAAAATGAAAAAAATTTATCAATAATTAATGGAGATATATTAAAATTAAATTTAAAAAAAATAATATCTGATGATACAATAGTTATTGGAAACTTACCTTATAATATCTCTACTCAAATATTAATTAAATTTATAAGATTTAATCCTTGGCCTCCGAAATTTAAAAGATTAATTTTTATGTTTCAAAAAGAAGTAGGTGAAAAAATTATAGCTGATTTAGGTAGTCAAAACTATTCAAGGTTATCAATAATTACAAAATCGAGGTTAAAAATTTTAGATTATTTTTATGTATCAAAAAATTGCTTTTTTCCCAAACCTAAAGTTGACTCGATAGTAATTGAGTTTCAGCCTATCATGAAAAAAGATATAGGTTTTAAATCCATAAAATCTTTAGAATATATTACTAATATTTTTTTTTCCAATAAAAGAAAAATGGTTAATAAAGCTTTTAAAAAATTGAAAATTAATAATGAAGAATTTTTAAAAAAACAAAAAATAGACTTAACATTAAGACCAGAGAAACTAAGTGAAAAAATATTTTATAAAATTGCAGAATTCTATGAAAAAAAAATAACTAAATAAAAGACATTTTTTCTTTTTTGTGACTTTCAATTATTTTTACTATTTGACTAAAACAACTCTCTAGATCATTATTAATAACAACATAATCATAATCAGACCAGTGTTGTATATCGGTTTCATACTGCTTTAATCTTTTTTCAACGGTTTGAGTATTGTCCTGGTTTCTGTTTATTAATCTGTTTTTAAGTTCATTTTTATCTGGGGGTAAAATAAAAATTTTTATTAAGTTAAGTTCTTTGTATTGAGATAATTGTTTGGTTCCTTGCCAGTCTATATCAAAAACAACATCATATTTTTCCTGATGAAGCTTGTTAACCGATTGTTTCGAAGTTCCATAATAATTGTCAAATATCTTAGCATGCTCATAAAAACTATTTTCTTCGATGAGTTTTTCAAATTTATTTCTGCTTACAAAATGATAATCAACCCCATCAATTTCATTAGATCTAGGTTTTCTAGTTGTGTGTGATATTGAAATCTTAATACTTGGGTATTTTTGGCTTATTTTTTTTGTAATTGTAGTTTTTCCAGCACCAGAGGGTGAAGATAATACAATATTAAAACCCAAAATAAATCCTTCTTAATTTATTGAGAAGATTTGCTTTCAATAAATTTAATTGCATCACCTACAGTTAATATTTTCTCTGCTTCACTATCAGAAATTTCTGAACCAAACTCCTCTTCAAAGGCCATTACTAATTCTACAGTATCTAAGCTGTCAGCTCCTAGATCGTCTATAAAGCTAGCTTCATCAACAACCTTCTCTTCTTCTACACCAAGGTGATCTGCAACGATTTTTTTTACTTTTGAACCAATTTCTTTTGACATGAATTTTCCTTATTTTATTTATTACAATCTTACTAAGATTATTAATACTAATTGTCAAGACATATACATTCCACCGTTCACATGAATTGTTTCCCCAGTTATATAAGAGGCTTCATCCGAACTAAGAAAAGCTACACAATTAGACACGTCATCTCCAGAACCCATTTTGCCCATAGGAATTTTAGCTAAGAGTATTGACCTAATTTTTTCAGGGATGCTATTGGTCATATCAGAAACTATGAAACCAGGAGAAACACAATTAATTGTAATATTTTTTTTAGCATATTCTATAGATAAACTTTTAGACATACCAACTGTACCTGCTTTAGATGCAGCATAATTTGATTGTCCTATATTTCCGGTATGTCCAACAATTGATGTTATATTTATTACTCTGCCAGAATTACCTTTGAGCATTTTTTTAATTGCATATTTTGACAATAAAAAAGTCGAGGTTAAATTAACATCAATCACTTTTTGCCATTCATCATTTTTCATTCTTAAAGACAAACTATCTCTATTTATACCTGCATTATTTACTAATATATCTAAGCCCCCTAATTCTTCCGAAGCTTCTTCGATAAACTGCTCTATTGACGAATGAGATGAAATATCAAATTTTTTGATTTTGATTTTACTAAATTCATTTTTAAGTTTTTCTAGTTTCTCTGAATTGGTTCCAGTTCCTAAAACATCTGCATTAAGTGACAAAAACTTTTTTACTAAAGAACCACCTATCCCCCCAGTAGCACCTGTTATAAGAACTTTTTTTCCCTTCAAATTAATCATAGTAAATTTTTTATGTCATCAATGTTATTTAAACTTTTTGTTAAAACTTTGTTATTAATTCTTTTAACTAGTCCACTTAATACCTTTCCAGGTCCAATTTCAATAAAATCATTTACACCTTTTTTTATCATGTATTCAACACTTTCTCTCCATCTTACTTGAGAAAATATTTGCTTATATAACAAATCTTTAATATCATTGTAATTTTCAACTGGTAGCGCTAAAACATTGCTAACTAATGGTAAACTTAAATTTTTAAAATTAGTTTTTTGTAAAAAAGTTTTCATATTATCAGCAGCTGGTTGCATTAATGAACAATGAAAAGGAGCACTGACAGGTAAAAAAACTGATCTTTTTTTTTGTACCTTTAGCTCATCACTCAACTTAACTAAATTTTCTTTATTTCCACTTAAAATTATTTGTCCCGGTGAATTATCATTAGCAATTTCTGAAATTCCATCTTCATCTTTATATTTTTTGAGCATAAAGTTTAATTCATTTATATCAAGACCCATTACTGCCAACATTGCCCCCTCGCCTTCAGGGACAGCTGCTTGCATCAATTTTCCTCTTTTATGTACCAGTATAACACCATCTTCTAAACTTAAAGATCCAGAGGCTACTAACGCACTGTATTCTCCCAAAGAATGGCCAGCTAAAAATTTTACATTAGAAAAATCAAAATTAAATTCCTCTTTTAAAACGCTAAATATGGCAAAGCTGGTAGTCAAGATTGCAGGTTGTGTTATTTCAGTTTTTTTGAGATCATTATCTGTGCCATTTAGTATTATATTAGATAATTTGAATTTTAAAGCATCATCAACTCTCTCAAAAATATTTTTAACTATTTTGTAATCTTTATATATCTCAGAGGCCATACCTGCCTTTTGAGAACCCTGTCCTGGAAATAAAATTGCTTTCATTTTAATTGATATACATGCTTATAATTCATGTTGAAATGACTTTTTTATAATAGTATAAAACCGGCTTAATATTAATAGTTATTTATATGAATTTCTACGAGCATACCGTTATAGCTAAGCAAAACCTTTCTCAAAAGGATGTGGACGCCATTGAAAAGAAGTACGAGAACCTTATTAACAAAAACTCGGGTAAGGTTCTTAAGATTGAGAAATGGGGTTTGATTAATTTAAAAAGAAAAATTAAAAATTATACAAAAGGGTACTTTTTGCATTTTAAAATTGAGGGAAAACAAGAAACTTTGGACGAAATTAAATCTAAAACTAAACTTGACACTAACATAGTAAGGTTTCTCACTGTGAAGTATAAAAATCTTGATCTAAAAACAGAATATTTTTCAAAAAATAAAAATTAATGAAAAAAAGAAAAAAAAATTTTAAAAATTCAAAAAACTCTCTTAATAAACTTAGCTTGTTTCAAAAAAGCGATGGGAGATTTTCAAGGAAATGTCCATTTTCTGTAAAAAATGCTCCTGTTATTGATTATAAAAATGTATCATTACTTCAAAAATATATAACAGAAACTAATAAAATTATTTCATCAAAAATAAGCAATGTTTCTCTTGGAAAGCAAAAGAAACTAGCAAGAGAGATAAAAAAAGCTAAAATTTTAGGAATATTATAAAATGTTATGCAAGTAATTTTATTAGAAAATATATCTAAACTTGGAAAAATAGGTGACTTAGTTAAAGTTAAAAACGGTTATGCTAGGAATTTTCTATTAAAAAAGAATAAAGCTTTAAGAGCTAATAAAGAAAATATTGAACTCGTAAATAAAAATAAGTCTGAACTAACAAAAAAAAACACTGAAATTAAAAATAAATTTATTGAAAAAGCAAATAAAGTTAAAAATAAAAAAATTAAAGTTTACAAAGCTATAAAAGAAAATGGTGACTTATATGCATCGATTAAACCAAAAGAAGTTTCAAAAATTATCTTTGATGAGCTTAAAACTGAAATAGGACCATCTGAAATTACAATTAAAAAAGAAATTAATAAAATTGGACAATTTGATATTAATATTGTTTTACATTCTGAGGTTCAAACTAAAATTTCACTTTTAGTTGAGAAATTAGATAAGCTCCAAAACAAATAGTTTTTTCCACAGGTTGAAAAAAAGGTGTGTAACTTAAAGTTTCAAATACTATTATTTTCAATAATATATTTGCTATGGAAAAGTTAGAAATCGCTAAAAGCTTAAAAGATAATCAAGAAATTCCGTCAAATATAGAAGCTGAGCAACATCTCCTTGGATCAGTATTGGTTAATAATGATATTATTGATGAAATAGCATCAATAATAAACTCTGAAAAGTTTTACGATCCAATACACATAAAAATTTATGAGGTGATTGAAAATTTGAATAGTAAAGGGATGATTGCCAACCCAATTACTCTTAAAAATTATTTTGAAAAAAATCAAGGCTTAGATGATGTTGGTGGAGTCGAATATTTGGTAAAATTAACTAGATTTTCATCTTCAGTTAAACAAGCTTTAGATTATGCAAAAATTGTTCATGAGAATTATGTAAAAAGAGAACTTATACAAATATCTCATCATATAAAAGATGATACTTTAAATTCTGAAGAAGATAAAACATCTGATTTGATTATAGAAGATGCAGAAAAACTTTTATTTGATTTAGCTGAAAGAGGTTCTTTCTCTCAATCTTTTATGAAATTTAACTTAGCTTTAGACCAGTCAATTAGTATGGCTGAACAAGCTATGAAAAATGATCAAGGTATTGTCGGTGTTCCAACTGGTTTATCAGATTTGGATGAGAAATTAGGTGGTCTGCACAAATCAGATTTAGTAATTATTGCAGGCCGTCCATCTATGGGAAAAACCGCTCTAGCAACAAATATTGCTTACCATGCTGCAAAGAATATTCAATTAAAGGGATCAAAATCTTCGGTAGCTTTTTTTTCTCTGGAAATGTCATCTGAACAACTCTCAACAAGAATTTTATCTGAACAGTCGCGGATTAAATCAAATGATATAAGGAGAGGAAAAGCAACAGAAGAAGAATTAAGTCGATATATAGAAACTTCTAGAGACATATACGAGCTTCCATTATATATAGACGAAACACCAGCTATAACAATATCGACTTTAAGTAATAGAGCTAGAAGAATAAAAAGACTTTTTGGACTAAGTTTAATAGTAGTGGATTATATTCAATTAATGAGAACTAGTTCAAAAAGGAATGATGGTAGAGTTCAGGAAATTTCTGAAATTACACAGGGCTTGAAAGCTTTAGCTAAAGAATTAAGTGTTCCCGTACTTGCCCTATCTCAATTGTCAAGAGCAGTTGAGCAAAGAGATGATAAAAAACCTCAACTAGCAGATTTGAGAGAGTCAGGATCAATAGAACAAGATGCGGATGTTGTATTATTTGTTTTTAGGGAGGAATACTATGAAGAAAAGAAACAGCCTAAACTTGGTTCAATTGAACATGCTGAATGGCAGTCAAAAATGAGTGATATAGCAGGTTTAGCTGAGATATTAATAGGCAAACAAAGACACGGCCCTACTGGAAATATTCAAGTAGAATTTGAAGGAATGTAC
>MDTG01351474.1_pt1 | contig 16844 bp, 11 predicted proteins | sample 811421 | NCBI WGS metagenome assembly MDTG01 (sample SAMN05326645, study PRJNA326480) | marine metagenome | isolation source: seawater | place: Pacific Ocean: South East | collected 2011
ATTCCCTCAACTGAGAACTTGACTCTCAACTCCACCATCCTGTCCCTCTCTGCGGCTATCGCCTGCTCGTCATCCAGATCTACTGTGGCGGAGGGGTTTTCCTCGTTGCCGTTGAATAGACTCATTGTGGCCCCTTCCAGAGATGCCCGGGGGGAGAAGTCGTAGTCCTCTGGGTCGTTCATCGAAACGCTAACATCGATTACCAGCTTCTCTCTGACGGATAGCTTGGTTATCTCCATCGACTTGACCATGCCCAACGCAGGCGAGAGGAGTTCAAAGCACTTCGCACCACGGGATTTTCCTCATGGGCCTACTTCACTGATTCGGAGAACCATAACCACGACTGTTACCGTCAGGTCCCAGTCGTTGCCCTGATCGGGATCAACTCCATCTACAGGCAGGTCCGGATCACATTGATCTGCTGTGATAATCCAAGTCCAGGTTCCTTGTCCAAATCGCTCGCCGGCTTGGTTCAGTAGCTGCTCCTCGAGGCTCTCCTTTGAGTCTGCTGAGAGGGTGTATCCGCTATCCGGATAAGAGTTCATTTCGCCTCTGTCTATGGATGCGCTGGAGTTCTCGGTGATGTTGTCCTGTGATGTGGATGCGAAAGTACTCCATCCGGACTCCATATCAAGGGAGAAGGTAAAGTTGTCCTCTGGGAGCATGATGGGTATCAGTTCGCGGGAGAGTGTGAGTGTCGAGTTGAGTTGGATTACTCTCCCTCCGTGACCTGGCTGGTGCTCAAACACGACCGATTCGCCTTGCTCGAGGTATCCATTCCAATTCGCTTCTACAATCTGCTCCTCCCAAACAATATTGAAGACCCTAGATACGACCATCAAATTCCAATTAGTTGTGGAGACTGCTCCCTTATCATCGACTACCGTAACCGAACCGGTTCTATTCCCCGCTTGATCTATCACCAGCTCTGCAATAGCGAGCGATGAGTCTGCGTCGTTGGTGGGATCGCCGTCATTGTTAGAGTCTGAGAAAATGTTGAAGTCCCAAATGAAGTCGACCCCGGCCCCCTCGGGATCAAATGATTCGCTAGCATCCAATGTGGCCGTCTCTCCGGCTTTGATGAAGGTAGGCATCTCAAGAACGATTGTGGGGGGGGCATTGACGAATATGGAAATGGAATCTCTATCTATCTCTCCGTCATCATTCAGCACCGTTACCTCAACATCATGATAGCCCGGAATGGTGAATGTGTAGCTGGTGATTCCCTGCTTCGTGGTCTTTGAGCCCCCGTCGCCGAAGTCCCACTGGAACTCGTCTATGATGGTGGGACTTGGTGTTGTAGATTCTCTAGCATCAAAATTTACTGTCTCACCTAGATTTATCTCGGTCTGATCAGCGGATATTTTTGCGTTGGGAACGTTGCTACCGAGACCCGTGCAACCGGAGAAAGACACCATCATTAGGGATATTACAATCAGTAGTGTCGGATACTTGGTATTACGTATCATGATGCGCATGCAACGTTTCACAATATATGGCTGTTGGATTGGGGGTCCCTGTTCTGTTGATTGGGATAGTTCATGGACATCGCCGTGCAGGGACATTCATGCCCGGGCCTTTTGATGGGATGAAGGTGGTCGGGTTTGACTTAGAAACCACGGGCTTCGATTGTAGATCGGAGAGGATTGTGGAGTACGCAATGGTGGGTAGCGATTCGAATGGGGAGCATATCAGTTTGTGCTCCCTAGTGGATCCTGAACAAAAAATCCCCGAGCAGGCAAGCAACGTTCATGGAATTACTAATTTAGATGTGAAGGGGATGGGTAATTTCTTAGAGCACTCGGAGAGAATATCTGCTATGATGGAGAATGCGGTTATTGTTGGTCACAACGTTATTGGTTTCGACTGGGGATTCATTCAGATGGAGTGTCTTAGAGCGGGAATAGAGCCCCCTCGAATAAGGGGGTTCGTTGATACTCTGAAAATAGCGAGGAGGCTGAAAGTTCCCGGGAGGCACCGTTTGGGCGACCTGTGTGACAGGTATGGTATTGACTTGGAAAGGGCTCACAGAGCCGATGCCGATGCCAGCGCGTCTCTGCTTCTGCTTTGGAATTTGATGAGGGAGTACCCAGATAAGTTCCAGAATCCCATAGAGACTCTAATTGAGACCCTAGATTAGGGATTTGTTTAGGGGGGCCCAAGGAAGTATCTCAGACCAATCGCCAAGATGCATTATCTTTCCATCTGCTTTGGCGCTCCCGAGGTAAACGGGCCCCTGATGGCCTGAATCCACTAGCTCCCTCATCTGAGAAAGTGCCTGATCTCTCAATAGTGCCCCGAATTTGTTCTCCGAGCGCCCTACCTCGCCTTCTTCTCCGATTGGTGGTGCTCTCTCAAACAGCGTAGCGCCTGAGTCGCTGTCAAATCTGATGATGTTCACAACCTCATCTCTGAATATGCCCCCTGGGGGAAGTGTCCCCTCTCTCCGGGCCACCCACCAAGTGGGGCACCAAGCCTTCCACTCACAGAACCCGCACGCGGTGGAGTCAGGGGTTCCTTCGAAAGGCGTCTCACTATGTCTCATTCCCTCCCATGCCTCGAAGGCGTCTTGGAGAACGGAAGGGCCCTCTGCCCGGTGGATGGTTTGGTTGGAAGAGTACCACCCCTCGGCATGAAGGGGGGGGTGATCGGGGTTGTTCTCCTTGAGGAGGTCCCTATAGAAGCGGAGCTGTCTGCTGACCTTCTCGTTCAAACTGACTTTTGGGGGCCTTCCGGTTTTCAGATCGGCAACTATCCAACCGACAGATTTGCCGTTTTCATCAATATCAGCGACTAGGAGATCTAATCTGCCCATGAGTCTACCACACTCTGAAACTAGAGTTCCTTCGTTTGCTAGAACGATCGACTGGACTTTCAACCACATACCTATCGTGACTTCGGAAAGAGCCACTTTCTCAATTCCTGATTTGGAGAATAGGATATTCAGTGCTCCTACAAGCCCATCATGGGCCTTAGTAATCATCTCGTCCTTCCATCTGGGATGTCTCGGGGTCTCCATGAAAATATCCTTTTCAATCTGCCAGTGCCTGTCTAGAATCGCTTTCGCAGTCGGTGGAAGCCACGCGGTTTCCTCCGGATCTCTTTGCTCGATATCGAGGTTGCATAGATCCTCGACAGAGTTGTGCACTGCGGTCCCCATGGATGCTGGCATGCTCGCCTTCCTAGGCAGCCTTTGTCTGGAAAGCCAGTATTTCCGAGGGCAGTCCTCGTACCTACTCCAAGATGAAGGAGATAACTGGTGAGCTACAAATCCTTCATCCATGCCATCCCCCCGTGTCTTTGTCCCATGACGCCGTACGGGCTAACTGTTAGAAGCACTTGCATTAATCGGATGTCATGAGCGAGAGGCCCGTGATAGATATTGAGGATGGTTCCGAGTTCAATGAGGCACTGGTAATCAGCTGTTTTCCATCGGAGGGTTTTGTCAGTAGTATTGTCGCTCATTTCCTTGTAGACAAACTTGGTTTGGAACTGGTTGGCGGGATTCGTCATTCCGGGCTTCCTCCGGTTTGCTTAGTTCAAAACGGCAGTCCTCTCCCTCCTATCAGACTATACAGCGGAGTACCAATTTGCAATGTGGATAAGTGCGACAAAGTGGTCCTCATAGCCTCGGAGATTCAGATTTCTCCTGAGTTGAAGTTGCCGATTGCAAGTGAGACTCTGGATTGGATGTCTGAGTCTGGTGCTGGTATGTCGATAATGATCGATTCCTATGCACATGGAGAAGGGCAGAAGCACTCGATATTCGATGAGGACAAGAGTCCGGATACTGTGGTGGGGATAGGATCGACTGAGAAATCTAGAGAGATACTAGAAGGAATAGGGGCTAATCTTCTGAAGCAGGGAGTTGTAGGTGGGATGACTGGAGTGATGCTTGGAGAGAGTCGCAGGAGGAAGATGGATTCCTTGGCTATAATAGCAGAGTCGGGAGGAGAGTTCAGTGGAGGAGGAATCCCGGACGCGAGGGCCGCCGCTCGGATTATTGAGTGTCTAGATGGGCTACTCCCAGCTGTGAAGCTGGATCCAGACCCACTTTTGGAAGAGGCTCAGAGGATTGAGGGCCAGATAAGGGAAATGATGGCCTTGCACGTGAACTCTGAATCGGATGTGGTCAGTGCTCCTAGTACCATGTACGGTTAATCAGAACTCACCTAGAGTCGATTGGCGCTCTACGGGGATATCGCTCAGTATCTCCCCTCCCAATAACTCATCAAGCTCGTTTTCACCGATTATCTTGACTCCTAGCCTGGATGCCTTCTCCACCTTCGACCCGGAAGATTCACCAGAAACCAAGTAATCAAGATTGCCTGATACTGAAGAGACGACCTTTCCTCCCTGTGCCTTTATCGAGAGAGCTATCTCTTTCCTCGGCCTAGTCAGGGTCCCTGTAATGCAGAAGGTCTCCCCGGATAGCGATCCTTGCACGATTTTCTTATTTTCCTCGACGATTTCTATCTGAGAGTACAAATCAATTATCGATTCCTGTCTGTTTGAAATTCCGTCCAGTAGTAGATTGGCCACCACCTCCCCGATTCTGTCTATTTTGACCAGTCTTTCAATGGCTTCCTCTCTGTTCGATAACATGTGGATGAGTTCGTCCAATGACTCCACTTCAGAGCAAATCAGTGTTGCGATCTCGGGACCTATCCTAGGCAAGCCCAAAGCAGAGATGAAGGTACTGAGCGTCATTGACTTGCTATTCTCCAATTCATTCAGTATGTTATTTGCTGACTTTTCAGCCATCCTCTCCAAAGATAGTAGCTCTCCCTTCCTTTCATCGAGCCTGTAGAGATCTGCAATACTGGAGACCAATCCAGATGTGCAGAGCTGCTCTGCGAGCTTTTCTCCTATTCCATCCATTTCCAGTTTCCTACACCAGTACAGGATGGTGCGCTCCAATCTAGATGGGCAATCCAAGTTGTTGCACTTGAGGAATGCCCCCTCCTCGACTAATCTGGTATCACATCGGGGACATTTCGAGGGGATGGTGATTTCCATGGCTTCAGGAAGATCCTGCGTGAATGGAGATCCATCCGAATGAACCCGTCCTTTGATGTCCTCTATACTCGCCCTCCCTAGGACTTCTATGATTTTGGGAATTACGTCTCCCCTCCTTACTACCCTCACCCTATCTCCTATCGACATACCTAGTCTCTCTACCTCGCCCTTGTTATGCAGAGTGGTGTTTTCGACAGTTACTCCAGATACAATTACTGGAGCTATCCTAGAGACGGGAGTGACGTTTCCTGTCCTCCCAGTTTGCCACTCCACGCCCATCAGCACGGATGTCGCCTCCTGGGGAGGGAACTTCCATGCTAACGCCCATCTGGGGTGATGAGCTGTCATTCCCAGAAGTTTCCTCTTGTCTAAACGGTCCAGTTTTATTACAACGCCGTCGATCTCCCATGGCTCCGAAAACCTGCTCTCAGTCCATCTCTTCGTGATTGCTATAATCTCATTGGAAGTATCCATATCTTCAGAGCCCGATATTACCTCGTTCCCAGCAACCTCTATCCTCATTGAGGAGAGCCATGAAATAGCCTCTGAGTCATATTTGAAATCGGGTTGATCGGGGCTGTCGGGATGTTTGGAGTCCCCTGAAGGGAACTCGACTCCATAGGCGAAGAAGGCTAGGTCCTCCGCGCGGCCCTTCCCAGCATCGATACTCTTCTGCCTGAGTGAGCCTGCAGCTAGATTTCTAGGATTTGGGGCTATATCAGAATATTTTTCCTCGAATATCTTCAGAGGCATTACTACCTCTCCCCTAACATGACAATCTCCTTGCCAAGATAGTTTCTCTGGAATGTTTGGGATTCTCCTGACGTTTGCCGTCACGTCCTCCCCCCTGGTCCCATTACCCCGGGTTGCCGCTCTGACCAGCCTACCCCTCCTGTACTCAAGAGAAAGAGCAGAGCCGTCTAGCTTTGGCTGGCATACGAACCTCCTTCCCCTGGCTGTTGTCTGAGATACAAAATGGAAGACTTGTTCTTCGGTGTTGGCCTTATCCAGACTCCTCATTGGAAACTCATGTTCTATCTTTACCGAACCGGGAGGAGGGTCGGAACCAACCCTGGAGAGTTGTGGATGGTTTGGATCCAGTGCCTCTAGCTCGTCCCTCAAAGAGTCAAACTCAGAATCGCTAATCTCAGGCGTGGCCTCATTGTAATACATGTCTGAGTGATAGGAAAGAAGCTCTGCTAGGTGTTTGATTTTGAGGAGTTTTGCCCTCTCATCGTTAGCGTCTTCTGCCATGCTCTACGAGAGGGGGAGGGTGCCTTCAACTTACGTCTTTGTTGTACTAAAATGTAGCATAAATGCACCCTGTGGTAGTTAGTGGTGGGCCTGCCAGGATTTGAACCTGGGTCGCGCGACCCCCAGCCGCGAAGTATAGGCCAAGCTAACCTACAGGCCCCTTGTGGGATTTGTCCGTAAGAGCATCATTTCAAAGCCCTGTCGCTGTAATCAGTTCTCTCGAGGAATACTGAACGGTGCGATCTCGTCTATGAGCTCTACATGTGAGAGGAACATCCTCCTGCAACAGTATCTTTCGAGACCCGTATCGTCCATTGCCTTCTGAGGGTCTTCGCCCGATTCAACTGCCTTTTTGTAATCTGCATATGCGTGGGCAATTACCTTGCCACAGCTCCAACATCTAACTGGAATAATCACTCTTTTCACCTACCTGTACGACTTCTGCCACTTCTTCCTAGCACCGCGTCCCATTTGGTGCTTGGGTTCCTTACGCCTAGGATCGTTCACTAGAAGGCTTCTATCGAACCTTAGGTACTCGTCCCTGAGTTCCTCGTCGTCTCCCTCGGCTCCGCCGTTCCATTTGACTAGTCCACGAGCTATTGCAGTGCGTATGGCGTCTACTTGCCCCATCTGTCCACCGCCAACTACATCGACATGTACGTCTACGTCACTGAGTCTGTCCATAGCCTCTGCAATCTGAACGGGCTCAAGTGCCTTTCTCTGCGCTAGGCTTGGGCCCATAATGTGAATGGGCTCGCCATTGACTCTGACTCTGCCCTGTCCCTTTCTTACGGTTGCTCTCGCGACCGCTGTCTTCCTCTTTCCACTGGTGTTCACTGAAACTTTCTTGCTCTTCTTCCTGGCCATACTATTCAGCACTCCATCTTGTTGAGTCGATTCCCAGGGCCTCGCTGATATCACCGAGTCTGACAAACTTTAGTGGAAGGGGCTTCTCGATGGCTGAGGTATCTCCCCAATGGTGTCCGTCGGGTAGTTCTTCCCCGCTTAGGTTGGAAGGAGTCCCGATCATCACTCTCAGGTCCCTCAGAGAGTTCCTACCACTGCTGTTCTTTTGATATGGTAGCATCCCTCTTACTGTTCTCTTGAAAATCTGATCTGGCATCCTGGGGTAGAAAGGTCCCTTTCGAGCATGGTTGAGCTCGTATTTTGCTCTGTACTTTCCGAAGACCCTCTTCTTAGGGCCAGAAACTATTGCCTTCTCAGCATTTACAATGATTACTCGTTGCTGGTTGCCACGCTTCCTAGCGGATAGCATCTGAGAAGCGACATGGCTGGCCAGCCTTCCCAAGATTTTATCACTAGCATCGTAGACTAGAGTCTGTTGTTCATCCAAGGATTCTCACCCCCTTTCCTTCAGGGTTTTCCTTCATAAGTTCCCTGATAGTAAGTACGCGTCCTCCTGCGCCTTCGATCTTGGTCCTAGCTCCGGAACTGACACTGTAAGCGGCGACGCTGGGCTTTCCCTCGACCTCTCCGCTACCAAGTAGCTTGCCTGGGACGAGGACCATTTCCTCGCTGGAAGCATGCCTTGACAGACGGCTCAGGTTTGGTTCTGCCCAATTGCTGCGACTCGCCTCGAGTCGTAGCGCCACGTCTCGCCATAGTGCGGAACCGGTGGACCTGCTCTGCTCCTTCAAATCGCCGATTAGGGCGATTAGGGATTGGTTGGTCTTTCTGTTGTTCTTACTCATATGACTCCCTCGACGTTTCTTGGGTAGGCGGGCCACCTGAGGCCTTGTTATGAATGCTACGGGCTCTTTGAGAGGGTGATTTCTACTCAAAGAGCCTCGTTAGCAATCAAATCCTGAATCCAGAGTCGGGATCGTCCTCGTCAACCCCAGCTAGCCTTACTTGGCCTTCTGAGTCTACGAATTCGCCGGCACGTGTAACTGAGCCGTACATTGACGACTCGTTATCTGAAGTCCTCATCAAGACGCTGTCTCCAAGGGAGTTTGTCATGTGATTGATTATTGACTGGAGGGTCGAAATGGCGCGGTCTCTCTGTTCAGCGCCTATTTCGTGATTAGAGTACCTAGCTTCCTCGAAGATAGCGAAGAACTCGTCTAGGTCTTCGGGTGGTGCGATTCCTCCGAGCATTGAGTTGAGTGCGTCCTCGAACTCTCTTGTTGTCTCGTACACCTTCTTCATGGCTCCCCTCTTCCTGAAGAACCTGACCAAATCCTTGTAGCAGTTGAATATCGTCTGTATGAAGTCGTTCGACGCCTTCAGCGACATCAGGGAGTCGGTTAGAATCCCTCTGATGATCTCTATTCTTCTGCGCTCTGCGTAGTTCCTGTACATTATGGCCCCGATAAGCAGTGCGAATGAGAGTGCTATTAGCAATACTATTGTAACCTGTGCTGAGAAGAAGCTGGTTTGGCCCTCGGGCTGTGTAGTATCCATGCGAATCATGGGTGTGTTTTCCAGATCCTCTCCCTGGTAGAAGGAAGACTCTTGGAAGTGAACGGTTACTCTCCATTGGCCGTCGACAGCACAGGGCCACGGATTGCCGAATGTATCAAATTCTCCACATTCGCCCGAGAATGGAACGTTCTCCCCCAGATATGTGAAGTTGAATTCAGCCTCTCCCTGCTCATTGGTAACGTCATACTGCGGAGGGATGTTGACCCAGCCAGTACCATTCCAGTATTGGATCTTGAAGATCACTGTCTCGCCGGCTACTGCAACGTCAAGTCTGTCTCTCAATATGACTACCGATCCTGCGATGTCGTCTCCGGGCTTGTATCCGACCGGGTCGGACCAGTGATTATTCAGTAGGATATCGACTCGGCTCCTGACAAGGACCTCCATGTCCATGAATGAGCTATTGACCACAGGAGTGGTCTCGGCTCTGCACCCACCGGGGAGCTCCCTATCGGGTTCATATGCGATCCTTAGTGTCCGGAATCCCTCCAAAGATTCCCCATCTGGCTCGATTCCTCTTCTACTTGGATTGTCATCGGGATCTCCTGAGAACCACTTGACCCAGCCAGTGCCGTCTTCGGTAATCATGGTCCCGATAGGTCGTGTATTGGTCTCTGGGTTGATGTAAATGTTCAGGCATTTTCCTCCTATTGGGTTCCCGTTTACCTGTGTTAAGAGTGCCTCAACGTGGAATGACTCCTTCAGGTATACCACGGGGAACTCAGATCCATTTTGGAAGGTGTAGGTGTCTACATCGGATCTGAATGGCCCGACTTCCATAATCTGCATTGTTGAGTTAGAGAATACAGGGAATATCCTTGTGGATGAGGAATTACTGTATCTATATCTGTCATTATTCTCGTACGAATTGAACTGGATGTTGACCCTTGCTTGTCCTGCGGTGACCCCGGATAACGGACATACGATTTCGAAGAATCCGTTTGCGTCCGTGGTTCCTGGGAGACATGAAATAACGCCCAAGGATGCATCGATCATTTCGTAGGTGATCCTGATTGCCCTGTTCGATAGGTTTGACCCGAGCTCGTCCGTTAGTTGCCCTGTTACTATCATTGGCTTTTCTATCGCCTGTCCAGTGGTTGGATCGATTTCAGAGGTGTACACTATTTGGTCGTCCACTGAAAGTTGGGTTCTGCCTATTAGGCTGAAGCCATCTACTTGGAACTGCATTACTTTCCTATAGTGATCGCTGTTGATAATCAATGCACATGGGTCCCATGCTCCGGATGTGCTAAGTGCATCTGCATCCAGTGGTTCACACCCCTCATGAGGGAGATTTTCTGCGAATCTCAATATGACATTTACTGGTCCGAATCCATCGGGGAGGAATGAGTTTGGATCATCCCTCAGAAGCTGGGGGTTGAGCAGAAGTTCGTGATGTATGGACCCTGCATTGGGACATAGAGTCTCAATTATCTGACGATGGGTTCTATCTTCGAAATCGGTTCCTTCCATTATCAATAGTACCTCTCCACCATTCTCCAGACATCCGTCCAGTGCCTCGCCAAGATCCTTTTCAACGGCTGTTCTGTTGTCGTCCGTTACCTGGCCTGAGAATTCCCATATGTCGCCTGCCTGAAGTAGATTTGGAGTGGTGCTTTGGATACTCAGGTACGTCCTAGAGACCACCCAGAGGCTTGTATCAGCGGAGCTCCCTTGTCTGAAGGGATCCCCTGGATAGGTTACTCCTAGGGTGAAATTACCAAGCTCGTGGAACTCATCAATGGTCAGGTTTACTTTCAGAACTCCGTTGTTGTCCGTTATTGCGACGCCGGCGGAATTGTCTGCCGACCACGTATAGTTAACCGCGGCGTCCCTTACTGGTTGGAATGCGTTATCTATGAGTCTAGCTTCCAGTGTTACGTTCTGGCCACGATAAAGTCTGGGTATAGAGCTGAACTGGAAGTCCGTAGTACCGATAACTGAAACGTTCACATAGGCTCCAGTTGGAGCTAGAACTGATGTTTGATTTCCTGTGAAGTAATAGTTTGAGTTAGTGAAATCGGCCCGGATTCCGAATACGCCTGCGGAGTATTGAGAATACCAGGTCCAATTGTAATCGAATTGCGCTACGCCGTCTACCATACTGGGGACTCTCGCGAAACCGGTCTCGGTTGAGCCAGCGAATACTCCGTTTCCGTCGACGTCTACTTGTAGCGCCATGGGGTCATGAGGCCATGGAACCATAGTGCGGTTCCATACCGAGCCTACTACCCTTAGTGTCTCTCCGGTGAACATCTCCGGAACTATCTCGCATCTGACGTCGCTGTCTGGATCTAATGCATCGACAGGCCCGCACGGTGGTACGTTGAAATCTCCACCGTTCTGCATGGCTATGAACCAATGAGTTCCATTGGAAGATAGGAATGGCCTCAGGCTTGAGGCCTCTCCGGCCAGAGATTGGGGGTTGCCGTCCCAGAGAATTGGATATGGCTTACCTAGACTTACATCCTGATAGTCCAAATTGGCGTTGACTAGCGAGGGAGAGTGGAATAGCGCCCTCCATGCTCCGAACGTAGAGCCGGTGAATTGAGTAGCATCCCAGAAATACACTGGCCTTATCGACGGGGTTATTATGTCGGCTTCGACATACATCCTGTGCATCGACCTGATGTTGAAGGAGTCGGACTCATCGCCTTCGAGATAAGGCCAGGGAAGCTCCGATCCAAGATCTGGTCTTGAGTATGCAGTGAATGTGTAATCACCGATAGGCAGACTGGTCGAAGTGTAGTTGTATCTGCCGATTACGTTGTGTGCTTTCGAGAAATCGTCCCATACGATCTCTTCGTAGCCACCGGGAACCGCTCCAGGGCCGTTGTCCATCGTGGAGTTCCATTGAACCTGCTTCCAAATCCCCTGGCTACCTGAATCTTGGACGAACGTAAGAGATATCCAGCCGCCTTCATCAGCCCTGTATCCATACCCATAACCATCGAAAACAGTGGGATTGGTTGTGTTGCCAAATGGCCCACCGGAAACATTGAATGAAACCGGAGCATAAGACAGTCTGTTGTCAAATATTCCCCTATCCCAATCTGCCGCGTAGTGAACTTTGTAATCAACAAAGAGGGGTTGCTCGTCGCTTCTGAAGTATGTCCATGCGACGTAGTCAACTGTAGTATTCGCCCTAACTTCTACCGGAACGGGTTCTGTTGTCGCTCCATCGTGGACAAACATCTCTGTGACTTCTGCGTATATGTTGTAAGTAGAAGAAGGTCCGACTTCGAGATCCTCGGGGAATAGGTACTGCCCGACTTCGAACTCACCGTTTTCATCCGTCAATACATCAATTGTTTCCAGTGCTATGGTTCCGTTTGAGGCCCATTCGATGATTACTTGGACCGGAATGCTTGGGGCTCTTGTGAATACCCCCTGCTCGGGATCCAGCCAGTCTACACTGCCATTGAACTTAGCTGGGAAGAACGCGTCGAGCCACAGAACTTGCTCTGAGGAGAGGGTAATCCTCGTTGGTATCTTATCATCCTCGTCTGGGATTCCGTCGTTATCCTGGTCCCAATCGGATGAGTTGTTCCATCCTTCTTCGAGATGATCCCAGTCAACATCTGTCCTATTGTCTGCGTCATCATCGTTATCGATTGCATCGGGCCCGGTGCTGGGGTCTGTTGGGTTAGCTATTCCCGAACCATTGCCGAAGTCGTCGTGATCCCATGGATTGGTAGATTCCGAGTCAAAGCGTGTAGGCCAAAGCATCACTTCGTCTTCGTCCTTCATGCCATCAGCGTCGTCATCGTCATCGATATCGTCCCTTAGGCCGTCGTTATCGTGATCCCATGGAGTGATGAAGGGAGTGGCTCCTGACTGTTCGATTACATTTACGATTCCATCGCCATCCCAGTCGTTGTCCGCCCAGTTTGGTATGCCATCGTTATCGTGATCCCATGGGCTCTGCTCCTCTCCGGTGAAACATCCTTGGAGTGTTTCCTGAACTGCATCTGAAACCCCGTTATTGTCATCGTCTGGGTCCTCTCCATCAGGAATGCCGTCATTGTCATTGTCGACATCATAGTACCTTGGGGAGAGTAGTCCTTGACCGAGTAGCCCCTTGTCCCAGACGGCCTGGTACCAACCGTCGTCGTCTGGATCGGTATCTGTTCCGTCATCGTCTCCGTCTTCACAGTTTGTTCCTGTGAAGAATGAGCCTGGGGGCTCGGTATTCGCATCGTCGTCGAGGTCGTCATTGGAGTCTATGTCGAGGTAGTCCCATACCCCATCGTTGTCATCGTCGATATCCCAGTGATCATAAATGCCATCGAAATCATCATCCAGATCAGCAGTATCATTGTACATACACTGTGGTTCCATGTTTCCTGCTACCGGCGCACCACAATCATCATCTGGATCAACGTCATTATTCAGGAGGTCAGCAACCTCATCTGGGAACATGTTTGCGTTGGAGTCGGCCCCCCATTGGAATAACCCCCTATTTACTCCCACGAAAGCGATCCAGAGATCCCTGTTGTCCTTGATGTCCACATAGGAGACGGCTGAGCTCGGGCCAACATCCTGGTTCCCATTGAAATCGAACCAGAAGCAATTCTTGTTGCATGTCCACTGACCGTTGGAGTTACTGCCATTGTAGGATCCTTGGTCCCACTGTGGGTCGGGCCTCGTGCTGTACGGGTTGGTGTAGATGGTCCCCTGGACTTGGGTAGCTCCGAGAACCGGCCAACCGAACAACCAGGCTAACTCAACGCCGCAGGCGACAGGCTGGAATGCTATTTGGAAGAAAATGTAGAACAGGGATAGATCGCACTCGCCGTCATTGAATGACCCCCCGAAGGCCGGGTCGTTGACATCCAGTCTACCATCGGATCCCTCGTCCTGATCCCACCAGTCGGGCATTCCGTCTGCGTCCATATCGACGTCTATTCCATTAATCAAAGAGTCCCCGTCCATGTCAATATCGAAGAAATTGTTACCATTCCAAGGGCTCCACTTCATCATTACATGCCAGTACATCTCTGGAACTACTCCGTTGGAGTCCATTGTAGTTAGACCAGTGACTGGATCTACGGTTTCTTGATATCCATTGTATGGGAGGATGAAGTCATGGTCCTCGGCGAAAAACGGGCTGAAGTGCCAGAACTGATCCCATCTTAGGGGTTGAAGCATGGTGTATGTTGTACCATCATCGCTACCATCGATGACATCTCCGTCCTGATGAGAGTACGAGTTATCGAACTTGTCTGTTGAATCGCTATCTACAATCCCGCAGTTTCCATCGTCTGGATCATATAGGTCGGAGATTCCATCGTTGTCATCATCCCAATCAATATCGTTTGAGAGGCCGTCCCCATCAATATCCGTATCGATATCGTTTGCGCCGTCATCCCTGAACATCGAGCCGTTTAGGTTGTGAAGATCGGCGTCATCGTCAAGATCACAGTTCTCATCTATGTCCAACCAGTCTAAGACCCCATCGTTGTCGTCATCTACGTCTTCCCAGTTGTTGAATCCGTCCCCATCCCAGTCATTGTTTCCAGTGTATGACTTTCTCTCTGTGGTGCATCTTGGATCGGGGTTTACGGGATTGGGATTTTCTAAGCTCGGACAGTCCCATGATAGTACCTCGTCGTCTGTGGCGTTCATGAACGGATCGAGTTCGTTCACTATTCCGTCGTTATCCAGGTCATATGGCAGGTCGTTGGGGTCGGTGGCCGGGTTGCCAAGTAAGTTGTCGGCAGGGACGGCGCCTCCTACGTCTGTGTCTTTCCAGTCCCATACTAGGTCATAGTCTGAGTCTATCGGCCTCCACATGTCATCATCCAAATCTCTGTCGTAATCCAACTCACAGTCCACGCCGGGTATTCCTATTGGCTGGGAATTTGGAAGGTCCCCAACGCCATCAGAATTAGTGTCCACCTGCATGCATGAATCTGGTATTCCATCGTTGTCGTCATCTACGTCCCACATATCCAAGAGACCGTCATTGTCGTCATCATTGTCTGCGGAGTCTGGAGTCCCATCATTGTCATTGTCGGGGTCGACGAAATTAGGGATTCCATCGCCATCGAGATCCCCATCGACTACTTGGGTGAATGCCTGAGAACGAGGATGCCAGATCGTCCTTTCCTTGGTCACGAAATTGAACTTGTCAGTCCCATAGATGTCCTCATTGAGATTGAATGCGTCGGGTAGGGTCTGGCTAGTTTCTGGACCTGTCGTCACTCGTCCTTCGTAGTTAGAGTCACTGGGATCAGAGTAATCCCAAACCCCCTGTGAAGAAAAGGTGAATGCGAAAGTATCGCCTGGGCTTATGTCGGGACTAACGAAAGTCCCATCGTCTGCCTCTACCACGTGGGATTCGTCGTCGTCGTTTGTCCAAACAACCGTATCACCGGCCTCGATTGTCACTCTCTCAGGCGCCATCCCGTTCGCCCCTATGGAAACAGAAATTGTTTCTGTGACCCCCCATTCTGATGCGGTGTCCCACTCGGATGCAGTATCGGTGATGTTTGTAGTGATCGATGAGTCCCATGGATGGGAGTCCCATAGATCTTCAACGCCGTCGTCGTCATCGTCTGCGTCAAAGTAATCCTGATCTCCATCCGAGTCAAAATCGCATGGCCAGACGAATTGATCTATCCTGCCGTCATTGTCATCGTCCTCGTCGAAAGACCCTGCTCCTGAACCATCGGTGTCATCATCGGTAATGCCGTCATTGTCATGATCTAGGGGATTCTGATCTACTCTATATCCCACTCCCACGGGAGTTCCCGTCCATGGGTGTACCGTGGTTGGTTCGACGTATCTATCCATGGAAACGTTCCTTGGATCGGCACCCTGATCGTAGTCGATCGGGCCCTCTAGGATTCCGTCGTTGTCATCGTCCCAGTCAAACTCATCCAATTGTCCGTCGTTGTCGTGATCGAAGGGATGGGTTCCGAAACAGCCGTCGAACATCTCTATCAGATCGTTTATTCCATCATTGTCATCGTCCAGGTCGTTCAGATCTCCAATGCCGTCGTTGTCGTGGTCCTCGGCGTCGGTCTCCTCCAGGAAGAATGCATATTCTGGTTGCATCATTAGTGCGGATGGATCTGAAACCTTACCATAGTAAGACATCTGATCATGAAATAAAGGGTCAGTAAAGGCTGGATGATTGAAAAAGTTCTGTTGGATTTGTGATGGTTGTGCGACATCACTGGATGGCCATTCGGCTTGTCCACTCTGCTGGAAAGCCTCCCTGCTGGGCGTCTCCCCCCGGGCTGAGGACTTCTCATCATAGGTCTCAAAATCCTGGAACGAATACATTTGCGTGCTAAAGAGCATTATGCCTACCAAGAAGACCGCGGTGAACGCTTTACGATTGGTGTGGCTCAACTTTCCTATTACTTTCTCAACAGACATGCTAACACCAGTAAAGTAGTTAGGAGCCGTTTGACTTATGAAGAGGTACCCCTGATTTTGAGATAGAGTATCAATGGGGCCTTGGAGTATCAGTCGTGACAAGCACGGGTTGAAATCCACCATTACTCTCGGAGTGTCATGACAAGCATGAGATGGATGCTTACCTCGAAGATCCACAGAGCTACTGTAACAGCGGCGGATTTGGATTATGTTGGATCGATAACGATTGACAGAAACCTGATGGATGCCGCTGGTTTAGTGGAGTGGGAGGGTGTTCACGTTCTCAACATAACAAACGGAAATCGCTTGGAGACCTATGTCATCGAGGGAGAGCGTGGGTCAGGGGAGATATGCATTAACGGCGCGGCGGCTCACCTAGTTAGCCCCGGTGACTTGGTAATCATCTTGGCTTACTCGGGGATAGAAGAGGGGCGGATTAAAGATCACTCACCGAAAGTGGTACATGTAGATGAGGCGAATCGCCTTATTCACACTCTATGATATGATGAACCCCTGTTGATTTCCGAGGCCCTGTACAGTTGCTCCAGTAGAATAGCCGAAGCCATTTCGTGAGTGAGTGTCATTCTCGATATTGAAATTGCATCGTGCCTATTCTTGAATTCCTGACTGAAGCCGTCTACCGGACCTATGGCGAAGATGAGTCTCTCATCAGATAATGATGCGCTTGAGAGTAGTCTTGCAAACTCCAAGCTAGTAAACTGCTTACCAGACTCATC
>MDTG01407822.1_pt1 | contig 16842 bp, 15 predicted proteins | sample 811421 | NCBI WGS metagenome assembly MDTG01 (sample SAMN05326645, study PRJNA326480) | marine metagenome | isolation source: seawater | place: Pacific Ocean: South East | collected 2011
GTTAAGGGGCATCTGAAGGAACAAGTTTATGAAACAATTATTCCACGCAATGTTAGAGTTTCTGAAGCGCCATCATTTGGAATGCCAGCATTAATTTATGATCACCGTGCATCTGGAAGCCAGGCCTATATAAGATTGGCAAATGAAATTATAAAACAGAACAATAAACAAGAGGCTGCATAATGGTATTAAATACAAATAAAAAAGGTTTAGGTAGAGGTCTTTCTTCATTAATGGGTGATACTGATACTCAACACAGTACAAACCCAACAAGCTCGAGTGAAACAACAATTTCAATAGCTAAACTTAGACCCAGCCCACTTCAGCCAAGACGTGTTTTTGATAAAAATAGTATTAATGAACTTGCTGAATCAATTAAATCAAAGGGACTGGTTCAACCAATTCTTGTTAGACCTTCAAATACCAATGATGGAGAGTATGAAATTATTGCTGGCGAAAGAAGATGGCGTGCTGCACAAGTTGCACAATTACACGCAATTCCAGCAGTTATCAGAAATTTAAATGATACAGAATCATTGGAGATTGCAATTATAGAAAATGTTCAACGATCTGATCTGTCTCCTATTGAAGAGGCTGCAGGATATAAGAAATTAATGGAAAGTTATAATCATACCCAGGAACAATTGTCAGAAGTAGTTGGAAAAAGCAGAAGCCATATTGCAAATATTATTAGGCTTTTGAGTCTGCCTCAGTCCATTCAAGACATGATATCACAAGGAAGTATTTCTTCTGGCCATGCACGGGCCATTATGAATAGTGCTTTCCCAGAACAGCTTGCAGAAAGAATTATTAATGAAAACCTTTCTGTCAGAGCTACAGAAGCATTAGTAAAAGAGAAAAAAGAAGGTCCAAAGAAAGTCAAATTAAAAGATCCTGACACTATTGATCTAGAAAAGAAGTTAACAAATATATTAGGTCTTGATGTTACAATTTCTCATAGAGGTAAACAAGGAGGCTCGCTGAAAGTCTCATACAAATCTTTAGATCAGTTAGAGCTTGTTACTAAAAAGTTAAAAAGTTAAGCTTGGAAATATTTTTTGCCTTGGTTAGCAATATTTAAGACATATTTTTCACAAATTATTGGACTTAGAACACTTTCTGATTTGCATTCATATTCAGCGTTTAATAATAAATTTAAATTTTTTTCAATATCCTTTAATGGCCAAGCCTTGCAGTGATTTTGAAAATTATCTTTATCTTTCCAAAACAAAGGGGGTTTAAGTACCTTAATCGCTTCTTCGAAGCTTTTCTGTTTTTTAATTTCAATTTTGGTTTGTTGGATTCTTATCATGTAATTGGTTAATGAGCGAATGATGGCAATTGAGTTAGTTCCTTCAGAGAACACCTTATTAATGATCTTCGATGCAGTTTTAGTTTTACCATACATTATTGATTCATTTACCCTGTTTAAACTCGTGGATGTAGAGTCATTTAAAATTAGCTTTATTTCTTCAAGAGATAACTCTTCTTTTCTATCTTTTTGGTAGAGATAGATTTTTTCTAATTCATTTTGGTTTAAGGACCTATCATTACTTAAAAACTGAACCAAATAATTTTTAATTTCACGATCCAACTTAAGATTAGAATTTTGTACAAAATTTTGAACAAGGTTCATAATTGATCTTGTGTCATCTTCGTAGCAAGGAATTGAAAATATATTTTTTGAAGAATCAAATAACTTTCTGAGTTTTGATGATTTGGTAAGATTATCAGATTTAAGTATGAGAAGGACATTTTCAAATTCCATTTTTTGAATGTCTTCTATAATGCTTGAATGTTTGTCTTTAATTGCATCAACATGGATAATTTTTTTAGTACTAAACATAGAAAAAGTTTGAATTTCATCCATAATTTTGTTTGGTTCTTCTTCTAGATTTTTAGCAGATAAAGCTACCTCATCAGCAGATTCATCATTTTTAAAAATTGAAGATAAAGATTGGATTATATTTCTAACCAGTCCTTCATTTGGCCCGTATACAAGAAATATTAGGTTTTTATTTTGATTATTAAAAACACCTTGAATGCTGTGCTCTTTTAGAATCATTCTGATTGTAAAATATTACTTTGAATTTTAATTGACATCATTTGAACTGCTTCTTGTGTTGCAATTTCAACAGCCTGTCTAAATTTCTCATTAGTTTGGATTTCGGAAGTTTGAACAAGATATTCTGAAAAACCTCTACTAATATCATCATATATTTTTTCCCCAGAACTAATTTCGTGCACCCCAAAACTAATAATAACTTCAACCCTATACTTACTTACAGTTCCATTTGAATTAGTAATTAAAGGTGATCGATTTTCGACCACATTTATACCAATTGAGTATAAAGCTTTGTCTTCTGAAGCTTGAAATGTGTTTTTTATTGTGTTTTTAGTTTCATAAGAGACTGCATTGTTAAATTGCAAATTAAATTCCAATAATTTTTCTTTTCCACTGCCTACTTGATATATTGGTTGGAATCCACATGAGACTGTGCAAGTTAAAAAAGTCAGAAAAAATAAAATTCGTATATTTAAATTCATTTTAGAGTTTCAATCATTGATTGTAGGTTATCTTCATACTTTCCCCAAGCACGAATTGATTGCTTATTAATAGGCTCTCTTACTTGAATATTACTTGCGGTTCTAACAATTCTTTCGTTTTTATGAAAATTCATACAATTATCTTCCCACTTTAATTCACAATATTTAAGTACCTCAGATATTATTTTTTTTGGGTTATTTATTAATTCTTCATGGTCTAAGTAATACATTTCAACATGACAATTATTTTTCCAAAAATTTACCAATTCTTCATGCATTTTATAATATAATCCGACTAGTTTCTGATCATAAAAATAATAATGTGGTTGATGAAAAAAAGATTTAAATAATGAATAACAATTATCCATAGCATTTCGTTTGCAATAAATAATTTTTGCATTAGGAAATAATATTTTAATTAAACCTAATCGAATAAAATTATGAGGCAATTTATCAGTAACATGCTTATCATTAGCGCTTAATTGATTAATTTTTAATAAATACTTTTCACCCCATTTTGAAATATTTTCTTTTGTCATCCATGTTTTAATTGATTTTACTCTTTGCAAGGCTGAGTGACTTTTTTCACTATAGGTTTCAAATCTAGTAATATTTGGAAGATATGCGAGCTCCCCGGCACCATAAATTTTTGAGTGTGAAGCTAATATTTGTTCAATTAAAGTTGTTCCTGATCTAGGCATGCCAACAATAAATATGGGTTTTTTTGATTGGGAACCATATTTACTATTTTCATCAATTAGCTCTTTATTAAAACTGTTCTTAATTTGATCGTGGTAATTTTTTTCATCAGCAAGATTTGGGGACAAAATTTGATGTTTAATTTGATTCGACTGTTCTAAATAATTAAAAGCTTTTTTATAATTCTTATTTTTCTCGTAATGCTTATATAATGCAGCACAAATTTTAGCTGCTTCATTTGTTTCCTTAAACATTGGGTCAGATAGTTGTTCAGTAAATCTATCAATATTGTTTTTACTTAAGTTATAATTCTTAAATAATGATAAACTATAAAAAGCACTTCCGTCACTAGTATCTATCTCCAGGGCTTTCTCATAATATTGAACAGCAAGTTCAAAGTTTCCAAGATCCAAATAACAATTACCCAACAAATTTAATGCTTCAAAATCTAATGCGTTTTTATTTAAATAATCCTTGATAAGCATTATTCCTTCAGACGACTCGTCATTAAGAATTTTTGCAGCACCTAAATTTTTTATTGCAATTGGATTTGAAGGCTGGGCAGAATAAGCTAAAGTGGCATTTTTCAGAGCTTTTTCAGCATCTCTTAACTTAATATATAGTGTGGCAATATTATTAATTGCTGGAAGATAATCAGCATTTAATTTTAAACAAATATCAAAATTTTTTACTGCTTCATCGATATTATCAAGTCGAACATGTAGGCTACCAAGGTTATTATAGGCTTCGTGCCTATCACTCCACACAGAAATAGCTTTTTTAAAATACCGCTCAGCTTTTTTGAAGCCGCCCTGATCTAAGTCAATAATACCTAGATGTCTTAAGGCATCATAGTTTTTACTGTCAATTTTTAATACTTTTTCATAAAGTTTTTCTGCTTTTTTGAATTCTACTTTTATATCTGAGTCTTTTTCTAATGCTCCTTTGTGAAAAGTTCCCTTACCTCTAACCATATTGATAGCATTTTCATGATGCCGAATCCCTCTTTGTAGAAGGTCAAGTATTTTTGTTTTTTGTAATTCTGTAAACATTTATACAACTAAATTGAGAATTTTATTTGGGACAAATATCTTTTTTTGAATAGTTTGATTTTTGATTAGATCATTAACATTTGAAATTTGTTTGGCTTTAGTAAGCACTTCTTCTTCATTTGTGTTTAACGCGATGTTAAGTTCACCTCTTTTTTTGCCATTTACTTGGACAACTATTGTCACAAAATCCTTTACTAAAAGCTCTTTTTTTGCTGCAGGCCAGGGCTCAGAGATTATACTTTCTTGGTGTCCAGTTATTGACCAACATTCTTCTGCTAAATGTGGCGTCATGGGCTCAATGATTCTTATTAATATTTCAAGAGACTCTTTTAACACCGCTGATTCATTTTTATCTTGAGGAATAAATTTACCTATTAAGTTTACTATCTCATAAATCCTAGCAATACTTACATTCATTTGAAATTTTTCTATGCTTTTTGTAACTTCATCAAGATTCGTATGGATATTTTTTTGAAAATTATTAGCATTTGCAGATAAAACAGAATCATCAATTTTTATTGCATCATTAAAAACATTTTTATTTTTTAAAACAATCATCCAAATTTTTTGAGTAAATCTCCAAGCACCTTTAATTCCTGCAAGCGACCAATTAATGTCTCTCTCTGGTGGACTATCAGACAACATAAACCACCTTGCTGCATCCGCGCCGAAATCGTTTATAATATCCTCAGGGTCGATAACATTTTTCTTTGATTTTGACATTGATTCTGAAGGGCCTTTTATAATTTTCTCACCTGAAGCAATATGAGTTAAAATACCTCCCTTTTCTTCAACCTCTTCTGGGTAGACCCATTCTCCCTTTTCATTTTTAAAAGTTTCATGGCAAACCATACCTTGTGTAAACAAACCCTTGAAAGGTTCTAAAATGCTTAACTGATTATTATCTTTAAGCGCTCTTGTAAAAAAACGAGAATATAAAAGATGCAATATTGCATGTTCTACCCCGCCAACATACTGGTCAACAGGCATCCAGTAATCAATATCTTTTTTGTCAAATGGCTGTTCAAAATTATTAGCAGAACAAAATCTTAAAAAGTACCATGAAGAGTCAACAAAAGTATCTAGGGTATCCGTTTCCCTTTTTGCCTTCAGTCCTGTTTTTGAGCAAACAGTATTTACCCAGTCATCATTGTTTGATAAAGGATTACCGATATTGTTAAAATCAATTTTCTCAGGCAGCCTTATAGGCAATTCTTCATCTGGCACCAATTCAATTTCTCCATCTTCTCTATATATTACTGGTATAGGACATCCCCAATATCGCTGCCTTGAAATACCCCAGTCACGCAGTCTATAATTGATCTTTGCAGAGCCAATTCCCATTTTTTCAACTTCATTTATTATTGTTGATTTAGCTTCCTCAATACTTTTTCCATTTAGAAAATCTGAATTAATTAATTTTCCATCTTCAATGTACGCAGTATCAGAAACTGAAAAATTATTTTCATTCTTTCCTTGAGGGCAGATTACTGGAATAACATCTAAATTATATTTATTTGCAAAATCTAAATCCCGCTGATCATGGGCGGGACAACCATAAATAGCGCCAGTTCCATAATCCATTAAAATAAAATTTGCTACATAGATAGGTAAAAAAGTATCTTTTTTAAATGGATGGTTGATGTAGTGATCAGTAAAAATTCCTTCCTTTTCAGCTTTGGCGAGAGTTTCCTCTCCAAAACCTTTTTTTTGACAGTCTAATACAAACTTACTTATGGAATCATTTTTTTTAGCAAGCTGTTCTGCTAGTGAGTGATTTGGGGATATTGCACAGAACGTTGCCCCGAAAATAGTATCTTGACGAGTTGTAAATACTTTTAGTTTTTGGTTTAACGGAGTTTTGTCTCTTTTGTAAATATCAAATTCTATATCACATCCTATAGATTTCCCAATCCAATTGGATTGCATCGTTTTCACTTTTTCTGGCCAGCGATCTAATTGTGAAAGTCCCTCTAAAAGAGCCTCTGAAAAATCAGTTATTTTGAAAAACCATTGCGAAAGTTTTTTTTGTTCAACAATCGCTCCAGACCTCCATCCTCTTCCATCAATCACCTGTTCATTTGCTAAAACAGTTTGTTCATCTGGATCCCAATTTACTAATGACTCTTTTCTATATACCAAGCCATTCTCATAAAATATCTTGAATAATTTTTGTTGTTGCAAGTAATAGTTTTCATCACAAGTAGCAAATTCTCTTGACCAGTCAATTGAAAAACCCATTATTTTTAATTGTCGTTTCATTTGATTTATATTTGCGTAGGTCCATTCTTTTGGTGATGTTTTATTTTGGATGGCAGCATTTTCTGCAGGCAAGCCAAAAGCATCCCAACCCATTGGATGAAGAACATTTAATCCTTTTGCTCTTTTGTAACGAGCAACAACGTCACCTAAGGTGTAATTGCGTACATGTCCCATGTGAATTTTTCCAGATGGATAAGGAAACATTTCTAGGATGTAATATTTTTCCTTTGACGTATCAACTGATGCTCTAAAAAGATTTTTGTCTTCCCAAAGATCTTGCCATTTTTTTTCTACTACTTTTGGATTATATTTTTCATCCATTATGGAAATCAAACTTATAGATTTTCAGCGGCTAATTGAATATTTATTGCTGCATTTAAAATTGATTCTTTAATTTTAAGTTCAAGCACTGTGTTACGATCTACTTGTGCCCAAACATTTTCAATTAATTGTTCCTGAAATATTTTAACATCAAGAGACTCTGGACTTATGACGCTACTTTTGACAAAAATATTTATTTTGATTCTTTGATCAGAACTTTCAGAATCAATTGTGTACCAATCAGTAATTATTACTCCTGAAACTTTATCAACATCATTTAAAGGCATGAAGGAAACTTTGTCTAAAGCGGTAGCCCACAAAATATCATTTACTGTTGTAACATCGACACTCGACTCACCGCCCATTACTCCGGCAAATAATCTTTTCCACTTTTCTTGAGCATCCAGCACTCCCTCTCCATATTTAGCAATTCTAGTTTCTTCATGAGCTGTATACTCTGGTCTTTTGATTTCAATACCCTCTCGAGAGCATGAGACAAAAACTAAAGATAAAAAAATTAGAAAAATGGTGAAATACTTCATATAGATGATTTATATGTTAAATGAAAAATAGTAAATATATTTAACCCATTGATAAAAATAGATTAATTTAATATGTATCATTTATATCACAGTAATTAAAAAAATGATGCATAAATGTAAATCCTATTATCCTGTAGCATTGGATTTGTGTTAAATTGCATGGGTTTGGTGGTGTTTCTACCAAACATAATTGATCAATTATAATTAATAAAAAGGAAATAATTATATGAATAAATCAAAACTAATAGCTACATCAGCTATCGCGACTGTGATGTCTGCTACTGCTGCACAAGCAGAGCTTTCTATTTCAGGCGGTATGGCTGGTTGGTTTCTTACTGGTGACCAAATCACGTCTGTAAACAGACAGTGGAATACGGAATCAGTAAACGTAACTTACTCTGATACCCTTGATAACGGTATGGGAGTATCTGTTACTGCTAACGTCGGTGAGACTGGTAATACGGCATCAGGATGGGGCGGAGCTTCTGGTGGTGACGTAAACTACACAATGACAATCTCATCTGATATGGGATCTCTTTCTTTTGGTGACCAAATTGCGTCAGCAGCAGATAGAGGTGACAACATTATCAGTATGAGTTTACAAGAATGTTGCACATGGGCTGCTACTTTACCTGACGGAATGGCTGGAGCTAATGGACAGTACCATGACGGTGACAATGCTAGTGGTAACCATAACGAAGGAATCGAATATGCTTCTCCAAGCCTAAACGGTTGGACAGTTCGTTTATCACATATGCCTACAGCGGCAGCTGCCTCTGAAGGTGCTGATGATACTAACGGAGCATCTGTTTCAGGATCAATCGGTCCTGTAAGTGTATCTGCTGGTATGAACTCACAAGGTGATAACGGAACTGCTGGTACCGGATATGACAGTACTTATGGTGCTGCATCAATGGGTCTTGGCGCAATGACTATTAGCGCTGGTGTCTTTGAAGGCGGTGGAAGCCGTGCAGATGCAACTGTGCTTGTTATTGACATGCCGATTATGGGCATGAGCGGTAAAGCTACGTATGTAGACATGGATGATACTGGTGCAAACTATGATGATTCTGGTTACAGACTTGGTTTAAGCAAAAGCTTGGGCGCTGCGTCTTTCTCAGTAGAGTATGACAATGCAGACACTGCTTCAGGCGACGCTGGTGAAATTGAAACTTGGAGAGTAGGTTACGCACTATACTTCTAATTTCAATTACGCTACTTAATATTAAAACACCCCACAAATTTACTGTGGGGTGTTTTTTTATTTAATGTATATTAAGGCACAATGCTCGAAACAAATCTTCAATCAGTCCAATCTAATCTAAAAAAAGAACTTATAAAATTAAATCGTAAGCAAAATTCACTTACTCTAATTGCAGTAAGTAAAAAACAACCTGTTGAAAAAATAAGCGAATTAATTGAACTTGGACAAGTAGATTTTGGAGAGAATCAGTTGCAAGAAATTGAAACTAAGTGGCCATTAATAAAAAGTCGTTATCCTGAAATTAAGCTTCATTTTATAGGAACAATTCAAAGTAAAAAAATTCAGCGAATATTTGAACTCTGTGATGAAATTCACTCAGTGGATCGTATGAAAATTGTTAAAGCAATTAAAGAGCTTGAAGAAAAATATAATAAAAACAAATCTTATTTTATCCAAGTGAATACAGGAGATGAACCTCTAAAATCAGGTGTAAATATTGCTGAAATAGATCAATTTATTGAAGAGGCAAGATCTCAATATGATTTATCAATTAAAGGATTAATGTGTATACCTCCAATCAAAGATAATCCCGAAAGGCATTTTAAAATTTTAAAAGATATTGCAAATAAATATCAAATTAAATGTTTAAGTATGGGCATGTCTAGCGATTATGATATTGCAGTACAAAATGGAGCTACACATATTAGGGTTGGAACATCAATTTTTGGTGCAAGAAATTAAAGGCCTATTTCAATCTCAGTCTTATTATTTATAGTGATAAGAATTTCTTGTAAGTCATCCTTCTTCAGTGCAATACATCCTTCCGTTGCAGAATAATTATTTTTAGCGATGTGTATAAAAATAGCACTTCCTGCTCCGGGTATAACTGGATTTTGATTATGGTTTGTAACACAAATTATGTCATATAGATCATCTTGGCGAAAAAGTTTTTCAGCGCTATTTGAAAAAGGAAATTTGATTTGAGTATTATATTTTGAGTGATTTAGGTCATCACACCAACCATCTAAAGATGAGATTTTTTTTAATTTAAAGTTAGAAATTAAATTTTGAATTTTATCATGCCGATAAAAAACATCAGTAATTTTAAATATCCCTGATGGTGTACATCCATCACCCTCTTTTTTTTGACTACTAAAGCCGCCTTTGCCAATTGAACATTTATATTTTTTTCCATTATAGACCAAATAATTATTTTTTACCCTCATCTTCATTATATATATAATATAAATGAAAAAGAATATGAGCCAAAATAAAATTACAGTTGTAATAGAAAATCAGAATTTATTTGAGACTCTTAGTGAAATTATTATCCAGATTAATAAAAAATTAGATATAGAATTTAAAATCAAATCATATGATTCAAACAATTTCACATATCAAAACACTATTGTTGTTGATTCGGATGCTTTAAAATTAATAGAATTTAATAATGCTTATAATGATATTAAAAAAATTTATCTTTTAAACACGGCAAAAGATCTTAGTAATAATACGAATATAAAGTGTGAAGTAGTTACAACAAATTTACCATTTTATGTTAATGAATTTTTTGATCGAGTCAGTAATGATGTGATGCAAGCATCAAATGAAAAAAAAGGAATTATTAATTATAAAAAATATAAATATGACTTTAATTCAAGATTATTATTTTATGAAGATGGAAAACTAAGATTTACTGAAAAAGAAAATGAAATTTTTGCATGTCTAATAAATTACAGTAACAATCCTATCTCTAAGCAAAAATTATTAAAAGATATTTGGAAATATGACGATCAAATTGATACGCATACATTAGAAACGCACATATATTCTTTACGTAAAAAACTAGAATCTAAATTAGGTCTAAAAAATTTTTTGAACCACTTAGATGAAGGGTACCAAATAGATACGTCTCTATTGTAAATTTTATTATACGTTTAATAATAAATGTTCACGTTCCCATGCACTTATTACATTTTGGTAAGCGTCATGTTCGGTTTGTTTAATTTCAGTATAAAGAGTAAGAAAGTCTTTACCGAGAATTTCAGAAAGCTCGTTGCTCACTTTAAGACGTTTTAAGGCATCAGGAAGATATTTTGGAATATTATGTCGTCTTTCAAAAGCATCTCCAGCGATCGGTTTTTCTGGTTCAATATCGCCCTTTATTCCTAAATATCCACATGCTAGGGAAGCAGCAATTGCTAAATAAGGATTGGTGTCTGCTCCAGGTATTCTATTTTCTATTCGCCTTGAATTTAGGTGTGATGTAGGAACCCTAAAGGCAACAGTTCTATTCTCAATTCCCCAATGGGTATTGATTGGAGCTGAAGCATCTATAACAAAACGACGGTAAGAATTTACATATGGAGCAAAGAAAAGCATAGCATCAGGAAGATATGTTTGTAGACCACCGATAAAATTAAAGAAAGTTTTAGAGTTATGGCCTTCTTCATTACAAAATAAATTTTTCTTTGTTTTTGAAGAAATAAGATTGTGGTGTATGTGCATTGAGCTGCCAGGATGTCCTTGGTAAGGCTTGGCCATGAATGTTGCATGTATTCCATGTTTTAGTGCAACCTGTCTTACAGCTCTTTTAAACATAAAAGCTTGATCTGCTAAAGCGAGAGGATCTCCATGATTTAAATTAATTTCTATTTGAGAAGGACCTGACTCATGAATTAAAGTATCAACTCCAATTTTGAGGATTTCACAATAATCGTATATATCGTCAGTTAATGTATCAAACTCATTTACTGCATCGATACCAAAAACCCGACTTCCAGATTCTCTTCTCCCTGATTTTCCAACAGGAGTTTTCAGAGGTAGATCTGGATCTAAATTTTGTTCACACAAATAAAATTCTAATTCAGGAGCTACAACAGCTTCCATTTCTTCTTTTTCAAGAAGATTTATTATTTTTTTAAGTACTTGTCTTGGAGCAATTTCTGATGGACTGCTATCTGAATATTGCAAATCACAAATAATTTGAGCTGTGGGTTCTTTATTCCATGGAATTCTTCTAATTGTTGAAAGGTCAGGTATCATAAACAAGTCTTCTTCAACGTAGTCAATAACTTCACTTTCATATACCCATTTTCCTGAAACTGTTTGTCCAAATACAGAATCAGCTAATTTTAGGCTTTGTTCTTCAACTGATTTGACAAATCTATTTACTGGTAGAATTTTACCTTTAGAAGATCCGGCTATATCTGGAAATATGCACTCAACTTCAGATATTTTGTTGGACTCTAACCATTCTTTAAGTTTTTTAAGTGAACTACTCTTATGTTCTTTAATCGAACTAACCGTCATAAATCTAAAAATTTGAAAAAGTTTATATTAACCTGCCTGTTGCCCATCTAATTTCTATAGCGAACAACAAATATATTTTGGCCTATAGATATATTTTTTTGGATATTTGTAAACTCCAAAACTGTTTTATTTTCAAATTCATCGAAAATAACCCACTTTTTTAAGGTGAAATCATCTAATGTGAAAAAAAACAAAACTTTCCAACTTGGCTCATTGGATTCTTTATTAACAGCGGTAATCTGATAACTATTTTCTTCATCAAAGATTTTATTAATACTAATAATTTTAAATATATCTTCAAACTTAATGTCATTAGATAAAATGTTTTTAATTGGTGAGTTTCCTATTGGGTAGCTATCGACTTGATAACCCTCATTGTCTAGTACGGTAATTAAAAGTCGACCGGTGATTATTGTTTCATCTTTATTATCATAGGAAAATTTTGACTTATATGGCTTATCAAAATAAAAATTTCCAGTTTCAACATTAAGATCCGTATCTATCTGTTCAAACCTTCCAGACATAGTATCAATACTATTCCAACTATTTTCAATTAAATAAATAATTTCTTTTTTATTATTAATTAATTCCGATTCGGAATTGACTGAAGTTATTATAAAAAAAAATAAAATTAAAAAATATTTTTTCATTATGTATTGATTTTATCATAATTGATTTCTCTTTTTCCAACATGATTTGCAGCACTAATATATCCTTGTTCTTCTAACTGATCCATTATGCGAGCTGCACGATTATATCCTATTTGAAGTTTGCGTTGCAGTAAGCTTGTTGAAGCTTTTCCCTCACGCGAAATTATATCAAGCGAATCTTTAAACAACTCATCTTTATCTGCATCGTTAACGGAGCTTAAAGAAGATTCATTGTCAGTTTCTTCTCTAATTACATCTTCATCAAATTCTGGCATCCCCTGCTGTCTTAGAGAATTCACTATATCTTCAATTTCTTTGTCAGAAATAAACGGGCCATGTATACGAGTAGTTCGACCTCCAGCATTCATCATTAACATATCACCTTTGCCGAGCAGTCTTTCAGCTCCCTCATCACCTAGTATCGTTCTGCTATCAAATTTAGAGCTTACTTGAAAACTGATCCGAGTTGGGAAATTAGCTTTAATTGTACCTGTAATAACATCTACACTAGGACGTTGAGTTGCCATAATTAAATGGATTCCCGCAGCTCGTGCCATTTGCGACAATCTTTGAATAGCGTGCTCGATTTCTTTTCCAGCCACCATCATCAAATCAGCCATTTCATCTACTACCACAATAATGAAAGGCATCTTTTTTTGTTCTATCTCTATTTTCTTGGTCTGTGGCTGTCCAGTATCTGGATTTATTCCTGCAGGGATTGATCTAAATATTTGTTCTGATTTATCTATAGATTCTTTAATTCTTAAATTATAATTTTCTATATTTCTTACTCCTAACAAAGACATTTTTTGATAGCGACTTTCCATTTCTTTAACAACCCATTTCAGTGCATTAATGGCTTGTTTGGGGTCTGTTACAACTGGAGTAATCAAATGAGGAATTCCCTCGTAAACTGAAAGCTCTAACATTTTTGGGTCAATTAGTATAAATTTGCAGTCTTCAGGTGATAACCTATATAAAATGGAAGCAATCATAACATTAATCCCGACCGATTTACCTGAACCTGTTGTTCCCGCAATGAGCAAGTGAGGCATTTCTTCCAAGTTTGTAAAAATTGCATTTCCATTGATATCTTTTCCAAGCGCCAGTAATAAGTTTTTATTACTTGAAGCAAAGTTTGTATGTGAAAATAGTTCACTTAAGTAAACTGACTCTTTGTATTTATTAGGAATCTCAATCCCAACAACATTTTTACCAGGAATAATTGCAACACGAGCAGACATTGCACTCATATTTCTTGCAATGTCATCTGAAAGAGCAATAACTTTTGAAGCTTTAATGCCAGGAGCAGGTTGAAGTTCATACATGGTGACAATTGGGCCTGGAGCAACATTAATGATTTCACCTTCAATTTTAAAATCAGATAATACTTCTTTTAACGTATTTGCATTTTGTTCGAGCTCGTCTTTGCTATACTGCTCTTTATTGTTATTGTTAGGATGAGTAAGAAGATTAATTGAAGGAAAATTATAGGCATTGCTATCATCAAGTTCAATCTCGCTCTGTTGGATTAATGGAGAATCGTTACTGTTATTATTAAATTCTTGTACAGGAGTGCTTCTAAGATTTTCAAAATCAATTTTTGGTTCAATTTTTGTTTCTAATTCAGGTTTTTCTGGTTCACTGATTTTTGCTTCTTTAGATACTCTCTTTGAAGCGATGGATCTAATAGATAAAGACAAGAGGCTAAATGTTTTAGTAAATATTTTAATTATAAAGGTAAAAATATTTTTCCATTCATTGAGATTTAATCCCATACAGAAATACAAGAAAACCAACGATAGAATTAAACTAAGAGCTAATATGCTGAAATGAAAATTTGTTTGAGAGATAAAATTTAAATTCTGTAGGAAAATTATGATCTCTTTTGATAGGAATCCATTAATAGTAATTAATTGGGTTAGCTCAAAAACAGTAGCAATTGATATTAAGAAAAAAGGCAATAAAAAAAGATTTACTGCAAAAAAAGATAATTTTTTATCTTTAATAAGTTTAAATGACCACGCTGAAAGAATTAATGCAATGATGGTGCTAGAATAACCAAATAATTGTAAAAGTATGTCAGATAAATTAGCACCTAAGGATCCACCTAAATTTGTGACTTCTTGACCACTTAGATTATTGATAGTTGGATCATAAGAAGAATGAGAAACAATAGATATTAATATAAATCCACCTATAGAAAGAGATAAAATTCCACCAAGTTCAGCGAGACGTCTTAAAATAAAAATTTGAAAAGCTTCGGGAAAAAGTCTCATTACCTTATCTCTTGAATTGACAACATACTTTTATTTGTAAATGAATCATTAACTAATTATATAAGTTATATAATAATTTATAGATTTAAGTAAGTTAATGTAAAAAACTAATGCAAACAGACATAATTATAATAGGAACAGGAATTTCAGCTAAGCTAACAGCTCTCTACCTCAGTTTACATAGATTTAAGGTTATTGTTTTTCATAATCAGGCAATAAAAGAAGATAATTCAAATCTTGTTACTTTTTTTTCTTCAGGTTCGATTAAATTTTTATTAGAAATTTTAAAAGGAGATGAATCCATCCTCAATTATGAAAGTATCTCTCAACTTTGTTGTCGTCAGTACGATCAAATAGATCAAAATTTTTTTGAATTTGTTTTTGACAAAAATAAAGAAGATCTTTTAGGAAAGATAATTCCTAATAAAAAAATAAATGAGCTACTAGATAATCTTATTCTTTCAAATGAGAATATACATATATCAAGCAATGAGTTGATTTGTGACATAAGGCACGAACATAATCAGATAGAAGTTATTACAAAATCCCCATCATCTTTTTCTGCCAAACTTCTTATTATAGCTGATGGTAAAAATTCAATGATTAAAAAATATGGCGATTTTCAGTTTATCACTCATGATTTTGAACAGACAGCCCTTTCTATAACAACTAAAATGAATAGAAAGAGTCAAAACATAGCTTACCAGTATTTCACACCCGATGGACCGTTAGCATTGTTACCTTATAGTTCTATTAACTCTTCTATTGTCTGGTCTCTCAAAAAAGATTCAAACATATTAAAATTAGATGAAAATAAATTGCAGGCAGAAATAAACAACATATTAGGATCTGTTGTAAACAATTTTGAAATAATTAATCTTCAAAAATTTAATCTTACTTTTTCTTTTGCTAAAAAACTTTTTTCAGAACGAATAACTATTATTGGTGACACTGCCCACAGTATTCATCCAATTGCAGGCCAGGGTCTCAATTTAATTATTAAAGATATTGTTTGTCTTACCAAACAACTAATTAAATATAAATCGCTTGGTTATGAATTAGGAGATGTCACAGCCTTAAGTGAATACGATAATCTGAGGAAATCCGATAATGTTGTTTATTCATTTGGAACACTAATTTTAGATGAAGTTTTTTCAATTGAAAACAAACACATTAGAAAATTAACCAATTCATTATTTAAAACTTTTAACAAAAACAAAACTCTAAAAAATTATTTTGTTAACAGTGCTACCGGTTATGATTATTTTAATAATCTTTAGTTAATGAATTTGAGTACTATTTTCGCCAGAAAGATCAAATATGTAAGATTGATATAAGGCTTCGAGGGCACTACAACGTTCTGTAATAGTTGAAGATTCCAAGAGCAATTGTTTTTCCTCAGGTGTAAATGGAACTAAAACCCCAGAATAATTAATTAACTGCTCTGTTGATGTCTGTTGAATAATATCCCAATCAGTAAGCATATTTCTATGTTCAAGATATTTCTTTATTAATCCAAGTAATTTTTCTCTATCTATACTTTCTACATTTTGATTTTCCAAATCAGTATTAAAGTTTGTAAAGTCAGGAATAATTTGTCGGTATGGTGTTGTAGTATCCAACTCTTCCTTGGTTTTGAATCTAATAATACCAGTTAACGTAATCAAATAACGATTATCTTCAATTTCATTAAATGTTGTAATTTTTCCAACACAACCAATATTTTTTAAAATTTTAGAATCGCTATCTTTTGAACTTGCGGGTTGAATCATTCCTATTAATCGATCGGTGCTTGCTAATGCATCATCAATCATATTTATATACCTTGATTCAAATATATTGAGTGGTAACTGGGTGCCAGGGAACAAAACTGCTCCAGTTAATGGAAATATAGGGATTCTTTTAGGTAAATCTTCTATTGAATTTATTGTAATCACGATGAATAATTTTAGACTAATAAGTTATATTGTTAAA
>MDTG01448993.1_pt1 | contig 16842 bp, 11 predicted proteins | sample 811421 | NCBI WGS metagenome assembly MDTG01 (sample SAMN05326645, study PRJNA326480) | marine metagenome | isolation source: seawater | place: Pacific Ocean: South East | collected 2011
GTCGGCGACCTCCTGTTCCGGAGCCTGCTCTGCTTCCACCTGATCGAGGGCCATGGTGGGTTGAAATTCGGCGTCGGTGGGTTCGGCTGGCGTATCGTTCTCATGCTGCTCGGAAGCGTCCGTCTCCTCAAGAGTGGGATCGTCCGGCTCTGGGAGGAGTGTTTCGGGCAGGGAGGTCAGGACGGTGAGTTCCTTGGGAGGCTGAACTTCCTCCTGCTCGGCCTCAGATTCATTGAGCCTGGAAGGCCGGGCGTTGGGGACGAGCGAACTCTTCGATGTCTTCGTGACGATGGGAACAACCTTGCTGTTCTCACGGGGTTTCAAGGTCGGAATCTTGAAGTCGCTCTCGAACTTTTCGGTCATCACGAGATTACTGGTTTCCGCCATTTCAACATGGTCGGGTTCGCTCTCGATAGCCAGTTCCTCCTCCATGAGATCCTCCAGGCTGATGGTGACCTCGGGCGACTGGGGTTGGTTTCCGCCGACCTGCTTGGCGATGAGCCAGATCATGAGGAGCAGGAGGATGGCGAGGTGGACAGCGGCTGAACCGGCCAGGCACTTGTGGAAGAGACTGGTGATGTCCTGCCAGGCTTCGAGCAGGTAGAGGAGCGCGATGAGGGCCGCGAGGGCGAGGAGAATCCACCAGCCGATATCTTCCAAGAGGTCCTTGAAGGACTCCCAGCGGTCGAGGCTGGTGTAACCTATTACTTCTCTTGTCGTGGAACGGTAGAGCTTGAAATCCTTGTCCCCGGCCCCGGAGTCCGAGTTGCTGCTGAAAAGGAGGTCGAATCCTTCCATGCGAACGGAGGGATCGGTGACATCACCTCCGGCGAAGTAGAGGTCGATCCGTTCAGGGGGCGCCTTTTTCCCTTCAATGATGCGGCTGAGGTACAGGGCGAAGCCCGCTTCGGCGTTACGGTCGCGGTCGGAAGATAGGAAGACGTGATCACCACGCCGGGTAAGGGTGGCGGCGAGGTCGTCCGCGGATGAATTGAGATGCCGGGCGGGGGATGCCTTCTTGAACCGGGGCATGGGGGGAAGTTCGGGGGCCAGAGCCTCTCCTGCTTCTTCCTTCGGTTCCGATACCGTGGAAGCTGCCCCGGGTTGTTCCTCGTCCTCGCCAGAAGAAGGGAGTTCCTGCAGGCGCTGGGAGACGAGGATGTCGCTACTGTTGCCATCTCGGTTGGAGGAAAAATAGAGATAATCCCCGTCTGCGGACGGGGCAGGGCCCCTCTCCTGGGCTGGTGAGTTAACGGTCGTTCCGAGGGCCTCTGCTGCGGTCCACTCCTGCCCGTTCCAGCGGGCGACGTAGAGGTCATGGCCTCCCTGCCCGCCCTCGCGGTCGGAGCTGAAGTAGAGGTATCGTCCGTCCTGCGAGATCGCGGGTCCCTGCTCGTTGGAATCGGTATTGAGGGCAGCGAGGGGGACCGGGCGGCTCCAGACGCGTCCATTCCAGTCAGATTGATACAGGTCCTTCTGCCCGCTCCCCGGATCCGGGCGGACCAGAATCATCGAAGTTCCGGTCGGGGCGAAGGCAGCTTCAAGGCGGTCAGAGGCCTGGTTGACGGGGTCAGGTTCCCCTTCTCCCGAATTCTCCTCCTGAAAAAGGTTTTGTCGCGGATCCTGCCAGAGCACGTAGCGTTCCTTGCCTTTTTCGACTTCCACGCGGGTTCCCTCCTCGTCCATGAAATAGGACCAGATCTCCCTGCTGAGTTTTCCATGGATCACCCAGCCAGCCCCAAGCAAGACCGCGAGCGCTGCAAGAGGAAGAAGCCAGCGCGCCCGGGAGGGAGCCGGACTAACCAGTGTTTCTTCGGATGGTGGTTCCTTGTCGGACATTGTCCTTTGCCTTCGCTTGGTTCAGGAGGCGGGGCCGGGGGGCACATCTTCGGGGAGGGCAGCTGCAGGTCGAAAGGCTTTGCCGGCCGCCAAGGTCCGCTTGGTGAGCCAGAAAAATCCAACCAGTGAGGCCAGAAAAACCAGAATCCACGTCGAGTTGCCCATGATCCAGTTCAGGTCGGGCATCTTCATAGGGTCCATCCGGCGGACGACGCGCTTGCTGCGCGCGCCGAAGAGGGCGTTTTCGTTATTGGCCCGGTCCGAATTGAAGAGGAGGTGGAATCCGGCATTGCGTACGGCGGGATTGGATTCGTCCCCTGCGCCATTGATCTCGGGTCCAAGGTTCCGCGGGCCCACCTGTTCCGAGATGCGGGAACGCCAGATGTCCTGACCTCCCTGACCGCCCGAACGCTCGGATGCGAAGTAGATGAAATCACCGTGATCAGTGATGACCGGTCCGGTGTCGTTGGCAGGTGAACTGAATTCCTCGAGAAACTTGGCGTGCCGGAAGAGAGGCGTGTCGGCCAGCTCATTCAAGTCCTTGCTCTTCCCGGTTGGGCCGTTGGGATCGGGTTCCCAGCCGAGGCCATAGAGCGGCGTATAGCGGTAGTGGGCCTCCAGGCACAGGGTGACCAGGGCAGTGCAGATCACTTTACCCATTGCGCCCCCGTGGCCGCCTCCGGTATTCCAGGAACCATCAGAATTCTGGGCGCCCACAAAGGCGGGATGCATCTGTTCCATCCATTTTTTCCACGCCGGACCCTGATGCTGGTAGGAGGCCACACTGCCGTAGTAGGCATAGTAAATATCTTTCAGGTTGAAACCCTGCCGGTCCACGACCGCGGAGGATTCGTAGGCCTTGGCAGCGTTGGAGGAGTGCCCCAGCAACTGGGAGCAGAAGAAGCCCGCAGCGTTCAGGGCTGCGGTTCCCCCGCCCGGACCGGTGTATCCGTAGGACCCCTTGTTCTTGCCGTGGCTGACGCTCGCAAGGAATTTTTCGGCCCCTTCCATGGTCTTCTCGGGGACCTCGATGCCCGACATCCTGGCGCTTGCGAGAGCCATGATATACCAGCCGGTAACCGAAAGGTCGCCCTGCTGGTTGGGTTTGTATCGCCAGCCCCCTCCCTCGTGCTGCGTCTCCGCGATGAATTCAATTGCGGCCTGAGCCATGGGGCGCAGGGTGGTGTCCTTCGTCACGCCAAAGGCTTCCACGACCGCAAGGGCTGCGATGCCGTGGTCATACATCGAGTTGCTGCGCGGGTTGGTCCCGCGGAGATCTCCGGTGCCACGGTCCCGCTGGCCCACCAGCCACTCGATCCCCCGTTTGACGGTATCCTGATACTTGCACTCTTCGTCATGTACCTCCCCGCGGCCATAAAAGGCAAGAAGTGCGAAGGCGGTAGCCGCCTGGTCGTGACCAGCCTGTCCGCCGGACTTGGCGATGCTCCATCGGCCATCAGGCTCCTGGGTGGAGGCTAGGTAGGCCAGACCCTTGTCCACCGCGGCCTCGGTCTCCGGGGAGCCCCCGAGCTTTCTCATGAAGTCCGGGTTGGAAAGGGCGCTTTCGCGCAGGGAGTAGAGCATGCTCAGCTGGCGTTCGACAATGAGGTCGAAGCCGGGATCACCGGCTGCATCGGCGGAATAGAGGTCGAAGGCCCCCTTACGTTCTTCCACGTTCTCCAGCATGGCTGCGACCTTCTCGGACGTTCCGGTAGCGCGGCGGGGGCGATTGGAGGCAAAGTAAAGGGTGAGGTTGTCTGGAGAGATGTCGGGATCGATCTCGTCAAAGGGCGTATTGACACGCGGCGTGAGGGGAAGGGGCCACGCGTATTCTGCGCCGTCCCATTTGGCGACCCAGATGTCAAAGCCACCCTGTCCGCCTGGGCGATCGGTGGTGAAGTAAAGGAGTTCGCCATCTCCACTCAGGGAGGGAGCGATTTCGTGAAAGGCGCTGTTGAGGGCCCTCATGGGCCGGGGATCCTGCCAGTTGGAGCCATCCCACTCGCGGAGGAAGAGGTTGGCATTCCCGTCTTTTTCCCCGGCACTGTAGATCATGCGGGCCCCGTTGGATGAGATCACCGGGGTTCCGATGTCGTCCTCGGGAGCGAAACCACTGCCGGCTGGCTCTGCCTTTTCCCAGAGCACATAGCCGAGCTCCACGTCGCGCGCCACCTGCGAAAATGTCCCATCTGTATACGTATACCACCGGTCGGGCCGGAGGTAGACAAGGGCCCAGATCAGAAAGCCGGCAACGAGGGCGACGCCCAGCCAGAAGTAGGCGCGGAAGCGCTGCTGGCGTGTCACGCCAAGGATCCTGCGTTCGGAATCGTGGTCATCCTCGACGGGAATGGGCATGTGCGGATTCATGGGAAGGCGGCGGGTCTCTACTTCTCAGTGCGGACAGCGATATTGGCTTCTGGCACGTTCACGACCCGGCAGATGGACATCACGTTGGCGAGATAGAGGTGTTTGGACTCCTTATCGCAGCGAATGAGGACCTTGAGCTCGGGCTTTTTCTCTACCTCCTCCTCCATCCACTCCCTGAGCTTTTCCTCAGTAACCCTCTTGCCCATCACGACCATGGCGCCGTTGTCACGGATATTGACCTTGATAAGGTTTCCCGCGGTCTGGGTAAGGGACTGATTGCGTGATTCGACGGGGAGTTTTACGAGGTGATCCACTTCCTCTTCCTTGAAGGTAGTAGTAACAAGGAAGAAGATGATCAGGATGAACATCACGTCGATCATGCTCGAGATGTTGATGGGGTCCCCCTGATCGCTTTCCTTTCTACGGATTCTCATAGGGATTGGTCTCTGTGGTTTGTCGGGTTGTCCGGTCTACGGGGTACTTCATGCGCCAGCTGCGGGCACGTTCCCCGTCCCGCTGCCGGGATCTGCCAGGCGGGCATGCTTGGTGATAAATTCGGTGCCTACCTCGTCGATGTGATCGATCAGGCCATCGACCTTTGAGAGAAGGAATTGATAAAGCAGCATGGCGGGAATGGCGATAGTGAGGCCACTGGCGGTAGTGACGAGCGCTTCGTAGATCCCGGTGGCAAGATCATTAGTCTTGGCGGCTCCACCGCTTGAGGAGGTTCGCTGGAACGCATCGATCATGCCGTAGACCGTGCCAAGCAGTCCGAGGAGGGGGCAAACGGCAGCGATAATGGAAAGTCCCCGCAGACTACGCTTCATCTTGTCAGCTTCCCGGATGGCGGCGTCCTCAACGGCCTTGGCCACGGCCTCGTGGCCGGAGTCGCGCCACCGAATGCCCGCCTTGAAGACGTGACCAGCGGCGCCGGGGCTCTGGTCGCAGAATTGTTCTGCAGTCTTGCCCGTGGGATCGCTGTCCCAGGCCTGACCCAGTCCATTCAGGAAACCGTCGGGAAGGATTTTTTCCCGGCGCAGGGAGATGAAGCGTTCGAGGGCGAGAGCGAGGGCCAGAATGGAGGCCAGTCCGAGGGGAATCATGATCGGCCCGCCCTTCTTAATGAGAGACCACATGGTTTCCTTTTCCTCCCCGGCATCGGCTCCGGCTTCTGCGGCAAGAAGGGTGGTGGTGCAGGCGAGGAGGAAGAGGGTGGCTACGCCGAGGACCGTTTTCCAGGTGTGGGAGGTATTGTAGTTGGTCATGAGAATGGTAGTGGACAGGTGAGGTTCGAGAAGTGATTTACAGGGTCTTATCCGCTGGTGCGAAGCTGGTCGAGGTATTGTCCTGCGACGATGGAAGCCTTTTCCTTGGGATAGCGCTTGATGACATCCTTGAAGCGTTGCTTGGCTTCTTCCCTCTTGTTCTGGGCGAGAAGGACGCGGCCGATCTCCAGGATACCCTTGGCCTGCCATGCCGGGAACTTCTTGTAGTGGATCTCAACGTTCAGGAACTCCTTCACGGCTTCTTCGTACTTCTGCATGTTAAAATAGCATTCGCCGGTCTGGAAGCGGGCCCGGACGGTCCAGAGATCAATGGGCTCCGCGGGATCGAGGAGCAGGGCATATTGGCGGATCGCTTCGCTGGGCTTATCCGTATTCTCGAGCGACCAGGCCAGCCCGAAGGTTGCATTGCGCTTCCACTTGCTCTCCCGGAAACGACCGATGAAGTTTTGGTAGGTCTTCCGGGCGTTCTCGTGATCATTGGTGGCGGTCTGCATTTCACCGAGTCGCATCGTCATGGACTCGGCGAGGTCCGGTTTGAGGCCCTTGGCTTTCGCCCCTCTTGAGAAATGCTCCCGGGCGGCTACCGTCTCCTTGAGACGGTAGCGCGACTCTCCCGCCTGGAAGAGCATGGAGGCCCGCAGCTTCGACTCGGGGTAGTCGGCGAGGAGCTGCTCGAACATACCGGCAGATTTCTCGAAATCTCCCTTGCTGTAGTGGGCGCTCGCCAGCTGGTAGCGCAGGTCTTCCCGGAGAGTTTCATCCTCAACTCCGGCGAGAGCTTTTGTGAGGCGCTCGATGACCATATCCTGCGCCCCGCTCTTCAGGTTGAGGCTGGCGAGCTCGCTCTGCACCTTGATCAGAAACGAGCTCTCCTTGTATTTCGCGAGGAAGCGCTCGTAGAGTTTTACTGCCTCCGCCTCGCGCTTCTGGTTTCGCTCGCACCAGGCCCACTCATAAAGCGCCTGGTCAGCAAAATCTGAATCTGGCCACGTATCGGCCACCTTGCGCAGGTAGCTGGCGGCCGCGGACCACTGCTCAAGGCGGGCGAGGGAGAGCCCGGCGTAGTAGGTGACGCGCTGGATCTTCTCATGCTCCGGATAGCGCTGCAGGATCTGGGGGAAGACCTTGGCCGCTTCCTCGAATTTCTGCATTTTCACGTACGCGATGCCTTGCTGAAGGGCGGCATCGGCGGCGAGTTCATGCTGATGATGCTTTGCTACCAAGCCGAAGTGAATGGCTGCCGACTCGAACTTTTCCTCGGTGGCGTTTACCCAGCCCAGGAAGTAGTTTACCCGCGAACGCTGAGGTGGGGCACCATCCTTGAAGGGATCCTTGTTCTGCTTGTCCTCGCTGAGGAAACGCTCAAGGGCCCGTCTGGCGAGGGGCAGGTTTTCCTTCTGGAAAGCGAGGCGTCCAAGCTCGGCGAGGGCGAGGGGAAGGTGAGGAGTGGGTTTGGGATAAACGCGGGTAAGGGTTTCGAGATGCTCAAGGGCCTTCACGGAATCCTCAGTGCGATCGTAGGCCACCGCCAGCTGGATGAGAGCGGTGTCCACGTTGGGATCGGCAACAACCTTTTCGTTGTTTTCGCCTTGGTTGGTCACGCGGGTGGCGACGAAGGCCTCAAGGGGTTCGAGGCACTCCATCCACTGCTGCTTGCGAAAGTGGCAATTTCCTACCAGGAAGGCGAGCTGGGCAAAGAGCGGGCCCTCCGGCTTGCGGGCCAGGAGCGGTTTGGCTGAGGCGAGCGACTGGTCCCAGCGGCCCTGATGATGATGAATCTGGGCAATGCGAAACGAGGCGGCGAGATGATGGGTGTGTTCCTTGTGGGCGTTGAGAAACTCGTGGTAGGCCTGAATGGCAGGGTCGAGCTGGTTGAGGAGGAACATGTTCTCGGCGCGCAGGAAACGGGTGTCACCCGCCATCTCGTGATCCTTGAATCTATCGATGAACTCGTTAGCGAGGTTCAGGCTGGTATTAAAGTCCTGCAGCTTGTGGTAGCAGGTGGCGCGTTGGGAGAGCACTTCTGCAAACTGGCCAAAGACCCCGCCATTGATTCTTCCGAGGGTTTGTGCGGCCGTCTTCCAGTCTGGGTTCTTGCGGCTCATCAGGGCGTTGGCGTAATCAAAGCGCAGGTCGTCTATTATGGGGGAGACTGAGCTGTATTTCTTTACAGCCGGCTCGAGGGCAGCAGCCGCCCGGTCGTAGCTGGGATCTTCCGGGCGTGAGAAGACACGGGCATGCCACAGGTTAGCCCGGGCTCCGAGGGAGCCGTCCACCTCGAGCAGTCTCTGAAGGCGCTTCTGTGCTTTCTGGAACTCGCCCTGCTCGAGGAGGCAGCGTCCAGCATACAGGTGAGATTCCTGGATATGGGGATTCTCCTTCTTCTGATCCTCGGGCCGGGTCTTGGGCTCCTCCAGCAGGAAGGCTTCGAATTGCTCCATGGCCAGCGCCCATTTCTCGAGGATGAATCGGGTGACCCCGAGGCGGTAGTGACACTCGGCCTTGTCGGCGCCCTCGAGGCCGGGCAGTGCTGCGACGAAGGCAGGCTCAGCCTTGTCGTGGTCCTTGATAACGGTGTAGCATTCGCCGAGCAGGTAGGAGGAGCGGGTCTTCCAGATCGCATCCGCAGTCACCGGGGTGACCTTCTCGAGAATTTCAGCCGCCTTCTCATAGCGCTTCAGCTGGTAGTTGGCGAAGCCCTGCTGGTAGAGGCCGCGGGCCATCTGGTTGGGAGAAAGTTTTGCCTGCAGGAGCTTGGCAACCCACTGGTCTACCTCCTCCCATTCCTGCTTGCCGAAGCAGATGTCGCAGATAGCGCCAAGGGCGGAGGCCTTGTAGCCCGGGTTCTGCAGTCGGCCTGCTTCCTTGATGAAGTGCGCCCGGGCCTGGTCCTTCTGCCCTCCGCGCATGAGGCACTGGCCCTGCATCAGGATGATACGGTCGCGGCTGATTTCCTTGGGGAGATTACCCTTTGTGAGCAGCGCGGTAAGGTGGGGAATGGCCTGATCGTATTGCCTTTGCGCATAAAAGCTGAGGGCGATTCCCTGGCGGGCTTGGTCGGCCTTGGGGTGATCGGCGTGTTTTTGCAGGAACTCCTGGAAGCCGCCGATGGCTGCCGGGTAGAGCTTGCGGTTGTAGGCTCCCGTGGCAAGGTAGTAGAGATCAAGAGCGGGATCCTTCTGCTGGGCTTGCAGTGAGCCAGGAAGGCCAACAAGACATGCCAGAAGGAAGGCAAAAACGCTTCTTACCTTTCCTGATTTCTTTGTCTCCATCCCAGGCAGCTTGAACACCGGACTACGGCCTGTCATCCTCATTATCACGAGGGACCGGCGAAGACATTATCGTGCTAGGGGGCTAATCGGCCCCGGCCTGGCCTTTCGGACCGCCAAGTCCTCAGGATCTCTGTATTTTTAATCCATTGCCCTGGCTGGATCAGGGACCTTGGGAGATGACCTCGAAGCGAATCCGCGCTTGAATGCTTCATGGCTTATCTTGCGCAAGTCCCGGAAAGTGAAGCGGAGGGGGTTCTCGCGGATGTCTATCGGCAAGCCCGGACGCGGGCCGGGGTAGTCGCTCACGTCATCAAGGTAATGAGTCAGGAGCCTGAGGTTCTTGAGGGTTCTATGGAATTCTATGTGAGACTAATGAAGTCCGCAAATGGGCTCTCGGCGGCAAGGCGGGAGCTTCTGGCCGCGGTCGTGAGCAATATCAATGATTGCTATTACTGAACCCTGTCGCACGCGGCCGAGTTCGGTCGCGCATCGGGAGACGAGCAGGGAGCCCGGAAACTCGTGTTTGACTACCGGGGGATGGATCTCTCTCGGGCAGACAGGGCCCTGTGCGATTACGCTGTCAAACTCACCTTGTTTCCAGGCAAGACAGGGGGGAAGGATTTTGCGATCCTGCGCAGGGAAGGATTCGGTGAGGACGCCCTGACGGTCGCGGTGCAGGTCATCGGCTACTTTAACTATATCAACAGGGTAGCAGATGGCCTGGGTGTCGACCCGGAGGACTGGATGACCCCGGGTCCGGACGAGTGGATGAGTCGCAAGGCGGACTGGACGAAATGGAGAGGTTAATCGCCAGCAGTTTCAGGATCGGGCGAGGTTGGATTTCCGTGCGCCCTGGAAAGATCCCGGCACGTCCCGGTGCGTCCCGGTGCGGTTGGTGATTGTGTTGGAAATAAGAGTTCTGCTACGGTCCGAAAGCCACTCTGAAGAATGAAGCCGTATGTTCTAACCATCCTGCTGTCCTTTGCGCTGGCAACATTGATCGTCTCCCTGGAGGACCGGTCTGGCTCCCTCACGGAGGAAGGAGGGTTGATTGAGAACCTGACGGTCTGGCTTTATGCGATCCTTATCGTTTTTCTCGTCTTCTGGGCGAGGGTCAGGGCGACCTGTAACAAGGTCCTGTGTCCGCTCGTTATTCTGATGCTGATTTTCAGGGAGTTGGATTTCGACAAGCAGTTCACCAAGATGGGGATCTTCAAGAGCAAGTTTTACAAGTCCGCAGAGGTTCCCGTGATCGAGAAGATCGTAGCGGTGCTAGTGATCACGGCGATTCTGGGGGTCGTTCTAGTATTGCTGCGTCACAACAGGGAATGGCTCGTTCAGGGGGTCAGGCAGCGCTTGCGGGTTCAATCGGGTATAGTCGTGGCCCTGCTTTTGGCCGGCTTCAGCAAGCTCGTGCTCGATGGCCTGCCAAGGAAGCTGGAAAAGGTAGGAATCGGGGCCAACGAATTGCTGAGGGCACACCATGACGTCTATGAAGAGGTCCTGGAGCTCGCCATCCCGGTCTCGCTGCTGCTGGCAGCCTGGTATCTCCGAACCCGCCCGCGAGACCTTTCGGAACTGGCTTTCTCAGGGTGATGATCTCGGCTGGATGGCCTGCCCGAAACAAAGTGTTGAAGGTCGATACTGGGTCTCTGGAAGAATGCTTATTCTTCGCAACGGGATGGATTCCAGTTCGAGTGGAACGGGCAGGCAGCCATGGCCGGGGTAAATCGCTGAGAGTGCTGGCTCAGACGGGCTGTTCCTCGAGCCGTGAGTATTCCGGACCCCGGGCAATCAGTGCCGCGTTGCTGCCCTATCTTCCTTCGGGAGTGACCTGCAGCTTGACCTCCTTGTCCTGTCGGGTGACCAGAAGAGAGTATTGCTCCCCAGGTTCGAGCCGGCCGAGAACCCCAAGCAGCGCTTGGGCATCGGGGAGCTTATCGCCATCGAGCTGGCGGAGAATATCGTCCTCGCGGAGGCCGGATCGAGCGGCCGGGGAGCCGTCTTGCACATTGGACACCCTGAGGCCCTGTGCGGCGGTCTCAAATTGAATGCCGAGCCGCACCCGGGGAGCATTGCCTCCCCGGGTGCGGGCGACCTCGACGTGGCCGGGAGCGGCAGTAAGCTGGGCGAGTTCAACGGTGAGGTTCCGGACGTAGCGGGTGACCTTGTGCAGGCCCGTGAAGTTCAGGGTCTCGATGGTATCCCGAGGAGTGTGGTAGTCGCCGTGCAGGCCGGTAAAAATGGAAAGCACGGGAATGCCGGCCCCGTAGAAAGGCGTGGTATCGGTTGGCAGGTAGGGGTTAGCAGAGCGCAGGATCGGGAGGTCCTTCGGAGCCTCCACCCGGTCGAGAATTTCCTTCCACGAGTTACTGGAGCCAGTTCCCTGGACGTTGAGGCCCTCCCTCTTAAGGCGTCCCACCATGTCGAGGTTGAGATAGGCCGCAACGCGGGGGTGCAGGTCTCCCTCCTTCCCGGCCACTGAAACATAGTGGCTGGAGCCGTGCAGGCCCAACTCCTCGCCCGACCAGCCTGCGAAGAGGAGGTCCCGCTTCAGCGCGAGGGTGCCCGCTTTCTTTTGAGCCGTGAAGTAATGGGCGAGCTCCATCATGGCCGCTACCCCGGAAGCGTTGTCATCGGCTCCAAAGTGGATGCTGGTTGCTTCTTTTCCACGGGCGCGCGTTCCCCCGCGGTTACCGTGGCCGAGATGATCGATGTGAGCCCCCACCATTATGGCTTCTGCAGAGGGCTGGTCGCCAACCATAAGCCGGCCGATGACGTTGCGCCCCCGTTCTTTCCGGGCGACCACTCCGATGTTGATTGCAATCTCACCCTGCAGTTTGAAGCCCTTGACCTTTTCTGCCTGATTGTAGGACCGGAAAAGTTTCCGGAGTGCCCCAACCCCCTTCTTTCCGGTGAGAAGCGGGGCGGCGAGCTGATCGGTAATAGTGAGAGCAGGAAGGATCTCGTTACCACCAACATCGAAATCAGGGGGAAAGAGCTCAGTGGAGATCTTGTCATTAGTCCCTTTGACGAAAATAATTCCGACTGCGCCTTTCCGTTTGGCCAGATTCGCCTTGGCGATGAGTGGTCCTGAGCTGCTCAGCCCGGGTCTGGCTGCAGGATGACCGCGTAGGACTACGAGCCACTTACCCTCTACTTCCAGTTGCTCGAAACTATCGTATTTCTCGCTGGTGATACCGAACCCTGCGAAGACCATTTCAGACTCGAAGGATCCGGAGCGCGTAAAGGAGAGCGGTTGGTAGTGCTCTCCGGGGGAGAGAGCTCCCTCAAAGGCTGGATTTGTCCTCCCGGCAAAGGTGAGACTGTTTTTTCCCTCCAGCCTCATGCCTGCTGGAAAGTCAAAGTCCTGGTAATAGCGCTTCCCTGCTCCCGCCGGGGTGAGGCCGAGTCCTTCAAAGAAGGTGGCGAGGTAGGCAGTCGCCATACGTTCACCCTTGTCGCCGGTTCCCCGCCCCTCATACTCAGGGGAGGCGAGCCGGGTCACGTAGCGCCGTAAATCCTTTTCCGCGATTTCCTGCACGGATTTGTTGAGGGCCTCACTACCCTGCATACGGGCAGTTTTTTCGGCCTCCGGGAAAGTTTCCCCGACAGCGGTCAGGAAGGGAATAAGGGGGCAGCAGAGGATAGCAGGCAATTTCATGGGCAGAGCGGGAACTCCGTAATGGAGCAGAGAGGTTAGGGGGTTTGGCCGGCGTGAAGTCACCGGCGGGAATGCAGGTAGCTAGAGAGCGCTATTTGACCTCCTCTGAGACGATTACGCTGTCGATGATCGTCCCGATACAATGAGTAACAGTCTCGAGGGGATCTCCGTCAAAGAGGGCCAGGTCGGCAGCCATTCCGGGCTTGAGCGAGCCTACCCGGTCAGCGATCCCGAGGATTTGGGCCGCGGTTGCGGTACAGCCTGCGAGAGCAATTTCGTGAGGAAGCCCGTAGGCTACCGCAAGGGCAGCTTCAAAGTGTACCACGCGCGTCTTGGGAACATATGGTTCGTAGCCGGATTGGAAGGCGAATGGGATGCCAGCAGTGTGCAGCCTGGCGGCCAGAGTGAAGGTCATGTTTTCATTCTCTCCATAGGGGCGCGCCATGGTGGGATGAATCAGGATGGGCACGCTGGCGTCCGCAATCTCGTCGAGGAGCAGATAAGCTTCAGATGCTCCGTCGAGTATGAGGTTGAATCCGAATTCCTTCTGTAAACGAAGAGCGGAGGCGATGTCGTGGTGCCGCTGGGCGGTGATTAGAAGGGGCACCTTCTTGTCGAGCACATCCGCGAGGGCCTCCAGCCTGAGGTTGCGGTCTGGTTCCTCGTCATCCTCGGCGTCTTTCCTGCGCTGTGCGAATCGTTGGGCCTGGAGGAGCTTCTCGCGCAGCAGGGAAAGCGACCGGGCCCGCGTGCCAGGTGCCCCGGCGCCCGAGAAACTCTTCGAGCCGAGGGTAGCTGCCACCATCGCAAAAGGGCGGACGGTATCTTCTTCCAGGTGTGTCAGGGCCGCGACGCTGGTCTTGATGATCATGGTCTGCCCCGCAACCAGGGCCCCTGGAGCGTGGCCGGTGTGCACAGTGGTTACCCCGAGCTCGCGAAGCCATTGGACGAGCGGGTCACGACCGTTGTAAGCGTCAACGGCCCGTAATTCGGGCTGCACGGGACCAGAGCGGTCAAGCTGCTCCTGATCGTGCTTATCGGAGTTGAGAATTCCGGAAAGGCCGACCGTGGAGTGTGCATCGATGAATCCTGGAGTAACTACAGGAGCCTCGAGAATGCGGTATCCATCTGGAATTGGAATAGCTGGCGCGAGGCCGACCTTCTCGATTTTTCCATCGAGGCCACAGAGGACTATCCCGTCCCTGAGCGGTTTAAAATCGCCCGTCATGGGATAGAGAAGGTCCGCCTTCACGGCTAGCTGGGCGCTTCCAGGCAGGCAGAAGAGGAGGCCGATAAGGAGAGGGAGAAGAGGGGTTCGCAATTTCATGGTGCTGAGGTCTACTTACTGAAGCAACATCCGCTGGCGCGCCGTTTGTGTCCTGCCCCGAAGCCGCCCTCGGCCCAGAGCTTGTCCTTGGGGTCATCCAGGTCAAAGACCTTTACTCCCTCCACGTGAGTCTCGAGTACCCTGGTGTAGACTGAGAGAGGGTCTCCATTGAGAATGATAAAATCAGCTTTCTTCCCGACAGTGAGGGAGCCGGTCTCCTTGGCCTGATCCATCATCTCCGCTCCGGCAATTGTGACGGCTTCGAGGGCCTTCTGGCGTGACATCCCGGAGCGGACAGCCAGCCCGGCGCTGCGCAGGAACCAGCGGGAATCATTGATGGGGTCGTCGGTATGGAAAGCGGTGAGCACGCCCCGCTTCTCCAGTTCGGCACCGTTTTTCCATTCGAGGTCGCGGGCCTCCAGCTTGCCGCCTGGCGAATCGAGGTAAATGATGGAGCATGGCACCTTGGACTCGGCGATTTCGTCCGCAACTTTCCACGCCTCTGACACGTGGTGAAGGACAACCTTGAATCCGAACTCTTTTTTCAGGCGCAGGACGGTGATGATGTCGTCGTGGCGGTGGGTGTGGTGATGGACGACGCGCTTGCCCTCCAGAACTTCCACAAGGGATTCCATGGCGAGATCGCGGTCGGGGGGATCGTCTTTGCCCTCAGCCAGCTTCTCGCGGTAGCGTTGGGCCCGCACGAATTGTTCGCGGACGAGGGCGGCGGATTTGCCCCGGGTTCCCGGGAATCCGCCCGAGCTCCTGATCGAGTTGGTTCCATTCGCCATCTTGATGCCTCCCGCCATCGATCCGTCCTCGTTGCGAATAGCCAGGTCCTCGACAGTTTTGCCGTCGCGCAGCTTGAGGTAGGCAGTCTGGCCGGAGAGCAGATGTCCCGACCCTGACATGATGTTGACCATCGTGATTCCGCCCGCCCGGGCTTTTTCGAAGGTACTATCGAGGACGTCGATGGAATCGAGGACGCGGACTTCAGGCTGAATCGGCGAGGAGCTGTCTCCCCCCTCGACCTTTCCGATGTGTGAATGGGTACAGACCATGCCGGGAAAGAGAACCTTCCCCTTGAGGTCAATGACAGCCGCGCCCTCGGGGATCGCTACTTCGCCCCGCTTGCCCACTGCGGCAATGCGGTCACCCTTCACTACCAGGACGCCATTCTCGATTTCGGGAGCGGTAACCGGAATGATCCGGGCACCAACGTAAACCCGCACCTTCTCGCTGGTCTGGTGACCGCCTCCGAGAGACAGCAAGGCGATGGGCACGAGGACAAGTAGTGGTGCCAGGTAACGGAAGGCCAAGGGCATGTGGGCTCTTAGCGCAGAGCGGGCACGTCCGCCAACCGGAAAACAGGAGATAGCGACCAGAAGAAATGCCGTCTTCGTGAAAAAAACGGATGGAATTGATACGTCTTCGGGAGCCGGTTCAAGCGCTGGGGAAGAACTGGACCGGCTGTCAGGCAGTGCAGAAGAACCGGTTTGCCAGCAGGCGTTCTCCCGATTCAGAATACCGTTATGAAAATCGTAGTGTTTTGTGTCGTGGCTCTGTGGGCCGGACTGGGCCCTTCCGGTGCCGCCGGTCTCCCTGAGATTGTCCCTCCTGATGCCAAGGTGAAAAAACTCGGGGGTGGAATGAAGTTTACCGAGGGTCCGGTATGGATTCCTGCCCGGAAGATGGTTGTCTTCAGCGACATACCCAACAGTGTTCTCATGCAGTGGAGTGAAGAGGAAGGACTCAGGGAGTATCGAAAGGTCGAGCATTCCAATGGGAACATCCTCGATCACAATGGAAACCTCCTCACCTGCCAGCATGCCGGCCGTAATGTGATCAGGACTGATGCGGAGGGGAAGGTCACGGTGCTGTGCGATAACATCGAGGGAAAGAAGCTCAACTCGCCCAATGACCTCGCTCTGCGTGGGAACGGAGAAATCTGGTTTACTGATCCGAGTTACGGCCTGCGGGGCAAGCCGGGAGAGCTACCCGGTCGCTGGGTCTGGCGTATCGGCGCGCGGGGAACGGACGTGGTATACAAGGGCCACGACATGCCCAACGGGATCGTATTCTCTCCTCAGGAGGACCGGGTCTACATTGCAGATACCGGCAAAGTGGGCAAGATCCGCGTATTCAAGATGGTGGAGAGCGGGATGCTCGGCAGCCCACTGTTTGAGATCGACATCCGATGCGACGGAATGTGCGTTGATACGAGGGGGAATATTTACACTACCTCGCGCGGCGGTATTCACGTCTTCGACAGGGACGGAAGGAAGATCGGGGTGATTGAGACGCCGGAGCATCCCGCTAACGTCTGCTTCGGCGGGGAGAAATACGACACCCTGTTCATTACGGCGCGCACTTCCCTCTATTCGGTGAAGACGCTCGCACAGGGATCCAAGCCCCGGGGTGTGAATTGGTAATCCGGGTCTGGAGGGGAACCCGCCGGGATTGGCTACTGGGTTCTCTGGCTGAGAAGCCAGCCGAGAAGATCGTCGAACTGTTCCTTCGTGAGTAAATTCTCGAAGGTTGCAGGCATCAGGGACATGGCCAGGGTATCGCGTCCTGCAATCTTGTCCTTCTCCAGACGGTGTTCCCTGCCAGCGGTATCCACCAGGAGAAGAGTAGCTCTCGATTCGTCCCTTATGAATCCGGCCGTCGTGGTGCCATCTCTGAGCTTGAGGGTGGTAAGATAGAAGTGGGCATCGACATTGCGGTTAGGGTCGAGAATGTCCTCGGAAAGGCGAGCAACCCCCCGAGCCCCGATTCCGTCCAGCTGGGGCCCGAGCAGGGAACCCCGGCCGTTGACCTGGTGACAGCTTGCACAGTGGGTGGTGAACAGGGCGTCGCCCCTCGTAAGATCAGGGCGAGCCAGGGCATGGGAGGCAGTGCGCTCTGCAATCAGCCGGTCCAGTCTCGCACGCTCGTCTTTGGAGACGGGAGCAGGGGCTGGTGCTGGAACGGGAGGAAGGAAGCGTCGGAGTCGGTCCCGTAGAGATGCAGGAGCGCTTGTTACAAGGAGGCGAGCGAGATCCTGCAGCAGGCTGATGCGGTCCGTGGAATACCGGAAGGATTCCA
>MDTG01407305.1_pt1 | contig 16841 bp, 14 predicted proteins | sample 811421 | NCBI WGS metagenome assembly MDTG01 (sample SAMN05326645, study PRJNA326480) | marine metagenome | isolation source: seawater | place: Pacific Ocean: South East | collected 2011
AAGCGTGTGTGAAAATCGTGCAATAGAAGGTTTAATGCTGAAGCGTTTAGATGGCACTTATGTACCGGGGCGACCTAAAGGACAGTGGTATAAGTGGAAGCGAGATGCGCTCACTGTAGATGCGGTGATTATGTACGCACAACGTGGGCATGGAAAGCGCTCTAGCTTTTACTCCGACTTTACCTTCGGAGCATGGCAAGGTGAGCGGTTACTACCCATAGGGAAAGCCTATTCTGGCTTTACCGATGAGGAGTTAAAAAAGCTAGACAATTGGGTTAGGCGCAACGCTATTGGCCGCTTTGGCCCAGTAAGGGAAGTGAAAAAAAGCTTGGTGGTTGAAGTGGCCTTCGACGCCGTGCACCCATCAAGTAGACACAAGTCGGGGGTTGCTATGCGGTTTCCTAGGATCCACAGAATTAGATGGGATAAACCGGCCGAACAAGCCGATACCCTTGCAAGCGTTAAGTCGCTCATTGAAACCTAAAAGCGCAGGCTACTTATTGCCTGTAACCTGGCAATAAGTAGCACCAATATATGTCAGAACTATTGTGCAATATCAGTTTGTGTAGGCAACGCACTGAATGCGCCATACTGCGTCACGGTGAACGCGCCACAGCGAATAGCAAATTCTGTTGCAGCACTCACATTCTCAAAACTTTCTACCCAAGCATTAAATTCTGTGGTGTTGGCCACCTGCGTAGTGAGGTAATAGAGGAAACCTCCGATGAAGGAATCTCCAGCTGCTGTGGTATCTTTTACATCCATTTTAGGTGACGCTAACGTACCGCTAAATTCCCGCGTGATGTATTGAATAGGCTCGCCACCGTCGGTAACCAATACCACTTTCACGCCACTGTCTAACCATTGCTGGACTTTTTCTTTGGCATTTTCTTCGCCGTACAATTCAGCCAGCTCTTCTTTACTCGCCTTCAGCACGGTCACTTTCTTAGCGACTTCGTCAATACGACCCGGCGCGTTCGCTGTATCATCCCAGAAAGCCGGGCGGTAATTGATATCTAAACACACCATCATATTGGCTTGCTTAGCTTTCTCTAAAATATATTCTGTACCTGGAATGAGCTCTGGCCCTGAGATAGATCCTGAACAAAAATGCAATATGCTGCTTTCATCACAGTTTACTGTAGCCAGGTCGTCTTCGTTAATATGTTTATGCGCGGCATTGTCGACATAAAAATCAAAAGAGCGCTCACCATCTGCGTCTAGGTTGACGAACGCAAGAGCTGTATTGCCTTTGTCACAACGCCATACATGGTCGGTGTTCACGTTATAGTGGTTTAACATTTCCGTTAAAAATGCGCCGAAAGTGTCGTTACCCACTTTCGACACCATGGCACTTTCTCCGCCTAACTGAGCAACCCCAACGGCCACATTAGCAGGAGCGCCACCAGCATAAGGCTGGAATGGCTTCATTGCGGGAATATTGCCCTCTTTGGGCGCGGCGCCTTGGCTCAACATATCGATTAATACTTCGCCTAAACATAAAACTTTCATTTTCCACCTCAGAGCATTTCAAGTAGTTAGTCATTAACATTTTTTGTTTGAGCGAAGGTATTGCTGGAGTACATTGCTCACTTTCGCACCTGAGAGCCTAGCGCAGTATGTCATGCTTTGCTCATATTAAGTGCCAATGCGTTAATGATTCGTTAATCAAATTCGCGACAGTATTCACCAACGCGACAAATAAATCAACCATATTGATTTATTTATTTCGTTGTTTATTTTTTAAACTCACCGTCGTCATTTTTATATTTTTGAATCTAGGGAATTTTTAGAGTAGGTTGATATTTATGACAGTAATCTAAAAACCTCAGTGCAAATACCTAGGTGAGCGACTTCATTTCACAAATCATAACGAGGCAGTTTCGACATGACATGAATCTTTTTATTACGGCAGGGAGGCAAAACAAATCAGCAAATATGATATAAATGATGTTATACACCGCGCGAAGGAATGATTAACTCACATGACGACTGCAGAAGCTCCAACCCTTCTCGACCCTCGTACTCAAAACGAACGCGACATGTTACGGCTTATAAGGCAAGAACGTGCCTTACCTAAAGCTGAGATAGCCAAGCGTACGGGCCTGTCCGCGCAATCAGCGACAGTGATTATTAATAAACTTGAGGCGGATGGGCTAGTGTGTCGGTTGCCCGCGATTCGTGGAGGGGGAGGCCAACCCAAAATTCCCTTTGGCCTAAATGCACAAGGTGCATTTAGCGTCGGGCTTAAAATTGGTCGCCGCAGTTATGACATGCTGTTGCTAGACCTTTCTGGTCACGTTCGTGCCACACTTCATGAAAATATCGCTTACCCCACGGTAGACTCTTTACTTACCTTTTCACAGCGTGCCTTTGCACTTTTAGCACAACAACTGAATGAAGAAGGTGTATCACGCATTCGAGGCTTGGGTGTTGCCATGCCCTTTGAAATATGGAGTTGGGCTGAAGAAGCTGGGGCATCAGTTGAAGCGTTGAACGCCTGGCGTACCGTTGATATTAAGCAAGAGCTTGAAAACCAACTGCATTTACCGGTATTTGTCAGTAACGACGCCACCGCCGCATGTGGCGCAGAAATGGCCTTTGGTAATAGCCAACGTCTTAATAACTATATGTATATGTTTGTGGGTACATTTTTAGGTGGCGGCTTGGTCATTAACGGTAATTTATTTACCGGTAAATCGGGTAACGCAGGGGCAATAGGTTCGTTACCCTTCCTTGCGCCGCACAGCACCCATGGCGCAGAATCTAGCCAGCTTATTACGCAGTCATCTTTGTACCTACTAGAAAAGGCTCTGACCCATAAAGGTGAAAACGGCCTTCGCATTTACGATGACACTGAACATTGGCCTGCTTATGGTGAAGTATTGGATAATTGGATACAGCAAGCTTCATTGGGGTTAGCTCACGCTGCACACTGTGCCTTTACCTTGCTTGATCTTGACGGCGTTATTATTGAAGGGGCTATGCCACTAAAAATAAAGCAGCAGCTGGTAGAGAAAACAAAAACGGCACTTGCTAATGTAGACCATCGAGGCGTTAATTTCGGGGGCGTAAAAGCGGGCGAAGTTGGCAGTAAAGCCCAGTCTATCGGCAGCGCTAATTTACCTTTAATTGCTAACTACTACTAAATTTCACACCCACTAAGCCATAAAGAAAGGAAGTGATTCACCACTTCCTTTAACTCGTTAACGGGTTTTCTCTAAAACTAGGCGCCTTTAATATTACGCGCAAGAAAATTTAGCAGCCCCCGATACAATTCTTTTCTGTTTTGTTCATCATATACGCCGTGGCCCGCTTGCTTGTACTTCAAGTACAAAGGGGGTTTACCTTGTTTTTTAAGCGCGTTGTATAAAGCTTCAGAGTTCACTTCAGGCACGCGAGTATCTTTTGAGCCATGAATAAGCATGACGTTCGCTTTAATTTTATCCACATGATAAAGAGGCGAGAATGCACGAAGCTGCTGAGGATCGTTCCCAAGTACACGTTGTAAATACTCTTTCCCGCCCCAGCTGTTGGGAATATCACTTTCAGTAAACATGAAGTTAAGGTCGTAAATACCCACGTACCCAATCGCGCATTTGTACAAGTCAGGCGCTTTTACCGCCGACATTAAGGCCGCGTACCCACCGTAACTGGCGCCGTATACACAGACACTATTGCCATCTACATAGCCTTTGTCTATCGCCCAATTGGCTGCGAAGGTAATATCATCAATCATTTTACCTCCCCACTCTCTATAGCCTTTCTTTCGAAACTCGTCGCCGTAACCATAGCTACCTCTATAGTTAACTTGCAATACCGCATACCCTTCGTTGGCCATGAGTTGAACTTCAGGGTTGTACTCCCAATAATCTCGGGTTCCAGGCTGGTGTGGCCGACCGTGGATCATGACCACAAGGGGGGCTTTTTCGCTGTGGTGTGTTTCGGCAACGTCAGGTACCCATTCAGGGTAACGTCATCGTCAGTATTGAACTGAACAGGCATCATTTTGCTTAACGTACGAGGGTCAATCCAAGACGCATTAGCCCACAAAAATTTTGCTTTTAGGGTATCTCGTTGGAAAAGATAGTATTCGCCTGGGTTAATATCACTGCTAACGTGAACCAGTAGTTTAGAACCATCTGCACTTCTGCTGGAAATCATGGCTGTCTGGCCCGCAAAAGCATCGGCTAGCATCTTATGAATGTCCACAGTGCGAGATTCCACACTACTATAGACATACTCTGACGCCCCAGGGAATGTCAATGCAACTGCGGGGACACCCGCTTCATTTGACGTGTAAGATTCTATGTCTGTTTTATGGCCAGTAAAAAGCGTGGTTAACGTGGCAGAACCAAAATCGTATTGATAATAGGTCAAAATGCCGGTTTCTGGCGGGCGGCCCAGTAGTATGAGCTGCTGACCATTTTTACTTAATTTTACCGGCGACAGCGAGTCTGAAATACCTAATGCTGTGCCTAAATCTTGCCAAGGAGCATCGCTATTTTGTCGATACGCGCTAAAGTAATCTCCCTCTTTCGTGCGCCAGCTCATGAATTTAACCTCACCCTTACGGTTTGCAAAAGCCACCGCGCCGGGGTGAGGTAACACTTCAACTTTTCGCTTCTTACCGTTGAAAACGTTAAGTTTACTAATGATAGGCTCACGTTTTCTTGCATCGTAGTAGGTATTCCCCTCTTTCGACCAAGGGTATTCAATAATAAGAATGTGCTTTTTGTCGTGTTCTAGGTAACTCAATATTTCCTGAGTAGCGAAATTGTCTTCTCTGTTTGATATGCGGCTTCCAACTTTTGCATCACCGGCTCTATAGCCATAGATCATCAATCTATGGCTGTTATCAATATTGGCTGCGTATAGCTCACCGGTGGGAATTGGCTGGTCAAAATTATGGGTCTTTTCGGCATATTCAAACACCACTCTTTCATTACTGACCCAATTAACGGAGTGGATAATGTCCCTTTTATCCGGTTTTAGTCCACCCACCGGTTTCATGGAGTTTGTTTCGAGAATAACCATAAATACACGGTTGTCTGCCCTAACACGGGCGGCTAGGTGTTTGCCGTCGGGTGATAACTTGAGGTCAAGGTAGTCGCCGTGCTTAACAAAATCGTCAAGGGGCAAAGAAGAGAGAGCCGGTTTAATACTTAAAAACAAGAAACACAGTATCACCAAGCAACTATAGACAACTTTCATTTAAAATCCTTTTTAGAAATACTTATTGTTTGTATTACCATAATTGCTGTATTGGCAAGTCTCAAGTATCAATAACTGTCTTCTATACTAAAGACTAATCTCACTTTTTAACGGGTTACCACGCTTTTAGCCCCTTTTAATAGGTCTTCCTTATCTATTTTATTGGGTACTGCGACTCCTCGGCGCGCAGCGGGCCTATCTTCAATACTGTTTTTCCAGCGCTGTAAATTCGCTAGCCCCTCTATGCTTACCCCCGACCATTCATAAGTGCGCACCCAACACCAGTTGGCCATATCAGCAATACTGTAATCGTTTACTAGGTATTCGTTGTGGCTCAAATGTCCGTCCAAGACGGTAAACAGGCGCCTAACTTCATTTTGGTAACGGTGGATAGCAACAGGAATTTTCTCGTCTAAATAGCGATGAAACACGTTTGCCTGACCCATCATGGGGCCAACGCCGCCCATCTGGAACATTAACCACTGTAAAACTTGGCTTCGCTTTTTGGCATCCTTAGGTAGAAACTTTCCACTACGCTCTGCCAAGTAAATCATAATGGCACCAGACTCAAAAACGACAAAGTCATCATTCGCTTTATCAATAATCACGGGGATACGACCATTCGGGTTCATGGCTAGAAAGTCAGGCTGCTTCTGCTCCCCTTTCATTAAATTAACCCCATGCACCTGATAGTCAATTTCCATTTCTTCAAGGGCGACAGAGGCTTTCCAGCCATTCGGCGTTGCAGCTGTATAAAGTTCTATCATTAGGCTTTTGCGCTCGCTCGGTGGGTTATGGCATCATACCAACGCTGTAAATGCGTGTGATCTTCCCTTATTCGAATTTTAACAACACGAGCAAAATCGATGGCACACACTGCCGTAATATCAGCTATTGAAAAGTGATCACCCGCAATATACTCATTGTTGGCCAACCGGCGTTCTAAGATAGACAGGTACTTGGCGGCGTTTATTCCAGCCTGTTCGCCATACTCTGGTACCGGCACCATTCTGTCTTTAAAATACCCAGTGGTATGTTGAAAACACATGCCGACTTGCATCATAAAGGCTAACTCAACCTGGCGCTGCCACATGGAAATGATGCCCTTTTCAACGGGCGTTTTACCCATTAATGGAGGCTCGGGTTGCAGCGCTTCAAAGTACGTACAAATAGCATCGGTTTCAGCGATACAGGTGCCGTCATCTAGCTCTAAAATGGGAATTTTCCCTAAAGGGTTTTTAGCTCGCATTTCGGGGCTTAAATTCTCGCCCTTTTGAATGTCGACCTGAACGTAATCTACGTCAATGCCTTTTTCTGCTAAAAACATGCGTACCCGGCGAGGGTTCGGGGCGGTGCGGGTTTCATAGATTTTCATAAGCATACCTAACATTTTATTAACATGCTTAGCATACTGGCCAGATTTAACAGATACAAATAACGATGAAAGGGGGTGAACTATTCAGCAATTGAATATTATCAGGTATGACTTAACAGGGTATGGCGCTTCTCATAACCTCATCCAGCTAGGGTACGTTCAAAGCAAAGCAGGTAATTGACTGCCATGCTAGCACTTAGCTTCCATTTACCGGTAAACGGATTCAGTGCCATTCCCGTTTGGTACTTTAGCGTGAGATGTTCCCCAGACCATGCGTCAAGCTCGCTAGGTTTAGCAAACTTTCGCCAGTCATGCGTGCCTACAGGTAAGTAACGCATCACATATTCCGCCCCTACTATCGCAATGACAAAGCTCTTCACAGTGCGATTAAGGGTAGCCAGAATCAGTAAACCGCCAGGCTTAACCAGTTGCGCGCATTCTTTTATTAATTGTTGTTGATTGGGTACGTGTTCAACCACCTAAGCATTGATAACCACGTCAAACTGCGCACCGTCGCTAGCAAGCTCCGAAGCCAGTTGATGGCGGTAGTCTACGTGTATCTGGTTGGCTTTGGCGTGACGTTTTGCGACTTCAATACTGGTAGCACTGGCATCTACCCCTGTCACCAATGCCCCTTTTTGTGCTAAAGGTTCACTGATTAAGCCGCCACCACAACCAATATCAACGATAGAAAGGTTGTCGAAAGGTGCGTCTACATGTTGTCGGTTAAAGTGTTGACGTATTTGCTGCTCAATAACCTCTAATCTTGCTCGATTAAAGTCTAAAGCCGTTTTGTACTTACCGTGTGGGTCCCACCAACTTTCTGCTAGAGCATCAAAGCGGGCAATTTCTGCCGTTGATAAATTGATCGGCGCTGACTTTTCGCTTTTGTCTATCATGAGGAAGTCGCTATGCCTTTTATTTATTATCTATAATGTACTAAGTGTGAGAGGCTTTGTCATACCACCCCCACAGGCTACCTGTGTGTGGCTGCTTGGACTTTACCTAAAGTGTATACGTTGTAACTGAGGCTTTTGATTTTGGCAAATGCAAAAAATGTTTATGGTACCCCGCTACAACTCTGTTGCGGAAATACGGGTTTTACGCGGGAAGGATTCTGCTATGTGCCCGACGCCGATGTGGGCAATCACAGTGTTTGCGCAGTCATGACTGACGAATTTCTGCAGTTTTCTCTTCAACAAGGTAATGATCTCATTACGCCATGGCCAAGCATGGCATTTCCAGGATTGTTAGCGGGCGATAGGTGGTGTTTATGCGCCGCTCGATGGCTTCAGGCATATGAAGCGGGCGTGGCACCCAAAGTACGATTAGCTGCCACCCATGAGCGCGCGCTCGATATTATTTCGCTTTCTGTTCTAGAGGCCCACGCAGCGGAATAACAGCATACTGTTTTGTGGCTACATAGCCCTTTCAGCGTGAATCATGGCTTACGGGGTTCGAATTACCATTAGGCGCGTTTCCGTCATATCTTCTATGGCGTACTTAATACCTTCGCGCCCTAAGCCAGAGTCCTTCACGCCACCGTAAGGCATGTTATCCACCCGCCAACTGGGTACATCTCCAATAACCACTCCACCGACTTCTAACGTATTCCAAGCTTGATGGGCCTTATAGATATCACGGGTAAATACACCGGCTTGTAATCCATAGCGGCTGTTATTCACTTCTTCTAGCGCTTCCTCAAAGTGGTCGAACGGATACAGCACAGAAAGAGGCCCAAAAGCTTCTTCTGCACTGGCGTCGCAGGCTTTAGGTACATTTTCCATTACCGTGGCCTCAAGCATTGCGCCCTTTCTTTTACCGCCGCACAAAATGGTGCCACCTTCTTCTTTCGCGCGCTCAATCCAATTGTGTAAGCGTTCAGCTTCCGACTCTGAAATCATCGGCCCAATAAAGGTATCTTCGCTTGCAGGATCGCCTGCAACTAAGTTACTCACCTTGTCCACATAGGCCTGTTTAAATTCATCGTAAATGCTGCGATGAACAAGCAATCTTTGCACGCTGATACAACTTTGACCCGATTGATAATAAGCGCCAATGATAATACGCTGTATGGCGTCGTTAATATCCGCATCTTCATCCACTACGCAAGCCGCGTTCCCGCCAAGTTCCAGCACCACAGGCTTTTTCCCCGCTTTAGCTTTCAGTGCCCAACCCACGTCAGGAGAGCCAGTAAAGCTAAGCAGTTTTAAACGTTCATCGGTGGTGAACAAATCTGCGCCGTCTCGGCTGCAAGGCAAAATAGAAAACGCCCCTTTAGGTAAATCTGTTTCTGCCAATACTTCACCAATGATCAACGCGCCTATTGGCGTCCGTGATGCTGGCTTAAGTACAAAAGTACAGCCTGCTGCAATAGCCGGTGCAACTTTATGGGCAGCAAGGTTGAGCGGAAAATTAAATGGCGAGATAAAAGAACAAGGACCAATGGGCACCTTCTTCGTCATGCCTTGATACCCTTTCGCACGGGCTGAAATTTCTAGGTTAACAACCTCGCCGTTAATTCTTACTGATTCTTCAGCCGCGATTTTGAAAGTATCGATAAGGCGTGTTACCTCACCTTTAGCATCATTAATAGGTTTACCCGCTTCTATACATAATGCTTTTGCAAGTTCATCAGCGCGTTCGGTGAATCGCTTCACACAATGTTCGAGTATGGCTTGTCGCTGGTAAGGCGCTAACGCGGTCACTGCGCCTTGTGCCTGCTCAGCGGCTGCGATGGCCTTATCAATAACCTCGGCGTCCGCGAGTGCCACACGAGTGGCACACTCACCGGTGTATTTATTAGTTACCTCTAAATCTGTATTTGCATATACCGCTTCACTGGCTAAATAGTAGGGATAGCTATCCTTCAACATAATAACTCCTTAAAGTTTGGCACTTAATTCAGCAATCGTCTGATTAAGCGTTTTGTCGTTTTGGCTATAGTCCACGGGGCAATCAATCACATGTACTCCGGGGTTATTTAAACAACTCTCCACCATAGGAATGAGGATATCTGCACTATCCACCCGCCAGCCTTTGGCACCATAGCTTTGCGCATATTTCACAAAATCAGGGTTGCGATAATCTAAGCCAAATTCATTGAACGTCATGTGAGCTTGCTTCCACTTAATCATTCCGTACGCATCGTCACGCAATATGATCACAACCAAATCTAGCTTTAACCGTACGGCGGTTTCAATTTCCTGACTATTCATCATAAATCCCCCGTCGCCGCACACGCTAAGTACTGGCACATCAGGCTTCACCAACTTTGCGGCAATGGCCGATGGTAAGCCTGCGCCCATAGAAGCTAGCGCGTTATCAAGAAGTAACGTATTTGGGTGGTAGGCTGGATAATTGCGTGCGAACCAAATTTTATAAACGCCATTATCTAAGGTGACGATTCCCTCGTCCGGCATGACCTTGCGAATATCCCTAACAAAACGCTCAGGTAAAATAGGGAAGCGACAGTCGTTTTCGGCTTCAGCTCTATGTTGTACATACGCCTCATGAACATCTTTATAAAAGTCGAGCTTCCACGCTTCTTGTGGCTCAATCCCTTCTTTTATTTGCCAAACACTATTTGCAATATCGCCTATCACTTCCGCTTGAGGAAAATATACCGGGTCCACAGCGGCGGATTCAAAATTAATATGAATCACCTTTTTGCCATTGTGATGCATGAAAAAGGGCGGTTTTTCCACCACGTCATGGCCCACATTAATGATGAGATCGGCACGTTCAATGGCACGGTGTACAAAGTCGTTGTCTGATAACGCTGTGTTGCCAGCAAACCTAGGGTCGCTTTCATTGAGAACGCCTTTGCCCATTTGGGTAGTCACAAACGGAATACAGGTTTTATCTACAAATTCACGCAACATTTTTGCCGTTAGCTTGCGATTTGCACCTGCGCCAATCAGCAGCAAAGGAGAGGTAGCCTGCTCAATCATGTCTATAGCATTGGCAATGGCTTTGTATTCAGCGATAGGGCGTCGAGTTAGGCTGGGGGATAGTAAAGGTCGGGTCGTGGTTTCTACCGCAATATCTTCTGGCAATTCAATATGCACAGCACCTGGACGCTCTTCATGAGCAAGGCGAAACGCTTCGCGCACCATGGAGGGTATTCTATCTCCACTGACAACTTGGGCTGTAAACTTTGTGATTGGCCGCATCATGTCAACAATATCGATAACCTGAAAACGGCCTTGCTTGCTGGTTTTAATCGGCTTTTGACCGGTTATCATTAACATGGGCATCGCACCTAGCTGTGCATAGGCGGCGGGCGTAACCAGGTTTGTGGCCCCCGGCCCCAAGGTAGCAAGGCATACGCCCACCTTTCCCGTGAGTCGCCCGTAAGTGGCGGCCATAAAGCCCGCCCCTTGTTCATGGCGTGTTAATATGAGTTTGATTGTGGATGTGCGAAGCGACTCTAACAAGTCTAGATTTTCTTCGCCGGGGATCCCGAAAATATACTCTACACCTTCGGCTTCTAGGGCTTTAACAAATAAATCAGACGCTTTCATTGCTCATATACTCCATGCGGTGTAATGGCGCAGGAATGCACCAAGATACTCTTGCTACGGAGAGAGTATAATTAACGATTGATCTTATTTAATGACAGCCCTATCCATTTGGCGGACTAACGCCTGCTACTTATCTAAACCGGCTTCCCACTGAGCCAATTTCTGTTGGGTAGCGACACCCACGCTCTCTTTGTTCTGGCTTATCCACCAGCGCTCCATAAGACGCACGTTTTTTTGGTTAGCTTTGTAAAAGACGTCAATCAAATCACCAATAAACGGAACAAAGCCCAAGCCAAAATCTATCGCTGAGTTCTTAACCATTTGCGCTACCAGCGCTTTAGGCATGCCCAATGACTTCCCCAGCCAAACAATACGCAATGAAATTAACAACATCAACGCATCACCCGCCCCAGGAATAAGGCCAACAATAGAATCTAGGCCTATGCGAATCGGAATGAAAGGAAGCTTAATTGCCGTGTCTAGAAGGTTGGCGAGCTTCTGCGCTTTAAGTAAGGCTTTGGGTGCTTTAACTTCCATGTTGCTTCTCCACTTTCAAAAGGTTACTTCGTCGCACCAAGCGCACGAGCAAGGTCTGCGCGTAAGGCGTTTTCACCGCCTAGTTGCCAACCATGCAGATTTTCCTTAACAATGTCGAAAATTACATCCATATGTTCATCGTCGCTATTCAACGCTGGGATATACTCATACTTTTCGCCGCCAGCCTCCATAAAGTATTCTCGGTTTTCTTCACCAATTTCCTCTATGGTTTCCAAGCAGTCGGCGGAGAAGCCTGGACACATAACCTGAATAGATTTAACGCCTTTATCAGGCAATGACTTCATGGTTTCGTCAGTATAGGGAGTTAACCACTCTTCACGGCCAAATCGAGACTGAAATGTAGTCATGTATTCATCGTGTGCCAAGCCCAGCTTTTCTGCAAGTAAACGCGAGGTTTTGTGACACTCACAATGGTAGGGGTCGCCATTCATGAGGTAGCGCTTCGGAATACCGTGATAAGAAAGCACCAGTTTTTGCGCTTTACCATGCGTGGACCAATGCGCTTTTACCTTGTTCGCCAGCGCGGTAATGTAACTGTCTCTATCGTGGTAATTATTGACGAATCTCAATTCTGGTAACCAACGGCGTTTAGTAAAATCGGCAGCCACCGCATCAAATGTAGAACCCGTAGTAGACGCACAATATTGTGGGTACAGTGGCAATACAACCAGCTTTCTCACGCCTTTTGCTAGCATATTGTCTATGACACTAGATACCGAAGGATTGCCATATCGCATGGCATAATCCACAACCACATCATCGCCATACTCGGTTTTGCACCGGGCTTCTAACGCTTTTGATTGCGCTTTGGTAATAGACAATAGGGGCGACCCCTCATCTGTCCATACCGTGGCATAGGCTTCCGCTGACTTTTTCGGGCGCGTGTTTAAAATAATAAGATTAAGTACAAACCACCATATGGCTTTTGGTACTTCAACAACACGGGGGTCGGAAAGAAACTCTTTTAAATACGGTCTTAACGCAGTGGCAGTTGGGCTTTCTGGGGTTCCCAGGTTGGTAATCAACACGCCTATTTTGTCTTTTTGCGCGTGAGTAAAGCCCGTATTACTTTTGTATTTCATGAATTCTTTCCGCGTTTAGTATTTTTAAAGGATGTACTTATTATACTGAATTAGCGCTAATTATGATCGCAAGCGAGAGAAATATCCGGCGATTGACCTAATAAGAAAAAACGATTAAAAAGGCGGTTTAAACCGCCTTTTTATGATAAAAGAAAAATAACTTTCTAGGGTTGGTAATAGGTGGCAGCACCTGGCCCCACTGGCATACCTAGCAAAAATACCCAAATGTAAAAGAGAATAGTCCACCCTACAATAAACACCATGGAGTAAGGCAGCATCATTGCTATCAATGTTCCCATTCCCAGGTCTTTTTTGTATTTAGCGGCCATCGCAAGAATTAAGCCAAAATAGCTCATCATTGGCGCAATGACATTGGTGACGGAGTCTCCTATTCGATAGGCAGCTTGAATAACCTCTGGCGAATAACCAATCAGCATAAGCATGGGTACAAAGATGGGGGCGGTTACCGCCCATTGTGCAGATGCACTACCCAAAGATAAGTTAACCACACCACACATTAAAATGAATAAAATAAACACAGACGGGCCATCTAAACCCACAGCCTGAAGCAGGGCTGCGCCCTTCACGGCCAATACTGTACCTAAATTCGTCCATTTGAAAAACGCCACAAACTGCGCAGCAAAAAACACCAGGGTGATATACAGCCCCATGGCGCCCATGCTTTTCGCCATGGCGTTAATCACATCCTTGTCGTTTTTCATGGTGCCAGTGATTTTACCGTAAACAAAGCCTGGCACCGCAAAAGTGACAAAGATAAAAGCAACAATGCCTTTTAAAAATGGCGAGCCTGGCACCGCACCGGTTTCTGGGTGACGCAAAATTCCGCTTTCTGGCACCACGGTTAACGCCAATATTCCACACACCACAAGAAACGACACACCAGCCCACACTAATCCTTTTTTCTCTAAGGCCGTAGGTTTGTGCATACTTTGTACGGCTAAATCATCCGGGGCGTCGGCTTCATCAAATTTCCCTAATCTTGGCTCTACCACCTTTTCAGTGACCAAGGCGCCCATAGTGGCCACCACGAAGGTACTGACAAACATAAAGTACCAATTAACTTCAGGCCCCACGGTGTAATCTGGATCTATCATGTGCGCGGCGGCCTCAGTAATTCCAGACAGAAGCGGGTCTACTGTACCTAATAAAAGGTTGGCGCTATAACCCGCAGAAACCCCAGCAAATGCTGCGGCTAAACCGGCTAAGGGATGACGACCCAAGGAATGGAAAATCATGGCAGCCAATGGAATAAGTACAACATAACCTAATTCACTTGCCGTATTGGAAATAATGCCGGCAAACACAATGGCGAAGGTTACCGCCCGTTTAGAGGCGTTCATTACCAATGCACGCATTGCCGCTGACAATAGCCCTGAGTGCTCAGCAACAGAAACCCCAAGAAGGGCGACCAATACTGTACCAAGCGGCGCAAACCCCGTGAAATTAGTCACTAATCCTGTAACGATGCGCTGCAGGCCTTCTGCGCTCATCAATGATATTACTTCAATCATGCCGTCAGCTTCGCGCCCTTTCGCGCCTTCAGGGCGAGGGTCAGCCACGGCAATATCAAAATAGCCCAGTACGCCGCTAAGCAATACAATAAACACAGAAAGGAGTGCAAAAAGCGTTACTGGGTGTGGAAGCAAATTCCCTAACCACTCTACGGTGGAAAGAAATCGCGAAAATAGCCCACTATTTCCGCCGTTTTTATCGGCAGAATGGGTGTTTGAATTATCCGGAATCAAAGTATTCCCCTGTCGTTTTTATCTCATACTTACCGACCCGTCAGCAGGGTGCTCTGCGGTGCCGTACCAATAAGCTGATTTTTATAATATGTCATTTTCGCGTGTATTTTACCCGATTTTGTCGCAATTGGGCAGAGGGGGTAAAAACAGAGAGGATAGAGAGGCGTAAATTAGGCGTAAAAAAACCAGCTGCAAAGCAGCTGGTTTTTGTTTAACTAGGTGAGGTAAATTAGTTCTTACCTTTAGAGCCATTCATGTAACGGAAGAAATCGCTATCGGGGCCAATGACCATGACGTCTTGCTTGCTGTCAAAACTGGCTTTATAGGCATCCATACTGCGTAGGAAGCTATAAAACTCTGCGCTTTTAGAGTAAGCATCAGCATAAATTTGTGCTGCAAGTGCATCACCTTCACCACGAAGCTGTCTTGCATTACGTTCTGCATCAGCCAACATAACGGTAACTTTTGCATCAATGTTTGCACGAATCACCTCAGCTTGCTCCTGACCCTCTGAACGGTGCTCTCTTGCCACTGCATCACGTTCTGCACGCATACGTTGGAAAATAGAGTTGCTCACCTCAGTCGGTAGGTTAATCTGCTTAACACGTACATCAACAATTTCAATACCCAACGCGTCAGATGATGTTGCGGCTTGCTCCATTGCTTGGTTCATCAATGCAGAACGTTCGCCAGACACAATCTGACCGATGGTACGTGTACCAAATTCAGAACGAAGGCCATTGTTCACTTTTTGCTTCAATAGGGCTTCGGCTTGCAGTTTGTTACCGCCAGTGGATAGATAATAACGCGCAAAATCATCAATACGCCACTTAACGTAAGAATCAACAATTAAGTCTTTCTTTTCACTTGTAACGAAACGGTCTGGCGAGCCATCTAACGTTTGAACACGCGCATCTAAATGCTTAACCGAGTCAATAAAAGGCAATTTAAAATGCAGGCCAGGGGTAAACACTTTGGTGTCTCCTGTTGCATCATCACGCTGCACTTTACCAAATTGGATAACAATGGCGCGCTCGCCTTCTTTGACCACAAATAAGGCGCCAGACATTAGCACGACAACTAAGACTAAAATTGCAATCGCTAAATTCTTAATCATGATTATCTCCCCTCTCTGTAGCTTTCGCCACGTAGCCCTGTTGAGGGCGAGCTGTTACGGCTGCGTTGCCCTTCATCAAGCACTGGCATTTGCAAACCTTCTAAGGTGCTGCGAGAGCGAGGCGTTGAACTGTTTTGCTGACGTTCCATTATTTTATCTAGCGGAAGATACATCATGTTGTTCCCGCTTTTGCTGTCCACTAGGATTTTACTCGTGGCGCTAAGTACTTGTTGCATCGTTTCCAAATAGATACGTTCCCGAGTAACTTCAGGCGCACGCTCGTATTGCGGAAGTAATTCTTCAAACCGTGCAACTTCACCTTGGGCTTCTAGTGTAACTTGCTCTTTGTACGCTTGAGCTTCTTCGTTCACACGATTCACTTGTCCACGGGCGCGCGGCTCTATCTCACGAGCGTAGGCTTCGGCTTCGCGAATGAAACGCTGCTCGTCTTCCTGCGCGGCAATAGCATCGTCAAATGCATCTTTAACTTGCTCTGGCGGACGGGCATCACGGAAGTTCATATCAATAATCGATACACCCATGTTATAAGGTTCGATAATTGCCTGTAACTCTTCCCATACACGTTGACGAGTGACTTCACGGACATCGGTCAATACGTCATCCATAGTGGAGTGACCCACTACATATCTGATGGCGCTATCAAGCGACTGACTGAGGCTCATTTCAGGGTTCTCTACGGCAAACGTCCATCGGAATGGGTCAACCACGCGATATTGCATTTCCATTTGAACATCTACCACGTTCTCGTCTTCAGTCAACATAGAGCCAGAAGAAGATTTATCGCGGATAGACTGCACATCGACAGGAATAACAGAATCGACAAAAGTAGGTGCCCAGCGTAAGCCAGGTTCAACCTGTTGATAATATTCACCAAAGCGCAGCACTACGCCACGTTCTGCTTCACGTATGGTATAGAAACCACTGATGATCCATATGACAACGATGAGGCCAATTAGTATACCGGCACCAATGCCACCCAAGCTTTTGCCTGAGCCACCATTGCCACCAGATTTACCAAACTTACCAAATAAGTTCTTAAATACATCATCTAAATCCGGGGGACCTTGATCGCGTCCGCCGCGGTTTTTCCACGGGTCGTTATTATTGCCACCCGGCTCATTCCAAGCCATGCTGATACTCCATAGATTACAGTTTTATTTTTGAAATTCGCATGCATTGCCG
>MDTG01348548.1_pt1 | contig 16840 bp, 5 predicted proteins | sample 811421 | NCBI WGS metagenome assembly MDTG01 (sample SAMN05326645, study PRJNA326480) | marine metagenome | isolation source: seawater | place: Pacific Ocean: South East | collected 2011
ACACCAGACTTAAAATCTGTCGAGCATTACGCTCATGAGGGTTCAAGTCCCTCTCGTCCTATTTTTTACTCCGTAATTATCCTAATTTACAACGGAAAATACTTGATAAATAAAGGGTTTTGCTTGTATAAATAAATCCAGGATATCCAAGCGCTCGGAGATAACACACATGGCTCTAACAAGAGTAACTTCAGGTGGAATTGCACCTGGAATTAGTATTAAATTTAATGCACAAAATGAACCACAGATGTCAGGTAATTTACCTGCTATCAGTTTTGAAGGTGATGATGATACTGGTATGTACCAGTCTGGTGCTGATGAAATTTCATTCGCCACTGGTGGTGTAAAGAGATTTACAATTGCTGCAGATGGAAAATTAAAAACTTATAGAGATTCATCCGATTCAGTCGGAACTGTTATTGGTGGTACAAATACAGATTTTGCTAATGCAAGAAATATTACCCTCTATGTCAACCAAGCTGATCTAAACTCAACAGATGCTGAAGACAATGATGGTGGTAATTTAAACAAACCATTTAAAACTATTGAGAGAGCACTTCTAGAAGCTGCTAAAAGAAGTTATAAAACAGATCCAGCTCCAGTTAGTGGTGTAAATCTAGAAGCTGGAAAAACTTATACTATCACAACTCCAGGAAGTACTGATTTCACGAGCGTTGGTGCTTCATCAAATACTGCTAATGTATCCTTTATTGCTACCGGAACTGCAACTGGAACTGGTACAGCAACTCTTAATAATGACAAGTTTGAAGCATTTACAGTTATGGTGCTTCCTGGTCAATATGAAATTGATAACAGACCAGGACTAGATATCTTCACAAACCCACTAACACAAAGTGTTGATGAAGATCCATCTGATGGAACTCCAGCAGCCCCTGGTAATTTGGGTACTGGTTCATCTTGGAGATTCAACCCAAGAAACGGTGGTGTTATTGTACCAAGAGGAACCTCTATTGTTGGTTATGACTTAAGAAAGACTGTTATTAGACCAAAGTACGTTCCTGCACCCTTCTCAGTCGAAGGAAGTATTACTGCAGATAGTTTCTCACTTCTTCAGGTAGCATTTGACGGTGCTGTCATGATTGAGAGAAACCGTGGTTATCTTATTGAACAGGCAGAACTTAAAATGGAAACCAGTGGAACTGCTGGTGGTTGGGATACTCTTAACAATATTGAAAAAGCTGCATGCCGTCGTGATATTGGTTATTTTATCGATGCAATTGTTAAAGATTTACGTACAGGTGGTAATGAACATACATTCGTTAACGCTGAAGCTTATGTTGATGGAAATGGTTATAGAAAAGAATTTTTAAATGCCGGTGATTCTGATATCTCGGGTGAAGTTGCAGATACTAGATTAGCTTTTGCTACAGTAACTTCTGCGATGAGAGATATCGTCAAAAGTTATAATGATGGTGCAACATACTTTACTGAAATTTCTTCTGGTAAGACCATTAACCGAGTTACATTTACACCAGGAGATGGTTTTGTAAGTAATGGTGATTGTAATAGTGTCGTAAATGCTGTTGCAATTCTTGGTGCAATTGCTGATGGTATCATTGCAAATCCAGATACCTACACAAGTCATACTGTTACCAGTATTCCTCTAGTTGGAGGTTCTACTCAAGAACTTAAACTTAGAAAAACTCAAGGTGTATATAATCAAACTTCTATCTTTAAAGTAACTGGTGGTTGTTACTTCTGGCAGATGACATTTAAGGATGCTGAGGATGCACCTTATGATAGTGTAAGTTTCAATTCTAGCGGTATTCCAACATTTACTAAAGCATCTAATTATACAGGATATTCTCACCACAGAGTTGTAGCATTTACATATGCTGATCAAAGAAATACTGATGGTGAATTAAATCAGTATTATACAAAGATCGATGCATGGCAAGGTAGATCTGGAGATGTTTCCGATGTAAGAACAGAGGAATTCCAGATTGTTGGTGACAGAAGTAAGAATTACACTATTGATACTGTAAACTCCTGTTCTCCATATATCTTTAACTGTTCGCTACGTTCAGTCTTTGGTTTATGTGGTATGCACACTGATGGTTATAAAGTTGCTGAAAACAGCTTTAAATCCATGGTTGTTGCACAATTTACGGGAATTTCACTTCAAAAAGACAGAAACGTATTTATTTCTCCGAAAGATTTAGAAGGTGATACTAACGTAACACCATCAAATCAAACTACTGCTTATAATGATGACGATCCATCCACATCGCAACCGCCAGTCTTTGCGGATCCAGATGCTCAGTATAAGACAGATTGTAGACACTTCCATATTAAGGCATCCAACGGTGGATTTATTCAGGTAGTTTCTGTTTTCGCAGTTGGTTACGCTGACCAGTTCTTAGCAGTATCTGGTGGTGACATGTCCATCACGAACTCTAACTCTAACTTTGGTCAAGTTTCACTCCGTGCAAAAGGATCTCAGTTCAGATCATTCACACCTTCCTCGCAAGGTAGAATTACTGCACTTGTTCCACCTAGAGGTATTTCTGATAATGTTACTGATGTAACTTTCTATAATATTTCTGCAACTAACACATGGAGTTATATTGGTGCTGTTGGTGAAGAATTATCCGACGAACTCAAGAGTTTGAGAGATGGTTATACTGAATCTGGAGGATTTAGACTTTATCTAGAAACTGGTGCTACAACAGATGATGATATTCCCGAATTAGTAGTTGAAAGTGTAAAATCTGATGGTACAGTTGTAACAAAACGTTTCTTGACATATGGTACTTCAGGTCAGTTTGCTTTATTCAGAGATTTCTACAATAAAGATGGTATAACACCAGATTCTAATAAAATTATTAATCTACCATTAGAGTCTACTGGTGGAGAGAATGATAGAACGTTTAATATAAGACTTACCACAACAACATCTACGGCAGATTTACCTACAAAGACTATTGGTGGTTCCACAATTCAAGCTACTAGAAACTCAGAAAGAATTGGATATTTCTGGGATCCCGCTGAAAAATGTGTATATCTAAAAGTAGATCATACGTATAACGTTTCAAACGGATCTGATGCTTTTGTAAACGACTTTATTTTTGATTCCAATGAAGAAAAATCATTTGAATTTGTGACAGCAATTGATCCAAATACTGGTATTACTACAACCGAACTACAACAAGTAACTAAGAATCTTCTAAAATATAAGACTGGTTTCCCATCTAGTTTGATTGTCAAGAAGTTCTCTGATACTAGAACATCACAACCTGGTGATCTTCTATGGAAAGTAGAATATACTATTCCTAAGTATCTTGCAAATAATGTAAATCCAAAACCACCAGAAAAGAGATTTATTATCAAAGGAACTAGACCAGGTAATGGTGAAGCAGATGTTCCATATAGTGATTATCGATTCATGATTTGGGATGTTGAAGAAGTTCAATCCTGGGAAAAGAATAATAGAGACGGTATCTATTATCTAACTGTAATTAGAGCAGACGTTAATGAATTTGTTGATTATCGTATTCCAACAGGTCAATCTGGTGCTGGAGACAATGTTGTTTCTATTATTAAGAGAAGACCTATTGGTATTACTGCAACTAACTCATTCAGTTGTACAACAATTGAAGCAGTTAATCTTTTCGACAAAGAAACTCAACTTATTGGTAATGTAAATTACCTATATCCATCAGTTAATGAAGAGGGTCCAACTTATGACATTAGAAAAATTTGGAACCCACCACAATCAGATAGTAGAGTTCTTGTAGAACCTATTGAAGCTGGAAATAGAATTAAAGATATTACAGTTCCTAACTTCAAGAGATATAAAACTTCTTCTGGTACTATTGCTACTGCTGAATGTCCATTCAAGGATATTCCGTCATTGACATCAATGACAGCTGAAGCTATTCACAGATTGGTTCAATCATTAGACCTCAGATATGTAGTTGACAATGGATCAACGACCACTATCTCATCAAGTAGAGTTTCTATTGCTCCAGTTAACACATGGGATAGTAGAATACTAAATTCGGGCGAAAAAGGTGATGAACATACATCATCATCTGCTCTAAACTTGTATAATTCAAACTGGAGACTTGGACAACCAGAAGTATTATCCAATGGTGTTATAACTCCATCTGGACGTAGAGAAGTAGATGCTAGCAAAATTTCTAATTACAATACTTATGGTATTAATGCAGAAGTTTTTGACAGAAGAATTGTTGTTTCTTCTCCCAATGCAGAAGGTGTAACAGGTACATCTATTAATGCAAATGCACTACTTGCAAGTTCTAATACTAATGGAACTGGAACGCACCAAGACGGACTTAAGTTTGCTCCAAAACTAAACCTATACAGACCATCTATCTTACGTGCTTCTTCACATACCTGGGAATACATCGGTCTTGGTTCTGGTAACTATTCAACTGGTTTCCCAAATCTACAGACAAGAGTTCTTAAGATTTACGAACAGTTTATTGCACAGGGTTATGAAAACGCTGGTGGATTCATCGCTTCTTCTGGTACTAACTCTGCAGGTGACTTCTATATTGGTAATCAGGTAATTCAAGCAGGTGGTACGAGCACTGTTACATTAAACGTTCCAAAACTTCGTAAGTCTTCTGAGTCTAACTACCTTGACATTGAAAATATTGAGAACAGAATTTCTAACGCTGTTATTAACGTAACTGCATCTGCAGGTAGAAGTGCTTCTGCACAATCCGCACTTAAGGATCTCGCAAACTTCTTCAACATTGCTAAACTAACTGTTAGTGATAAAGCAAACATCAGTAATTTGATTATTGGTGAAAGACTCTTTATCGATAGAGCAGAAATTAATAATGCTGCTAACTTCCCAGAAGGTAATACTAGTGCATATGGTTTCGTTAAGGGTGCTAAACCAGAGAAGACAGGTTTCATCTCAACTGACACCAACGACAAACTATATGTATCTCCTAAGTACCTAGATGCTTGGAGAGTTAAGAGACAACTTATTTCTGCTCAAGCTGTTACACTTGACAACAACAGAGTTTATATTCAACCATATCTACAATCAGCATTGTCTGGTTATGCATCACAAGTCTCGGGTACAAATAGATTCTTTAGGTATGAAGGTCTAACATTTAGTAATACTGCTGTAAACGGTGTAACAGTTTCAGGTACTGACCCAATTGAATTACAGATGGCAGAAACCGCCGGTATTGCTTCATTCGGTAAGATTGATGTCCAGTTCAATATGACTGGTATTGCAATTCAAGATTACTATGTAAGTGGTGGTAATAACATATACTTTAATACTGCAGTAACCATTCCTCTATCGTATGAATCTGTTGATTATACAACTAATAAAATTGTTCTTTCTAGAAATCAAAATGGTTTAGGAATAATTGATTACCTTAAGAGTTATCTTGGTGATGGAACACATACTTCTATTATCAGAAACTTCCCACCAATTACAGCTGATGGTGCATTTGGTGTAAATGCAACAGAAAGTGACGTTAAGTACCTTAAAGCAAAACTACAAACTAGTTTTGATGCTGGTTCACATCAATCTATTAACAAAGATAATCCTTCTGAATATGAAGATCTTAAAGTTACTATCGCTACATCAGAAGAATATGATCAGTGGCCGGATAGAGGTTGTATCTCGCTAAGAGAATATGCAAAAAATGGCACATATTATATTGCAACTTATAAGTACTATAAATCAGGATATGCTGGTACTGTCGGAACGTTTAAATTAGTAGACAATTACGGCGCTGGTACTAACGAGGCAGGTAAAGTACATAATTATACAACCACTTACAATAATGGATATCCAGGTATAGATTCTGTAAACGTATTCTTTACTGGTGCGGATACACTGGCATTTGATGCTGATAGATGGGCGTCTGAATCACCATTCATTCCACCTCTAGATCCTACTAAAGGTGTTGTTGAGGAAGTTAATATTGAGGATGCTATTCTCTATAGAGTTCCTGAGAAAAAACTACCTCTTGCTATTGACCTTGATGAAGATTACTTCGATCAAAGACTACCAAACCCATATAGTTCAAAAGCACTTGGTGTTAACATTCAAGAAAGAAATGAAGTTAAGAGATTTAGTCCTTTATTCTCCTTCTCTCAGTGTAGACAGTGGGCAGAAAATTCTGGATTTAATTCTAGTGATGAACTAGAATTGTTAATGAAACCAGGATATTACAAGTTGGATGGTACTAAATTCCCATGTTCATTAAAAATTAATGGTACTGGAATTGCAACATCATCCATATTTGCTGGTAAAGAACAAACTAGAACTTCTGCAGGAAGAATGGGTGGATATTTGGAGGACACCGTAAAGAGAGGTGATAGTGTTTACTTATATCGTACATTAGGATTTAGTGCTCAATATGGTGTAGGTAACGATGCAATTTCTGCTGGTGTAACTGGGGGACTATCTGCAAATGGTTCAGTATCACTCAATAATGTCCACATTATTGGTGTTAACGAATCAATTACTAAAAATGAAATTCCAGACTCTATCTTTAGTACTGATACTAAAACTCAGAATGCTAGAAGATTAGTCAGAAATGCATATTTTACTAAGAGAGATATTATTAATACTGCAGTTACCGGTAACGATGTTTCTGGTAGACCACTTGGTAATACAATTAGTACATCTGGTTTGAATGGTGCAGTTGAGTTGATGGTTAAAGCTTCAACTAATACTGGTGAATCTGGTCATTCAGCTATTGCATATCCTGTCGTTAATAGTGGTGATATTATTGAAAGTAACTTAAATGTAGCTACATATGGTGAATTAAAATCTGCAAGTTTTGCTGATTGTAGATATTACTCAATCTCCATTGATGCATCTCGTTTTGCTAGTTCGGCTGATAATAGAAGAAAATTTGATAGAATGAGGAAATATATTATTCCTGGTACTACAATGTACTGGTTGACGAATGCAACAGATAAAGTTGTTATTGATTCTGATTCTGCTGATGTTTCTAATCTTACTATGTCAACTAAGGTAATTAGTGTCAGAAGACATTTACCTTCAACTAGTTTAGATTTTGACTCCAGTTCAGAGGAAAGACTTGAAGTACTAGTTTCTGTCTATCAAACTGCTTCTGCTCAGACTAATGGAAATTCTAGTGCATATACAAACTCTGTTGAAGATTTAAATCCAGGCGCCTGGACCGGAAACCTCAGAAAAATTGTATTTGAAAATGAAGATGGTGCAGAATATACTACGTTAACTCTTAACTGGGGACAAGAAGAAAGAAGAAGATATCTTCCAAAAGGTATTATGCATGAGGGTGGATATCAAGGACCAATTCTCAAGAGAGTTGTTACAGCTGTAACTGGTAATGGTACATCTACTAATACATTAGTTGTTGATAATTTTGAAGATGTTTCAGTCGGTGATAGAGTAGTTTGGAGAGACCTTAATGGCGTTGATCAATTAAATGGTTTTAGAGTAACTTCTATTGCAACATCTCTTGCTAATGGTGGTTATCTCCTAACTCTATCTGACTTTATTCCGAATGCAGTTGTAATACCAGTTGCTGGTGTTCTATCGTTTACTAAGTTCAACGTTTTTGGAGATGAAATTTCTAAATTTGATATCCCAGAAATCTATGGTATCTTGAATGGTAAGGAAGGTTCTAATATTCTATTGGTAATCGATAGAAATCCAAATACTCTATATGACTCAAGTATTGCATCATATCCATTTGGATCCGGCGGATTTGGTAACAGTCCAACTCAACTTATTCAACTTAAGGGAACTAACTCTTATACCAGTGGTACTGACGGTAGAGAAAGAGCATCTGTAGAAGATAACTTACTTGCATTTAGTAAGCGTACAGCTTCTTATCAGAGAATTCGTGGTATTCCAGATAATAGATATATCTATCTTGATATTGCTCCAGAAGATTTTGCTGGGTCATCTGGTGTACTTACTGGTTCTGGCTCGTCTAACCCAGAAAATGAAAGTGTAGTTAACTACATCGAAAACGCTGGAATTCACAAAGATATTCTCAGTCTGTTTGGATCTTACACCCAACAATCAATTAAGAATGCGGGTGCTCTAGGAAGAGGATATGTACCTACAACTATCACTTTTGTTAATGATTATGTTGATGGTACAATTGAAACTAAGATTGCTACTCAATTAGCATCTAACACTGCATTGGCAAATACCAGAAGGTATAATAGCAGATTGAGAGTAGTTATGTATCCAGTCAACGCAGCTGCTAATACTGCAGGTACTAAGAGTTGGAGATTCTATGCTGAAATCAATTCATCAACAGGTGCTATTAATGCTATTAAAACCTATTGGGCTAGTGGATCTCCTACTGCATCAGACGTATTGAATGGTGAATATAGATTTGAGATTATTGATGGTCGTGGATACGTTCTATCTCCATCAGGTCGCACTGTAAGTACGAGTAGTGGTCTTAACAATCTAAGTTCTTCAGATTTCTTGATGGTTGCGAAGACAAATCTACTTGCTGGTGCTAGAGTTGATCCAACAAACGATTCAGTTTCTGATGGTTCTCCATATATGGAATCTGTAGGTACTGATTCATTCGGTGATAACGATCCTTTAACTGCTACTGGTAAGAGACTCTTTAATTCCTGGCCTAGAGCATATAGATCATTCAGAAGAAGAGTTCCACTTGCTGGTATGCCAGTAAATGGTAATTATCAGAGTACATTACTTGCCGTTGATGCTATTCCTGGTTCTGACTTCCAGTTAAATCTAACCGGAGTTACAATTGGTGCTCAATCAGTTGCTGACTCAAGAGCAAACACATTTGGTGGTGGTTATCGTGGTGGTTTAATTAAGTGTAGAGGTGCTCAACTAACACTTAATGGAACTAGATTTAGAGGAAATCTATCTCTAGATTGGACTGGTATTGGAACAACCGGCGGCCGCGCTGCAGCTGCAAACGCTTTTGTTGCTGGTCACTCTATTGAGATGTTCCAAATGGAAGATCAAAATAGTTTCCGACAAATTGGTGGAAGTAGTCCAGCATATGCTATTACAACTTCTGGTGATGATGAAGAATTTAGACAGTTATCTGAATTTAACCCAGAATCTAATATTTACTTAGAACCAGGTAAAGATCCATATGGTACATTGTCTGATGGAGATGCAAGAACATTCCCACTGAGAACAAAACAAGCAATTAGAAGATTTAATAAGTCACCTAATTCTGTTATTCCGTGGTCTGGTGAATCTGCAATCTCTTCTGGTGATCTCTTAACTAAAGTTGCGTTATTTGAAAGATATCAAACACCATATACAATTGTATATGATTATCCACATAGTGCTGGTGTACAATCAGAATATATTGCAATTGGTGCAAACCATGCTGTTCAGGATGCTGATAAAGCTTCTGCTGTATACCTAAGGTGGAATGATAGTAATTCAACAGTTACTACATATACAGTAACTGGTTCTGGATCAAATATTTCACTACCAAGAAGAAGTCTTGGATTCTTTGTTGCAAATAATGCAGCTGGTTTAGATATTCCATCAAATATTTTCTTTGGTACTAATGCAACTAGACTTGTTAAGTCCGATAATATTGAAACTTCTTATGCTAATGTATCTGGACTCAATATTGGTAATACTTATAATATTAGTGATTCTGGTACTATAACACAAAGTGAATCTGGTGCATATGTTTTCATTAATGTTAGATATGATAGATCAAATGCATTTAGTTCACTAACTCCTGCAGACGGTACAAACATTAATGTTAATACAGACTATTTAAATGCTAGAAGATATAATTATGTTTCTACAGTAACTTCTAGATATCAAAAAGTTACTCAAAATAGAACTGCTAAACTAATTGTCGCAGAAACTTCGGAAACTACAAATTATTCGGAACCAGCAAACTATTCTGTATCAAACGAAGATGCAGTATTTAGTAGTTCCTTTACTACATCTACAGTTCTTGATCTTGTTAATGTTAGTGATCCATCTGGAACAACTAAAGGTAGTGCTGTAATTACAACTGATTCAAGTAATAGACTAACAAGTCTTTACATCACTGATCCTGGTGTTGGACATCAAACTGGTCAACAGTTAAGACTAAGACAATCAGGAAGTAATACTGATTTATCTAATTTCCAACTTACAGTAAGATCAAATTATTCGGATGAAGATTTCTCTATCTTTAGTCCGGGTGAATATAAAGTAATGCTACCTAAAAATTGCTTTATCCTTAATTCCATTGAAAGTGGAAACAGTGCAAAGAATCTAAAACAACAAATTAATAGGGCAAAATCAATCTTCAAACCAGGTAGTTATATTCTATATGGTGGACTATATTATAAAATTGCTAGAAGTGATTTAGCTAACAACAAATCATATATTGGTGTTTACAGATATGTAAATGCTGATAATATAACTGACATTAGAGCAGATATTGTAGTTGAGTTGGAAGATGGGGATCAAGTTCCTACTTATCCACAAAATACTAGATTCGATCTATTTGATTATGACAATATCTTAGATTACTGGCCAACATCCGGTAGGGTTGTGATTGGTAAACGAGAAACATGTGATTTTGAGAAAGGTGGTTCATCTGGTGATAATAAAGGATACGAGATCAGACTTTCTAGAAGTATGACCAAGTATTGGCCACATTACATCCGTGACTGGGAAGGTCTTGATCCAAACAACTCAACTGATGATGCAGTTGCTTCTGAAGCAATTATTCCGACAGAGATTAGACTCTCTGATCCAGTTGATGTTACCTGTTATGGATTGAAGAGATTCTCTTCTGCTGGTGATTCAACTGCTCTTTCTGCACCATTTGCTGCAGAAAGTCCGGCAGATATTACAGAAGTTGATGCAGGTATTTGTTATACAACTCCAACTGGAGTATTGACTGATCAGACCGCTGTTGTTAGTATCACTTCATCCGCTGAAAATATTAATGCTGACTTTGAAAAACTATCGATTGGTCAAACAGTAACTATTCCATATAGGAATATTTCAGAAAATCAGAGTACCAGTAATTGGAATAACTTTGTTGTTACTGTTGGTGATCCACAGGGTGATAAAGGAACTAATACATCAACAAACAAAGAAGGAGATAGATTTATCTCTGGAACATTTAGAACCACCCAATCTACTGTCGGTGCAAATGATCAACAGACATTTAACATCCATGGTAAAAATACAAATGATACAAGTCTTTATGAATATATTAGTCCTCTAACTGCTGCACAATTTGCCCCAAATAGATTATCAATCAGTCAGTTTAATCAAAGAGGATTTAGACAAAGAGGTAGTTACCTTGGTCTCCGTGCTGGTGTTTCTTTAACTACAGCTCAAGCTAATTCTAATACTGGTATAGCAAGTAATTTGGAAGGTGCATTGCACTTTACAATTTCTCCTGGATATTCCAGAGTAATGCAAAGAGTATCAACTTGGGGTACATATACCGCAACATTTGAGAAAATTAGTACATCCACTGATGAATTTGAAGTTATTATGGATGTAACTAATGTAGCTGATGGCGGAATTTATAAGGGTCAACCAATTTATAGTAATTGTACTACGCCAACTCTTACTGTTACTGGTAGTGCTGGTAATTGGTCTACAGCTTATAGTGCAGGTTCATATTCTTCTAGTGATTTAATTGGATATGTTGTTGGTATGAGAGGTGACACCATTACTTCCACAGAAGGTTCTCAGGGTGTCATAGAAGGTTATGAGGATGGTCTTGAGTTAACCGGTGAAGGTGGAACAGGAAAATACAGAGTTCTATTATCAACAGCATATGGTTCTGGTGCTGGTCCATTTGGTGAACTAACATTCAACCAATCTTCAAACACTAAAACTGCTTCTGCAACAATACATGGTAAACAAGATTCTACCGATTACTTCCCATATGGATCTAATCAAGGTATGTGGTGGAATGAACCAGGTTCTGGTGTTTATAGACTCATCTTTAAGAGAGTAGTAAGAGATGATGGAACTAACGTTGTATATTTCCGATATTCAAATGGTCAAGGTAGAGGATTGACTGATGTTGGTTCTAGTGGATATTCTGGTGGTACTTCTCTAAATTCTGGTAATTATGTACTCTTGTATTATCAAGGTTACTATGACAATAGTATCAAACTCAGGTTGGATAAACCCCTATCAACTTCTATTCCAGAGGGAACTAAACTACGTATAGCTCCTACTCCAAATAGAACTAACAAATCTACTGAGAGTAATTTCTTATTCAAGTCTAAAATTATAGACATGAAGAAAGTTGGAAGTGGTGCAAATGCCAGAATTAGAGTTTATCTTGCTGATCCACTACCAAGAGAAAATTGGCAGAGAGGTGTATTTGGTAGTGAAGAAACACTACAAGCTAACACCGCTGATTCACCAGTTAAGACATTTGGTATGATGTATGTTAATGATGGTGGTTGGACTTATCCTAAGACTGGTGGTAGTTCATTCCGTCCTGGAAATGTTAACATTGAAAAGGATACTAAAGGTAGATCTACCGATAAAAACGGTACTCCAAATGCAAATGTTGATGTCGGTACTCACTCCAATGAAATTTGGTTGCCTAACCGTAGTGGAAGAGTTAGGGCAGGTGACATCCTATCATATTCATGGGAGGATATTTTAAGAGTTAATTCTAGAAATGGTATTGACTCCTATAGTGGTCAAGATGATTGGTCAAATGCTGCTTTGACTTCTGCAACTAATACATCCTCTGTTACTCTCAGTGGTAGTAATGCTGCTAAATTAATAACAGTCTTACGTCCTGGTTATCAACTCTTTGCTAATAATGGTGATGAAATTGGAACAATTTCTTCTATTACTACTACTTCTATAACTTTAACAGAAAATGCTAAGGTTGCTGTTAGTGGAGTTACCAATTGGACATATACTTCAACTGGTAAAGTAATTAACTACAGTGCGACTATTAGTGAAGTTGCAGCTCCAGATAGTCATGGTTATTCTAAGTGTACTGTAAGTGCTGGATCAAATCATATCTTGCATGGTAGAATGCACCTCAAGTTGAAAGATCTATTTTCTACTATTGATGAAGTTTATGTAAGTCATAGACTAGGTAACTTTGTTAATGATGGTCCTATTGTTAAGACGTTTATTTACTCTGATACTGGCGTTAAGTTAAGTTTCGGTGAGTATAGAATGTGGTATGAAAATTACAGTAACTATATCCAACCAATTGACAGAACACGTCAAGCAATGTCTGGTAGACAGGGATGGGTTGGTAACTTTGGATTAACAACCACTGGTAGGAGAGCGGTTGGTATACAACTAAATGGTGCTTCTTCAATTCAAAGAGGAAGACAGTATAATAGTGGTATGTGGTTAACTGCTGTGCCTGTCCATGCATGGTGGGAAACAACAAGTTATGCAACTTACATGTTGCAGTCTGATAGATCTAATTCTATTGAATCTAACTATGTTGCAACTACTACACCAATTGCATACGATGGCGCCGGTTCACATAAAATATATGCTCTTAACCACACAAAACTAACAACTGGTTCAGTTTATAGTGCAGTTAATACTGGTAGTTCTGATGTTGGTGCTGGTGCATTTGATACACAACACTATAGATTGTTGTCTACGAATACAAAACTTAAGTATTCTCTACAAAATGGAACTGTAAGTGCTACTGGTGCTGTTAGTGGTGGTGATTCTGCTAGATTGTCTGAACAATTTGCAATTAATAATGTTATTACCTACAAGGTAACTCATGGAAATGATGCATCTGGTATTAACGTTGGGACATTAAATGTAACTGATTCTGAAACATTCACTTCAACATCTGGTACTAAACACTTGATTCAGGTTGGTGATGTAATTTATGATGGTGCTCCATCAGGTATTACTGGTGTTGGTAGATATGTTGGTATAGTCAAGACAGCTGATTACACTGGTAATGGAACGTTTACATTAACACAGAAAACTGCTAATACTAGTTTTACTGGTTCTAATGCTAACTGTTTCATACTTACTTCCAGAGGATTTATTACTGCTGGTACTGATGGTGCTAATATTGCTGGTGGTGGTTTAGTATTCAGTGGTGATTCTGCTTCAACTGTCACTCTAACAAGTGTTGGTGGTAGTTCTTCTTCTCCTAATATTATTGCTAACAATACACCAGGTTTCAATAAGTACAATATTAGATTTAATATTGACCGAAGAGTTTACAATCAAACTACCCTGATAAATACTTTCGGTAACTTACAATCTGTTAATGGATCTGACAACGCAAATAAAGTTGTTGATGTCAGATTTGGTGATCTTGCTCAATTTGCATCACCTATGATCAATGTTGAAGTAACTAGATTTAATGCGAAAACTCACGTTGAATCTTCCATCTCTGTTGTAGGTGCGAATTTACATATTTAATAAAAAATTGGAGTTGTTAATGTCTTATTTTCTGACTGATAAACAAGAATATGAATTAAATTTATTCTTGGATGAACAAAACAAAAAAGTGTATGAAGAGCAAATGAAATCAGACGATATTCCTTCAGAATTGAAGGAATTCGTTAAAAAAACAGAGGAGTCTGGTACTCCTCTGCCTGTATTTGATCCGACATATGGATATTACACAGTGTCATTTACACCATGTAAAGACGGTAATAGAATTTATGCCCATCATCATTTGTCAAACGAATCGAAAGCAATTTATGATCCAGCAAATGGAATAACTGTCATTGATGATGAACAAATTGATATAAACCCAACTGAAGAAATTGAATCATCTTTTAAGTATGATGATGATTTAACAGAATTTTCAGTCGAAGGTGGAGATGTATTAGAGAAATTAGATTCTCTCAATGCAGATGAATTTGGTGATATTGATATTAATAATTATAGTCCGCCAGCAGATGTATTAAAAGATTTGCAAATAGATAACGAGACAGAAAATCAATAAATAGAAGAGGGATATATATCCCTTTTTTTGTAGGTATATACCTTTATTCGGAGTTGAGCTAAATGGCAACAACAATCAAACTAAAGTCGAGTTCTACTGCAAGTGCAGTGCCTTCTTTAAACAATTTATCCCTAAGGGAACTAGCAATTAATACTGCTGACGGAAAACTGTATGTAAGAAAAGGTAATGGGTCAGCATCTGATACAATTATAGATATTGGTGGAAATTCTGTAGTAGATGCCACAAATGATGCACTTGCTCTTGCAATTGCATTAGGATAGAAATATGGCAAATTTATTTAAGAGTTATACAGATACCGCTATAGGTACGTCTGAATCAACAGCTTATACTGTTCCGAGTGCGACAGTTGCGGTTATTATTGGATTAAACGTTTCTAATATTATAGGTAATCAAATAAATATTGATTTAAGAGTTGATAAGGCAATAGGAGATGATGTATATTTAGTTAAAGGTATTCCAATACCTAATGGTTCATCGTTTGAATTTAATGCCGGAAACAAATTTGTTCTACAGACAGGAGATTCAATAAAAATAATTTCAGATACTGCAGCGAGTGTAGATGTACTCATTAGTGTTTTAGAACAAACTTGAGGTAACTAATGGCATATCAAGGAAGATCACCATCACTTGGTGAAGTAGTTATATTAAAAAGTATTGAATCTAGTTTCAATGGAACTTTAACTACATTTGATCTACATCGAGTAGTAAATGGTGTAGATATAGATTTTTATGCTATATCATCAGAACATTTATTAGTATCACTTGGTGGTGTTCTCCAAGAACCAAGTAGATCTGGTGCTGTTGGATTTTCAATTACTGGAAACCAAAATAATTTTGCTGTTGCACCATCAGCTGGAGTTAGTTGTTTTATAATTTCATACGGCAATGTTCTTGACATTGGATCTGCTGGCGATGGAACTGTAACTTCTGCAAAAATTGCAGCACCTGGACCTTCATGGGATGCAGCTGGTAGTTTAAGTATCAATGGCACTGGATATGTTGATATTCCTGCTGGTACAACTGCAGAAAGACCAGGTTCAGCGAACACTGGTATGTTGCGATTTAATACCAACTTCAATAGATATGAAGGATATGACGGTAGTAGTTGGGGTAGTTTAGGTGGCGCTTCTGGTGCTGGTGGAGACTCTGTATTTTATGAGAATGATATTAATGTGACGACAAATTATACAATTGCATCTAACAAAAATGCCATGTCGGCAGGACCTATAACAATAAATAATAATGCAACGGTAACCATCCCTAACGGGTCTGTATGGACGGTAGTGTAACATGGCGGTAACTATTAACGGAACAACTGGTATTCTTGCACCAGATATTGGGATTGATGGAACAACTTTAGTAGTTGATGAAGTAAATAATCGAATTGGTATTGCAACTAGCAGTCCAAATGCTAAACTACAAATTGTTACTGATTCTGGTGCTCGGGCATTAACCGTCACCGCCCCTACACTCGGACCTTACATAACATTTGAGACCGGTGGCACCGCATTTGCAGACATCGGCTCTGAAGCAGGGTTGGTTGGTTCTGGGTCTAATACAGACATGCTTACACTAAATGCCAGAGGTGCTAGAGCTCTTTCATTCAGAACTAATAGTGAAGAAAGACTTCATATAGCTTCTGGTGGTAGTGTTGGTATCAATAAGAGTTCTCCTTCATCACACGCTAAACTGGATGTTGTTGGAACATCATATTGGCCGATTCTAGTTAAAACAACCTCCACTAATGGTGGTGGTATAGCAATTAAGAACAAAGATGATGTTACTTCATTATACGTAGGAAGTGGCGGTAGTTCTTGGTTGACTGGTTCAGCAATTACAGACGGTCTGATTAGAGCACAAAACGACTTAATTTTTGCTTCCAATGCAAATAA
>MDTG01425553.1_pt1 | contig 16840 bp, 18 predicted proteins | sample 811421 | NCBI WGS metagenome assembly MDTG01 (sample SAMN05326645, study PRJNA326480) | marine metagenome | isolation source: seawater | place: Pacific Ocean: South East | collected 2011
AATTTGAATTAAGCATATGAACTAACTTTCTATGAGGAGACAACATATATTCATCTAAATCACAAAAAATCATATATTCACTTATATCTTTTCCATATCTATAAATAGCATGATGTATTTGACCTATCTGTGCATGATGTCTGAACTCACATGATATATCATTCCAATATCTAAAATTCCATTCTATCAATGTTACATTTTCTTTACTTTTAAATAAATTTCTTATATCTTCATTTAACTTTCCATTATAGTACATGTAAAAATGTTCTATTCCTTGATTTATATAATGATTATAAAATGAATCAAATAAATAACAATCATCTTTAAATAACGTTGTTAATGTCAATTTATATTTTTTTTTTGTTTTTATATGTTCTAAGTTATATCTTTTCACTAAATTATTATATGTTAATGTAATATAATTATTATCGGAATTAAAGTCATAAACTAAAATTATAGTTGGTTCATATCTAACCTTTAGAATTTTTTTTTTTAAAATTAAATTTTTTCCATTATTAATAACTCTAATTTTATCAATAAAATATATATCTTTGTTGTAAACTGGCAATATCAAAAATAATTCATTATTTTTTAAAAATATATCAAAATATAAAACTTTATAATCTGATAATTCAAATGTATTTAAACCTATATTTTTTGAAGGAGTATAAAAGTTCTCTTTAGTTTCTTTAAAAATAAATATAATAAAGAAAATTAAAATAACCACTAAAAATATTTTAATAATCATTTATGTAATATATATATAAATATTTTATTTAAATTAAAATTTATTAATATAGATTTTCTTATATGTATCATATTGAATTTTTATTTATTATTACCTACAGTTAATAACTTTATTTAATATTGTTATATAATTTTTTTAGTTATTATATTAACTACAAAATTTACAAAAGTTATGTATATTTATAATAAGATTGTAATGTATCTTCATTTATTAAATTATATTGTTTTAAAACTGCTAACGTCTTATAGTCAGTTTCTTTATAAAAATTTATTATATTTCCTATTGCTAAATTTGACATATATATATTTTTTTTTTTACTAGTTCTTAAATTTTCATATTTAAAATTCATCTTTAAAATTTTAGATAAATTATTTGCATCTTCATTAAAATGTTCTTGTCTAATTACAAATAAAATTTTATCATGGTATTTTTTTACGAAATCGCCATCATCCAAATACCATCCAATTCCTTTATATATATGTTCTTCATCATGATTCATTATTTGAATTGCCTTAGTTTTTACTTCATGACTTTGGCTAGTTATTGATTCTGCTAAATGATTTGCTGACTCAAAAAAAGCTAAATTATGATAAAATAAAGATGACTTAAAAGGATTATTATCATTTAACTTTCCATTTATTTTATTTTTTAATTTATAAAAAGGCGTATCTTTTGAAAGATATAATCTATTATAATCATATCCTTTAATATCAAAATTAATTAAATCTTTTAGCATATTAAATGCTGACACAAATCTTTTTATAGGATTTCTTATACAAATTATATATTTGGATGACGATTTATATATAGGTTTATTTAAATGATACTGTTTTAATTTGAACATCTCTTCTAACGAAGAGCCACCACATTTCCCTACATGTATTAAATATAAGTCATTTAAATTTAAGTTTCTTATTTGTGACTTTTTTTTTAATGTATTATCATTAATTTCTGGGTAATCATTAGATATCAAGTCCTTTACTGAATATTTATTTTCTTTATACCATGAATTTTCATTTATTTTTCTAATACAATGATATAATGAAACTAATCTATAATGATAACATAGCAAAAAGCCGTTATTTATATCATTTTCCCTTAAATTTTTATGAAAAGCTCCTAATTGCGTTGAGTAATTCATAACTCCATCTACTACATTTAAATTTTTATTAAAAGTTGAAATTGGGCTATGATCTTTTATTATATCAAATTTTGAAGTTTTAAATATACATTTAATTTCAATTTTATCATATCTACATCTAAATTTTGTATCTTTTGTTATGTGATTTTGATGTTTTAAGTCATGATTCCATCTATATGTATTTGTTTCTAACAAATTATCGGGGTCATTTAAAATTGAATTAAATGACATCATAACCCAAGGAATTTGAATACAATCAGCATTTTTAAAGGTAGTCAACAATGTGTTTCGTATTGTATCATATTTATTTTTTTTTGTAGTTATATACTCATCAACATCTACATAAATTAACCAATCAAGATCATTTTTTATTTCATTATAAACTTTTTGAGCTGTATTTCTAGATATTATATTTTTTTCATAATAAATTTTTACATTTGAATAATTTATAATATTATTATAAATAGAAATATCATATGAATTATCATCAATTATATAAATATTGTCAATTCCTTGGTCTAAATAATAATCTACAAAAGATGATATATATTTTTCATTTTTGCATCTAGTCAATAGTCCTATTTTTATAGTGTTAAAAGGTTCTTTATTATTATAATTAATTAAAAGTAATAATAAGGTAATTACAAGAACAAAAATAATAATATAATATATATTAACTCTCATATATTATATTAATATTTTTTTATAACCAAATATTTTAAAATCTTTATCATATATATTATTTATTAATACAATGTTTTCTTTATCAATATCATCAATTGTAAATTTCTTATCTGACTTATTATAAATTTCATCTAATTCAATATTTAATCCATATTTTTGCATTAATTGTTTAAATTCTTCATTTAAATTTTCAAATTTTAAAATATAACTTACAATCTTTTTCCCACTTTTATCATAAATATATTTATATTGAGGTTTAAAATGATGAAATTTATTTATTTCTAAGTTATTTAATCTTTGCCTAATATAATAATTAAAATCTTTTTTCGTCAATATTTTTCCTTTAATATATCTTCCTCCCCATTTACAAAAACATTCACTTACTACCCTATCATAGGGATTTCTTACAACAGTAAATAACTTTACATTTTTATCATATGGATATTTTTTAAAATCTCTTAGAGGACTATGCCAAGATGGTGGAGTCCCACCATAACCTTTTAAATTTTTATCATTTTTCCCCCAAAATAAATTATTTTTCAAACCTACATTTTCTATTGTAGTTCCACCTGTCTTTGTTATGTGTACAAATTTTAGCTTGTTATTTATAATTTTATTTTTTAAGGTATCATCTTTTAATTCTGGATAGTCATTTGACATTAAATCTATTAAATCATAATTATTATCTTTATACCATTTATTTTCCAATATTTTTCTTTTACAATGATCCAATGACACTAATCTGTAATGGTAACATAGTAAATAACCATTGTCAATATTATCTTCCCTTAGATTTTTGTAAAATCTTCCTAAATAAGACTTTTTGTTTTTTACTCCATCTACAACATTTAATTTTGTAGGTAATAAAGTTTTTGGACTATGATCATTAATTATATCAAATTTACTCGTTTTAAATATACATTTAACTTCTATTTTTTCATATCTACATCTAAATTTATGGTCACTTGACATTTTATTTACATGTCTTTCGTTATGATTCCATCTATAAGTATTACTTTCTAATAAATTATCAGGATCGTAAGGAATTGAATTAAATGACATCATTACCCATGGAATTTGAATACAATCTGCATTCTTAAATGTACTTAATAACTCTTCTTTAATTGTATTACCTTTGTTTTTTTTAGTAGTAATATATTCATCAACATCTACGTAAATCATCCAATCAAAACTATTTCTTATTTGGTCATAAACTTTTTGTGCTATATTATTTACAATTATATTTTTTGAAAAATAAATTTTTACATTTTTGTTACTAATAATTTTGTCATAAATTGACTTATCATTAGAATCATCATCTATAATAAATATATTATCTACACCTTCATTTAAATAATAATCTACAAAAGTAGATATATATTTTTCATTTTTACATCTTGTAATCAAACCTATTTTAGTATTTGTATATGTTTCAAATAATGAACATCTTAAATATTTAAAGTTATAATATATAATTATTAAAATTAATAAGATTAATATTTTTTTAATCATATATATATATATATATATATATATATATATAATTATTTTATTACTAGCATTAATTTATTTATAATTTATACTTTTGCAAATATTTTTATAATAATATTTTTATCTCATTATATTTATGAAGCAATATACTAAATTGTCTCAAATTGAACATGTTCTTAAAAGACCAGGCATGTATATAGGTTCTATTGAAAAAGAAACTACTATTATGGATATTTTTAATAATTATAAGATTATAGAAAAAGAAATTGAATATTCACCTGGATTATATAAAATTTATGATGAAATTATATCTAATGCATATGATGAAGCAATTAGATCAAATAATGTAAAAAATATTAATGTCTCTATAAAAGATAATGAAATATCAATTATGAATGATGGCTCTAGTGTTGAAGTTAAAATTGATCCAGTAAATAAAATATATATACCAGAATTAATTTTTGGTCATTTATTAACTTCCTCTACTTTTACTGAAGAAAAACGAATAACTGCTGGAACTCATGGTTTAGGTGCAAAATTAACAAATATTTATTCCAAAAAATTTGAGGTAACTATTGGTGACTCAAAAAATAAAAAAGAATACAATCAAATATTTGAAAATAATCTTAGTAAAATCAATAAACCAAAAATCAAAAATTATAACGGTAAAGATTTTGTTAAAATTAGTTTTACTCCTGATTATCAAAGATTTGGCTTCACTTCATTAACTAATGATATTAAATCTTTATTTGAAAAAAGAGCTTATGATATATCAGGAGTTCTTCCAAAAACAAAAATATTTTTTAATGATACCGAAATAAATATTAATTCTTTTGAAGATTATGCTAAATTATATTTTGAAAAAGATCAAATATTTATCAGTCAAAAATGTGGTCTAAGTGAATTTATAATTACAAATAGTAAAGAAGATAAATTTAAACAAATCTCTTTTGTCAATAGTGTTCATACAAAAAATGGTGGTAAACATGTTGATCATTTAATAAAACAAATACTTGAAAATATGCAAAAGGCCATACGACGCAAATATAAAGCTGCTAAAATAAGAGACTCGTTTATTAAAGATAAAATAACCATATTCTTTAATGCTATTATTGAAAATCCTGTATTTTCAAGTCAAACAAAAGAAGCATTATCTTCCAATATTCTACCAAATTTTTGTGAAATTAAAAATGCAACTATGAAAAGTGTTATTGATAAATTAGATTTAACAACTGAAATTATTTCATTAATTAAAGCAAAAGAAATTTCCGAATTAGAAAAGTCTGAAACTAAAAGAAAAAAATCAAAACTAAAAGGTATTGATAAATTATATGACGCTAATTTTGCTGGTACAAGTAAATCCCCAGAATGTAGCCTAATATTAACAGAAGGTGACTCAGCTAAAACTATGGCTATTAGTGGATTATCTGCTATTAAAAAAGGTAATGACATTTTTGGTGTTTTCCCTTTAAAAGGCAAGTTATTAAATGTCCGTGAAGCAAGTCATAAACAAATTATAGAAAATGAAGAATTTAATAACATAAAACAAATTTTGGGACTTAAAATGGGAACAACATATACTAAAGATAATATTAGTGAATTACGTTATGGATCTATTATACTAATGATGGATGCAGATGTTGACGGATCTCATATTAAAGGATTATTTCTTAATTTATTGGATTTTTACTTCCCATCATTATTAAAATTACAAAATTATGTTAAAGTATTAATTACACCAGTTGTTAAAGTAACTAAACAAAGTGAAGTAAAATCATTTTATTCATTGACTGACTTTGAAAAATGGAAATCAATTACTAAAGATATACAAAAATGGAAAGTAAAATATTATAAAGGTTTGGGTACAAGTACTTCAGATGAAGCAAAAGACTATTTTAAAAATTTAAGTCAAAATTTATTATCTTTTGAATGGGATTCAAAATCTGACAAATCAATTATTTTAGCATTTTCTAAAAAGCAAGCAGATAATAGAAAAGAATGGTTGGCAAAATATGATAGAGATGAAATACTTGATATTAAAAATAAAAATGTAACTATTACAGACTTCATTCATAAAGAGTTAAAACATTTTTCAAATGACGACAATATTCGTTCTCTACCTCATTTATTAGACGGATTAAAACCTTCCCAAAGAAAAGTTTTATTTACTTTATTAAATAAATCAAATAATGATGAATTAAAAGTATCTCAATTAGCTGGTTTGGTTAGTCAAAAATCTGCATATCATCATGGAGAAAACAGTTTAGTTAGCACTATTATTTCTATGGCTCAAAATTTTGTTGGATCAAATAACTTAAATCTATTATTACCTGTTGGACAATTTGGTTCTAGATTAATGGGAGGTAAAGATGCTGCAAGTGCAAGATATATATTTACAAAATTGAATGAAGTTTCAAATATCATATTCAATAAAAATGACAACTTTCAATTAAACTTTTTAAATGATGACGGTTTTCCAATTGAGCCTGAATTTTATATTCCAATATTACCAATGCTATTAATCAATGGGTCTGAAGGCATTGGATCTGGTTACAGTACATTTATACCTAAATTTAAATTATCAGATATTAAAAATACATTTTTATATAAGCTTAAAAATGACAAATTTATAAATATAGATCCTGGATTTGAAAATTTTACTGGGAAAGTAATTAAGTTAGATAAATTCACATATCAAACATTTGGAACATATAAACTAGAGAAAGAAAGAATTATAATTACAGAGTTACCAATTGGATTTTGGACTGAAGATTATAAAATATTTTTAGATAATTTAGGGGAAAAAGAAAACTGGTTCAAAGGTTACAAAAACAATAGTGACGATAAAAATATTTTATTTGAAATTAAAACAAATGACTTTTCTTTTATTCAAAAAGTTCATGAAGAGAAAAAATTACATTCATTACTAAGACTTGTTAAAAATGTAAATTTATCTAATATGCATTGCTTTTCAATAGATGGAACAATTAAAAAATATAAATCTATTGGAGAAATATTAAATGAATTTTATGAATTCAGATTGGAAGCATATCAAAAAAGAAAAATACATCTTATGAAAACATTAAAAGAAAGAATAGAAATAGAGTCTTCAAAAGCTAAATTTATAACTGCAAATATTACAAATAAATTAAAATTACATCAAATGGAGGATAATAAAATTATTATTGAATTAGATAAAATGAAATTATATAATAAAAATGGATACGACTATCTACTTAATATGTCAATAAGAAGTATGACAAAAACAAAAATTAAATCTCTTGAAGATTTAATTAATGAACTTAAAAAACAATTGTCAAAATTAAGTCGTCTATCAAATAAAGATTTATGGATTCAAGATTTAGAATCAATAAATTAATCATATTTTTCAATTTTTATAAAATTGAAAAATATTATTTATATTTAAATAAATTTTAATTTAAATAATGTCTAAATATACATTAAATGAAATTGAGGCAGCAGAAGGAATTTTAAATATTATTCCCCTGTATCAAAAAAAAAAAACTGCTATTAGTTTAATTAAAAGACTTCCATCAGATGTTAGTGATAACATTATACATTTATTATCATTAATTCTATCATATGAAACTGAAGAACAGAAAGTTACTACATGTCAGAAAATATTTAAATTATTAGATAAATATCCAAATTTAAAAAATGAATTTAAAGAATTTATTAAAGATAGTATGCTATTCAAAAAAATTGATCTTTAAAATTATTATAAAAAAATAAATTTAAAATAAAATGAATAATAATGAAGAAATAGAAACTTATATATTTTATTGTTATCATCGTGCTTTTCCTGATAATGATGTGAATAAAAATTTTTACTGCAGACAAAAATTTATTGCAAATATATATCCTAAAACTAGACAAAAATATGACAATCAAGACGGTATTTATAAGTTAGCTAATTTGTGTTTATGGGACGATGATGAAGATATTGACCTAGAAGATGATGAAATTATTGAAGATGCGTCGGATGACGCATATGTATGTTTCGACGAAAATGGTAAAGAAATTTCAGCAAAAGAATATTTGGAAACAAATAATATTAACTTAAATTTTATAGGAGAAGGCTCTACTGAATTTGGTCAATGGCATCAAGAAGGAACTCATTATGAAAATTAATTTATTCTTCTATAGGATAAATAAATACATTTTTATTGTAATATATATAAATGTATATATATTATTTCTAAATAAAATTGAAATTAAAAATATTAACAATTTATTAATTAAAAAGAAAGTTTTTGGATAATTATGACTATAACTCGTAGTCAGAGTGGAGCTATTAAAAAGAAGTCATATAAAAAACCACCAACTATTAAAAAGTCAGATTTGTCTTCCAGTAAAGTCAGATTTCGTCGTATGAAGGAAAATGAAAAAAAAAATATGATTGAAATGATTAATGAGATTTATTATGATAACATGGCGAAAATTTTTGCCTTCTTTGATGAACATCATATTGAAGGTGAAAAAAAATTAATAGATGATTACATACATCCAATTGATGACATGCTTCTAGGAATGAAGGAATATATAAGTGATTCTATGTAAGTTAATATATATTTATACCAAAAAATTGAAATTTAATTATTTACAAGTAATAAAAAAGAATTAAAATATATGTTGTCTGATTTATGGAATAATATAATAAAATATTTAACAAGAGAGGAGTTAGAAATATTAATTTTGCAAAAAATAGTATCAAAAAAATACATATGTAAAATTTGCTCATTAAATAGAAAGTTAGTTATAGATACCAAAATTTATTTTAGGGAAGAAATTTACAAACATGATTTATGTTCATATGTTAAGAAAATAAATGAATGTGGGTTATATATAAATAATAAATGCAGTAAATGTTGTCATAAAATGACAAATAAACAGATTCAAGCTACTAGAATTAATTTTAAAGATTATAAGAAGGTTCATTATGATCATCAAAATTATTGGAAAAATAGATTTTTAAAAAGACAAAAAAATTTTAATAATATGAAGCGCCTTAAAATAAGTAGTCAAATTTAAAATTGAAAATGTGAATGATTTTATATATAAAGAAAATTAAAAATTGTCCATTTAGTCTACTTATAAAATGTTAGATGAATGTGAGTCATTAGAAGAATATCCATCTTCGTATATAAAATAACTATTAAGTTGTTACTTAATCATATCCAAATGTTCAAGCAAATTACTTTCGTGATCATTTAAAGTTTTATAAATTTCGTCAAAATCTAAAATATCTTCTACACTTTCTGACCATATTAATTTTAAATTATTAGAAGATGCCGGTAATATCATAACTTCATCTATTTTAACTTTATCAATAACTTTAGCTAGCTTATTACTTTTTTCATACCATCCATCAACTGTTAGAGTTTTCTTATTTTTTTCTAGCCAATTAGCTATATCAATATTGTCGATTTTTTTAATATTGGAAGATTTTTCATACTTTAAATCAACACAATTAACAAAATCTTCCAAGCTTGGATAGTCTCTACAATTAAATTTTAATAAATTTAAATTATTTTGAACTTCATAAACGTCAACAATTAAATTTTTTTTAAAGTAATTTAAATTACGGCTATAATTTTCTTGCCAAATTCTAAACATAAATATCACAAATAGATCATTAGGATTAAAAACGAACCATTTTGGACGATCAAATGTTTCTTTTGATTCATCTAAATGACGCATATGGTATAAAAATATATTTTTATTTGATTTAATTACTTCAACATTGTTAAATTGCGTACAATTCAAAATTTCTAAAATTTTATTTTTACCAAAATTTAGGAAATTTTGCAAACTTTGAGTTGATTGAATGATATAATTTGATTCATTTGGTTCATCCATTTTTTTATTAAAATTATCTAAATTTCAATATTATTTTTTCAATTTTAATAAAATTATAATTAATGTAAATATTTTTATGTAATAACATCTATAAAAATTGAATTTAATTAAAATTGTAAAAAATAAATATTTATAAATAGTAATGGCAAATTATAATGAAATTTATTCATTTAATAAAATTGAGCTAGGTATGGTATGTTCATTATTAAATACCAAAAGGCGAAAAATAAATCATAAAAGACAATTTACAAATGAGGAAATAAAAAGTTTACAATATAGATTATTATTAATACGTCATTGTAAATTATGTAAAGGATGCTGCCTTATAACAAATGAGTGCAATAAAATGAAAAGTTTAATGAATCATATTAGTAAATGTGATAACATAAATTGCAAGATGGAATATTGTGTATCATCAAGATATATTATAAATCATTTTTATAAATGTAATAGTGATAGTTGTAAAATATGTAAGCCAATAAAAAACTACATAAAATAGATAATAAATAATATATTTTATATATATATGATAAATAAAAATATAACTTTATTATTATATTGGATAATTTTATTAATTTTTATATATTATATAAAATCTATTTCATTTAATTCAAAACTAAAAATGATAGAAAATATGGCTTATTCAAAAGATTATAATTATGCAATTAAATGGAATGCAAAATCAGGATGTACTTATTTGAGACAATTATTTTTAAAACTTCATATTAGTGAATTAGAAAATAAAAATGTTAATCATCATAATTTAGAGATGTTATTTCAATTTCCAACAAATATAGATTTAAATAAAATACTTATTATCGAACTAGTTCGTAATCCTTATTCAAGAACGGTTAGTATGTTTTGTAACAAATATTGTGGAGGAGAAGGACATAATTTATTATCATCAAAAATTAAGTTAGAAAAATGTACATTTAGATATTTTGTGAAATATTTAGAGAAGTTATACAAAAGTTATAAACTTGATATTTCTGATAAACATGTTAGGTCACAAATTTCAAATCTCCAAAGTAAAGTAATAAAATTAGAAAATTTAAATAAAATTAAAAATGTATATTTAGATAATTTAAATTTAAATATTAAAAATCTAGAAATAGAACAAATTAATAAAACTGTCAATACAAAGAGAACAAAATTTTGTGGGGATAAAGTTTTTAACATTAATGATACAATTTTTCCTCAATGGCAATATTTCTATGATGATGAAATTAAAAATATAGTTTATAAAATTTATAATAAAGATTTTGTAGCTTATAAATATTCAAAAGAAATAATTTAAATTTTTTCTCTGACAAATAATATGTTAGATAAAATTAAATATTATATTCAAATTATTCAGAGTAATAAATATATTAAATATATTATTGAAAATTTTAATAAAATAAAAACAAATTGGCTTTATTGGACATATATTATGCATTTTTTATATTTTATTAAATTGGTAAAGTCAACATATCAAATTGCAATATTTACATTTTACTTAATGTCTTTTATAACTGTTAGAGATATGTTTTTTACCAAAAAACATTATATATACTTACTAATTACTTTTGTAAAAGTATTTATACCATTTGTAATATTTGCTTTATTTAGAAACAAGGAATCAAATAATTTACTTTTATATACAATTATTATTTATATTGCAATTAATTATAATTTTTTATTAAATAAAATCAAAAAAAATAATATATAATATATTATATGAATAAATTTATTGATTATATAAAAAAAAGTACTCATTATTATACAATTTGGGCTATAATAATGCATACTTTATATGCATTTAATTTAATTGATTCAACATATCATGTTGCATTATTTGTATTAGTTATTGGAAATGTAATAGGATTTAAAAACTATTTTATAGACAAAACTTTGCCCTTAGAATGGTTTTTGATCCTAATTATACAACACGGACTTCCATTTTTTATATTAAATTTTGAAAAAAAGCAAAATAACATATTATATGTATCACTTTGTTTATATTTGTTATATAATTATAAAAATATAGTTAATTGTTATAAAGATATATATGGTTACTTTTGCAAAAAAACTAAGTCCTGAATAATACAAATAAATTGAATATTAAATTATTTAAAGTAATTTTTTGAATTATATTTATGAAATTATTTTCATTAAATATTTGGTTTAGTGATTATTTAAAATTAGAAAGGACAAAAATATTATATCAATATTTATTAGAAAATGATTTTGATGTAATTTTATTACAAGAAGTAACATTACCTGTATTATCAATTTTATATAATAAAATTACTGAAAAATATCCACACATTCACTTTGATATAGAAGACAATTTTTATGGAGTATGTATAATTTCAAAATTTGAAATAAATGAACGTCAAGTTTTGAAGTTTAAAAATAGTAAAATGCAAAGATGTTTAATTTTTGGAAAAATAAAAAATATTATAGTTGCAACAACTCATTTAGAGTCAGAATTTGGAAAATTATGTAGTAAAAAAGTAGATCAATTAAATGATTCAATTAAATTACTATCGAGTTATGACAAGGTATGTTTTATTGGTGATACTAATTTAACTCCAAAAAATGATAAAGATCTTATTTTAAATGATTTTAAAGATATTTATTTTGAAATTGATAATACTAAAGAAAATAAGTATACATATGATGGAATAAATAATCCATTGTTATCAAATAAAATAAGAAGTAGAATTGATAGAGCATATGTAAAAAATTTGCAGCCAATATCATTTAAATTAAATAAAGAATTTATAATGTCAGATCATTTTGGAATATTAATTGATATTAAATATTAGTTTATATGACTTTTTTCCAAATAATGAATCAATAAAATACTCCAAATTATCAGATTCATATAGAAATTGATAAATATAACTTTCAAGTAAAAAACATTTATTATAAAGATAATTTACTTCAAAATTTCTAAAAGGTCGACATCTATATTTTAAAAAATTTCTAAATTTAAAAGTTTCAAAATATTTGCAATTATCTAATTTTATATTTATTAAAATAGAATATCTAATCCACTTCCCATATAAATTATTATTTATTTTTATATTAATTAAATATTCCACATATTTACTACATGAATCAAATCTAATTCTAAATTTAGATATATTAAAATTTACTAATATTTTATCAAAATATTTTATACAAATATTAGTAAATTTATTATTGTAGATAAAAGTTTCTTCAATATTAAGTCTATTTCTAAATAAATTTTCAGAAAATAAAATTTCATAACATTTATTTTTTAATGATTTTGTTTTAGAGCAGTACCATTGACATTGATCCTCTATATTCATATCATGAAAATAATTTGGAATATTATTTATATAACAGCAATCATCCTCTGACATTTCAGAGTCATAAAATATTCCCCATGTGTCCTCCATATTGTACTTATATTAAAATAAGATTTTTTTTTATTAATGTATTAATTAATTTTTTAAAAAGAATGTATTTACTATCTTTTAAAAAATAATATTATAACTATAACAAATATTGCTAATTTTAAGATTTTTAAAGTATTTAGAAAAAATAAATTTTTAAAATAGTATTTTAGCAATCCCAACACTTCTTTAATTTTAGATGATACTTTTTTATAATCTATTTTTTTTAACTTATCTAACATATATATATATACCTTAGATATTAAATAGATTATTCAAATAATTTTTAAAATCTTTAACTACATCACTCCAATTACCTAATTCTTTTTGTCTAAATAACTTCAAATTAGGATACCATTTTGTATAATCATTATGTGTCCATCTCCATTCACATCCTAAAGTTAATAATACATATGTAGGTATATCTAAATTTGCAGATAAATGAACTAAAGATGTATCTGTTGAAATTATACCTTTAACATTTCTTAAAATTGATATTGAGTCATAAAAACTTTTTTCGTTATCAATTATTTCACCATAATATTTCACATTATATTTATTTAGCAAAATTTCTTCTTTTTTTGTAATATCCTTTGTAATAACAATCCAATTTATATCTCTTTCTTCAAATAAAGGTATTGCATATTTTAAATCCATACTTCTATTATTCTTCTCATGTGGATTTAATGCATTTCCTTTCCAATTTATTACATATGTTTTATTATCAATTTCTTTTATAATTTCATTAGCAATTTCTGAAGTTTTTATTTTAAAATCTTTCAATAAAGGATTAAATTTTATAGAATCATATTCATAATTTAAATATTTTATTAAAGATAATAAATTACAATGGTAGTCATAATAACCAATTTTTGATGTTTCATTATAACCAACAAATTTTAAATTTTCATATTTATTAATTCCCTCTAATAACCATATTAAGTTATCATTTACAAAAAATGTTATAAAATTATTTTTATAATTTAGACATAAATCATTTATTAATCTGAATAACATTAACTTATCGCCAATACCTCCCCCGTCATATATTAGCAATGTTTTATTTATATCATTTGAATTAAAAAATGACATATTATTCCTATTAACATTTGGACCAGTAATATAATTAATTTCATTTAAATATGGATAACTTTCTTTATAATTTTGTTGGCTAAGACATATAATTCCATAAATATTTCTGCAAAAATTTTTTTGCTCTTCATTTACTTCCAGAGTATTTAATTGATTCATTATATCTTTTATTTTATCAAAATATTTAATTTTTCTATTAAAAATAGAACAAATATTACTATAAGAAAATAATAAATCAATACAAAATGAGTCGTAACATCTATATTTTTCATATTTCATCATTACTTCTTCAATTATCTCTAATGATTCTTTAAAATTTCCATTTGTATACAAATATTTGCCCTTTTCCAAATTTAATAAATCAGTATTATTTATTTCTAACTCTTTATTATATATTTTCTCTTCTTTTAAATTTGAATTATATTTGTCATTAATCTTCCTTTTAATATTATATCTTTGATCATTTGTTATATGTATCTCTTCAGCACATCTAATATAATCAACATCAAACTCTTTTTTTCTACTTTTTTCTCTAATTAAATCTTCTAATTCCCATAACTTATTATTAATTTCAGATAATTTACTAAATAATTTATCACTTTTGCACACTTTTGGATTTTCATCTAAAATTACATCTAGCTCATTTTTTATATTAAATAATGACTCCTTACTTTTAGCATTCTTTTCTTTTATTTTAAGAATCGTAACTTTATCTACTATTTCCCCAAAACTACAACTTATTTTACAATTCATAATATTTAAAGTTAAGTTATATCTTTAAATATATATCTAATAAAATAATGCATCATCTGCTTGCTTTCGTGCTTTTTTAGGGGATAAGTATTTACCAGACTCAAATTTAGAAGTATCCTTATCTGCATTCCAAATTAATCTCTTACTATTCCGTTTAGTGGGGGAATTTAAATTAGAGTGTAGAGATTTTGCTAAATCTTCATCTTTTTCAGTAAGTTTAATTTCATCTCTTTTTTTCATTTCCTTAAAGTCAACATATGCATCATGTAATTTTTTTACGATCTTCAACTTGCTAGAATATTTATTATTAAATATATTCCATAAATTATTTATTTGTGTGTATTCGTCATTATTTGAAGTGATACAATCTATATAGATTTCTGAACTTACAAAATATTTACTAAATATTAACTTTTGTTCGTCAATATTAAATTTTGAAATTTTTTCCTTTAAATATAAAATTCTACGATCAATACATTTATTAACAAGGTTTAATGACCATATTTCAGTTGAAAAATCAAGAAACCAAACTTTAAATTTTGTTTCAAATTCATCATTTTTGGTTACTTCAATTATTATTCCATTTCGGTTTGAGAAAATGTCACGAACTGTACAATTTAAATATTTATCCATTATCACATTAATAATTTTTTTATAACTGTAATATTTTTATTTTTCAATTTTTTAATAAATTTCTTACTATATCTTCATCTTCAGGATTTGTTAAACCTAATATCTTTTCCTTTATTTCAAAATAATCTATTGAAATAAGTTCTTTATAAAGTAATTCATTTAAATTGTCAGGAAGTAAACATTCAATTTTTGGATCATCTTTGTTATCTTCTTTAAAATTTGACAATATATCATCTAACAAATTTAATACTTTAACCTGTAAACCAATAAAATTTACATTACATATTTTTTCAAAAAAGTCAGGATGTGTTTCTCTTGATATATCTAATTCTTCCTTTATATTTTTTACAACATTATCTTCTACATTAATTATGCCACGATTTACCTTTCCATTTTCTGGTACTGAATTTAAAAACGGTACTCCTCCTATAATATTTGTATTACCTTTACTCATCATATTGTAACCTATTTCAAATGTGCTTTCTCCATATATATCATCTCCATTTAATAAAATGAAACATTCATCTATGTGCCCAATTAAACTACATAATGCATCTGTTGTTCCCCATGGTCTAGATCGTTTTAATTTATCATATTTTTGTTCTACATATACTACATTCACTCCATTATAACTATCTTTAAAAATGTCTCTAAATAATTGTTCAGTTTTAGAATTTGTAATAAAATAAATTTTGTTAAATTTTTGTTTTAATGCTTGATTAACAGAATATTCAATTAATGTTTCATTATTTGGACCTACTTTTGCCATTTGTTTAGGTCTCCCACCAAATCTTGAGGACATACCTGCCACCATATACACTATTGCTACCATATATATATATTTAAATACATATATTTAAATAATAAAAATACTGAAAAATAAATATTTAGAATTAAATTAAATTAAATAAAATGAAGTTTTTATTAAGATTTATGCTATTAGTAAATTTTGTTAATTCACAAAATTTATATGATTTTTTTGATAGGTTTGGTTTAGATAAGACAAGT
>MDTG01372771.1_pt1 | contig 16838 bp, 10 predicted proteins | sample 811421 | NCBI WGS metagenome assembly MDTG01 (sample SAMN05326645, study PRJNA326480) | marine metagenome | isolation source: seawater | place: Pacific Ocean: South East | collected 2011
CGTAAATAGAAGAAGAACGAAGTGGTGTGAAGGCGCGCGCGTACACATACATAATACTATTATTATTATTATTATTCATTTTTTCATCCCTCACATGCATCCATTTTCGCGAAATATCATCCGTTTCTCGTAAAATATCTCTCGTCTCTTTGCCTCTGTCTGTACGCCCTCGATGATGGTTTACGCACCCCTTTGACATTTTTTTATTTCGTCGTCTCGTTTGACATTTGACACAAACAAACCCGAAAAAAAAATCGATTTTTCCCCAGATATTTGTGTATCATCGTTTCGTTTCCAAAGCGCCCGCTTTTGAGCATGCGCGACGGTTCTTCAAAAGCGACCGCCGTTCTTTTTCTTTGTCTTCTTTTCGTCTTCTTTTTCTTTTTCTTCTTCTTCTTCGAGAGTGGGAGCAGAACATCTATACTCGAAGAGGAGGAGGAAACCAAAAACAGATTTTACAACGAACGCGTTCGAGAGGCACCACCGGCAAGTCTATCCTCCCAATCGAACGCGCAGTTTACCGACCAGCGAGGGTCGTATCTTCGCTTCGAACCGACCGATAAAAACGAGAATAATTTATACGTCAACGTGGTGTTCTCGAAAAAGGGGTCAAAGCGCTCGGGTGACGTGCATAAATGCACGCAAGTGAACAACGTGGTTTTTGGGCGAGTGTCGTTAACGACTACGAAGAAACCGTTTGCCGTCGGCGAAGGCGAAAGGACGATTGAATACTTCAAAGACGACGTGATACGAATACAACCACACGTGCCTCACATATATGAATTCAAGGAGGATACTATCTTCACGGAAAAGTGGGAACACGAAGACGGGTCACCGTGCGAGTTTAAAGCGTGGTTATATGAACCATTTCGGAGCAGGATATCGTCGGCGTCGCTGGTGAGGACACTTTGAGACGGACGCGGCGTCTAGATAGATACACAGATACGCAGATATAGATATATAGACCAATAGATAGATAACAGAACAGATAGATTAAAGTTCTTTCTTCTTCTTCTTCTTCTTCTTGCCTTTCTTCTTTTTCTTCTTTCCGCTACTCTTTTGTTGTTTCTTTTCCTCCTCTTCGATGCGTTCAGCTTCCGCTAATTCCTCTTCTTCCTTCTTCCTCTCTAATTCCGCGAGTTCCGCTCTCGTGAGTCCTAACGTGGCATCTTCAGTCTCTTCACCCATGATGTCGCTCAAATCAAACTCTTCCTCGATTGGTTCCTCGGGTTCGTAATCGTTCTCATCTTCGCTTTCGCCGCCGTCGATTATTTTCGGCACGTCTTGAATCATAAATGTCCTCGTTTTACCATTTAAGACTAATTCGCAATGCTTGGCGAGCTCACGAGGGTCGAACGATCCACTCATGGTCGCGTATCTTCCTTTCCTTGGTTGTAAAACCGTCACGGTTGGTGAATTATGCGGTAAAACGTCGAAGGCTCTTGCAAACGTTTTTTGTACAATCGGGTCGACGATGATCCACGTGAACGGTCGTCCGCTCGTAAGTTTTGCCGCTTCAAATGCTCTTTCCACGCGGTCTTCAAACATGGATTGCGAAGAAGAACTTGTCCCAGGAATAAACGCGATGGCACACAAACCTCCTTTGGACTCGCACTCATCGTGAAACTCCTTTTGCGTCGCGACGTGCGGCGGCGGTACCACTTTCCCGGGCGATTTCGCCTCGTCTTTCTTCTTGATTTGATTTTTGGCTTCCATCAACCATTGGCGAAGATAAATGTAATTCATCGGTCCAGGAAACGGCGCTGAGTTCATTTGGACGTTTCCAGACGCCTCTTGTTGCGGTGTGATCGCGGGATTAATGAACAACAATTGTACCGCTGGTAACTTTGGAATGTTGAACTTTTGCAAGTTTGGGTCGTTTTTATCTTCCGCCTGGAAGAAGCCGAAATGGAAATCGTCCTTAAAGTTTGCCGCTAAAGTCTTATACATTCCAGGCGTGTCATCTTTTTGAGAGAACAAAACGCACTTGGGTGTGAATGGATCCGTGGCTAAATATTGGTCCAAGTTATCCTGTGAGAGTCTTAAAACGATATCTGGCGTGTTTTCATACATCCACGCTTTCAAATTCGCATCGTTCACGGGATTGTCTTCGGAAACTTCGAACGGGTAAGATTCATCGTCCTCCTTATTATCACTGAACGGGTAATACATCAACGAGAAACAATCCTCTTTGTTTGGAAACTTCCCCATCGTTTGCGTTTCGGCAAGTTTAACTGCGTTTGAGATATCAGTGCCGTCTCGGTTCACGACGTATTCGTAAAGTTCCGCTTGAAATTGAAGCTTTACAAACGCATCAATAGCTTCCTCCACTTTGAGACTACACTCATCCGTTCGTTTGGTAAACATAACCACCACCGCTTCTTTCTTTTCCATGACGTCTTGCTCGAAACTTTTCGGTTGCTTTTCAATGAACAACGAAGAATCATACTTGTTTTCTTCCTCTTCTTCTTTCTTCTCCCCATCTGAGCTCTTTTCGCCGTCTTTCTTGTTGCGAATTACTTCCACTTCCAAGTCTTCAACTTCCGGTCCCAGGTGTTTTCCCGCGAACGCGAACACTTCGTCTTTACTCATGCTTTCGCCGTCGAACATGATTGGTTTCTTCGTCAAATCTGCGTCTTTATACAAAACCAATTTCACGGCATCTTCTTCATCTTCGTGCGCTTCCAACCCGGGAAGCACCGGCGTTGGCAACAAATCGTCCGTTGAAGAGTCGTACGTCACTTCCACCACGCGAATTCTCTTCTTCTGGTTCCACGCCAACGCTTTCAACATGAACGGTGTCTCGCTTTTATCCGTAACGTACACAAGCGTCGGTACGTCATCAGAAACGACATTTTTCAATTCGTCGATAGAATCAATTCGCTCGACTTCATCGTCCGGTAAGTTCTTGACCGCAAACTCTCTCAACGCTCTGGCTGTTAACGCGTCCCCTCGATACTCGTTGGATAACTTTTGAGCAATTTTCCTGTACGGATTCCACGTCTTCTTCCCTTCAAACCCGACTATAGCCGGTACTCTCGATATTTGCATCGACCGGCCCAAGTCTTCATTCCCGGCGATATCGATCGCTCCAAACTTAATATTCATCGACTTTAACGATAACGCGGCTCGTGAAAAAGATGGCGCCATATCTTTACACGGTTGGCACCCAGGCGCGATAAATTGGACCACCCACACGTCTCTCGTCTCCATCACTTTCTCCTTGAACTGTTCCGAGGACTGGAATCCAAAAACGCCAGAGGTGTTTGGGTCATACAAAGTGGTCACTTCCGTGTGAAACGCGTCGTTCGAGGAGGCATTTTCGTGCTCGTCGTCATCGTCATCTTCGTCATCGACATCCGACGCGGACGCGAACGCGAATACCCCGGCACTCGTCGAACGCGTTGTTCGTCTCGCGATTCTCGACGACGCGTTCTCGTTGTCATCGAACACCCATCGCGGCGCGACCATCATCATCATCGTCGCAATCGTCATCGAGACCACCACGAAAAATCGACGCGCCGCGCTCCAGCAGCCGCCGTCCCGAACGAAAGACCGTCTCTTTCTCTCCCTCCCCCGTCTTCTCCTCGTCGCGCTCATGGTGCGAGAGAGAGATGTGCGTGTACCTGCGTACTACGTACTGCTCTCAGAATTTTTTGTGATGATGATGATGGGAATTGGACGCACGAATGTTTGATTACACGAATTCTGTGTTTGTTCGTTTGTTTTTGTGTTGTTGGTGTTTTGGTCGTCGTTTTTACCACAACAACACCCTCTTCTTCTTCGAAATAATAATGAAATAATATTACGAAGCGTCGTCGTCGTCGTCTTTGTTTGTCCCAACAAAAAGACGAATGATGATGATGAAAATACTTTTGTTCGATTATATATTGACTTTTTGATTTTTGGTGGCGGCGAAGTCTCACGTTTTTTTTCTTTTTTTTTTGAGTTCAAAAGCACCACGACCAAAGTGTTTTGAGTCGATCGATCGATCTTTCCTTTTCAAAAACGAAAGATCTCTCTCTTTTTTTGGTCCACCAGAAGACGACCAAAAACGACAATAATGCATATCTTTTTCATCAAAGTCCCTTTAAAAACCACCTCTTTGTCTTTGGGACGACATCCAACTCATCGTCCTCTTCATAAAAAATCACCCCTTTACGCGTATACATTTTATTACAACCATCATGTCTGCTGCTTTGACTTCATCCACGTTCGTCGGCGCGAAAGTTTCCGTCGCGAAAACGACCACCGTCTCCAAGAGAGCGGCGTTCTCCGTTCAAGCGAACGCGGGAGGACCGAAGAGGGTACGAATTCCGAGTCGAGATTTTTTTCTCTTTTTTTACGCCTATAGCATACTTCTCGCGCCCGATGTCTTCGAGCAAATAAATTGGTAACAGAAAAACGAACGAAGAAGGAGAGGGGTTTTCTTTCGCGTCCTCCGACCCGAGCGCGAGGTCTCGATGCGTTCGAAGACATTCGTTTCGCGCGAATTGCACCGCGTCGCGTTCTCTCGCGCGTCGCGTGCAGAGGTTCAACCCCGTGCACTCTCGAACGCGCGACGGAATTCGAGAAATATTATTTGTTTTTGTCTTTTTTTGATACGCTTGTCCTTATCGAGGAGGACAAAAGACGATCGCACGAGAAGGAAAAGGGGGCGGGGAAGGATTTCGTCTCGCGATTCTTTTCCGGACCGCACCACTCGAAAACCGTGACTTACCGTCGCATCATCTCTCTCCGCGTAACCAACAGGGTACCAAATCCAAGGGGGGCCAAGCGGGCGTCGGCTACAAGGGTTCCACCGAAGCCGGTTCCGCCCCGAAGAGACGTGACGGCAAGCAAGGCTACGTGTACTCCTTGGGTCTCCGCAACGGCAAGGGGAACGTCGACGAATACTCCCCGATCTACACCCCGGATGAATTCAAGTCGGACGGCGACAAGTACGAAGGTAACTTATTGTACTGGGCGGCCACGCTCGCCGGTGTCATCGGTTCTGGTGCACTCGCCATCTACTTGACTTCCGCCTTGTAAGTTCGCCATTTTTCTTCGTCGAGAGAGAGAGAAAAGTAGGAGAGAGATAAAGAGAAGGAGAACGAAAGGAGACAATTTTTGTAGAACAAAGTGTTTTAGCAAACATGAATAAGCGAGAGAGAAAAAGAGAGCGGAGGTCGGGAGAGTCATCATTTGGCGTTCAACACACGCGCTTGATATTGTCGTCGTTTTAAATATTTTGTTAGGAAGAAGAAACGAGATATATATTGTGTTGATTATATTGTGTACACAACAACGTATACGCGTACTGCACGACAATCTTAGCCATCGTATTTGAGAGAATGTCGTATGTTTCTTTTTTATTGACAATTAAATACTTCTTTAAAATCGTCTCTGCGTGTCGTTTCGAGGTTGTTTTCGTTCTTTGTTTCATTTTTATTCAAATTCTTTTTCGTTTCGTTTTGCTACTAAATGTTGTTATGTGTGCAAAAAAAACTCTGTTATTGTTCTTCAAATCATGCCTGCTCTCCATTATTACCATTGTTTCCAAGCGCCTCTTTGATCTGAGCGGCGTGCTTTTCCATGCCGCTTACCATGCCTTCCCCTCCAAATTCCTTCATCGCTTCTCTCTGTTCTTCGATGTTGATCGTTTGTTTCGTCTCCGCTTGCAATTCCGCTCTTGCCGCAGCTCTCGCTTTTTCTCGCTCCTCTTCCTCGGCTAAAATCTTCGCCTCTTCTTCTTCTTTTTGTTTCTGGATCTTTTCTTGCTCTTCCTTCTCCTTTTGCGCTTGTTCGTCTTTCAACTTTTGTTCAGCTTCGGCAATTTCTTTTTCGCGCTTCTCAATTTCCGCGTTTCGATTCGCTTCAATATCTTTCTTTTGCGTCGCCGCGGCTTCAAAGTCAGACCATAAATCGTCCGGAACAGCATCGACGGCTTCTGTGGGTGCGCTCGCATCCACCGCCGCGGCACCAGGCTCACCTGCCGCAGCACCGGTGTTTGCAGTGTCGTCCTTCTTGTTGAGATCGGACCAACCTTCCGGATTTTGCACCGCGGCGACAGGTTGCTTCTGGTCGCGTTTGATGCCCAACTCATCCACAGCGGGTTGTAAGAGCTGATTTGTCGACTGCTCGACTCGAGAGACTGGATGGATGTTCGAAGTCCCGTCGTCGTTCCCGGCACTACCAGCGGCTTTGCCCTTCTCGGGATTCGAGTCGCCGCCTTCTGAAGACGAAGAATCAGAATCTGAATCAGAATCTGAATCAGACGAGTCCGATTTTACGGGTTTCTCGCTCGAACCTCCCGCTGCGGCCGGCAAATCGGCATTCGACGCTTTCTTCTTCGGATTTTTCTTCAAGGTCGCTTCGCACGCTTCGAGTTCTCGCATGGCTGCTGCTTCTCGTGCTTTCGCTTCCTTCACCAAATCCATTGCCGATGCCGACTTCTTGCTCTTCTTCGACTTCAACTGCGAATCGCAGTACCTTCGAAGTCTCCAAAGCGTATTCGAATCGAGCTCTTCGATGTTGATTTCAATCTCATCGCCCTCGGCTTTACCCATCGCAGCTTGTCCTTCTTGAACAATCGTAATCACCATCTCTTGTTTGCTCTCCGGAAGCTCTTGCAATGACATCGTCAACGCGTGCTTCTCGTCAAAAGTCATCTCTCTCGTCGGTAATGGCTCTTGGTCGAGCTCAATGTACGCACGATCTTTCGTAACTTTGCTTTGCGGAGTCGCGCGTGGTCTTTTGGGTTTCGGTTGACCGCTGCCGCTACCGGTCGCTCGACTTCTTGGTTTACCACCACCACTCCGGGCACGTTTTGCGACGGCGTACTCGTCTGGATCGTCGTCGTATATATTCGCGTCAAAATCGTCGTCAAATAATCCGTCCAATCCTTCGCGAGAGTCTCGGGGATATCCTCCAGCCTTTTGTCTCTTTAATTCTGCCAATTCGCGCTTCATTTCTGCAAGCATTTTCGCCTGTTCTTCCGCGAAGACCTCTTCTTGTCTAATCGGATCTTCTGGGGTGTTTGCGATTTCAATGTCTTCCTTCGTGCAAGCGTCGTCCTCGTCGCTCATTTTTTGTTCCACGTTGTATTTTACCCACCCTTCCTCGAACGCTGCGCGGACGGTTTCACCCATTTGTCCTGCATCCGTCGTCGTCCCGTTATACAAGGCACAGTTATCGAAAATTAATCGCATGTCATCCGCAAAGTCTGTCGGCCACGGGTACTTCTTCCCGTCCAATTTCTCCTTGACCTTACCGAGATCCATCGGGTTCTTTACAATCTCGTAATAGTCGGGAATGCCAAGCTTTACCGCGTCCACAGGTTGCGCGAAAATCCAGTGAAATTTGTTTCTTTTCACGTGGTTCAAAACGTCTCTGCACGACCTCATGAGCGCGTTTTTCCTCTTTTGCCGTTCGTCCTCAATTTGCGCTTCTCTCAACATCCGTCGATTCGTAATGACACGTCCATCGCGCATTCTCTTGTGCGTGCGGTTGGAACCTAGTTGCAAGTTTGGCTTCGCCGATCTGTTCGCGTACGGGTCCGGCCTTTTCGCGACGTAACTATCCGTAGGCGGTAACATGTCGTTGAACATGTTATCGTACTGATTGAACCCGTACCCGCCTGGTTTTGGCGCACCGCCCGCTCGTAATTGTTGCTGTTTTCTTTCCCGAGACTCCTTCTTCTGATTCTCAATTTCCTCGACCCGTTTCTTTGCATTTGCAATGTCCTCCAATTTCTTTCTCAACTCCTGTTTTGCTATTTCTTTTTCTCTTTTTTTAATTGCTTTTCGTTGTTTTTTCCTCTCTGCTAACTCTTCCTCTGTGCACTCTTCATCCGGCTTATCGCCACCGGCTAATGGGACCTCCAACACCGGCGTCGCCTTAATCGTCTCCACTTTTTCGAGGATGGCAGGATCCACCTCTTTCTTTGCTGGTGGTACAGTTGGCGTAGATACTGCCTGTTTCGGAACGGGCGCAACTGGCGCAACCGGAGCAGCGTGTCCTCCTCCCGAATATGGCTCAGCGACTTTGTGTCGATCGAAAATCCCAGACCGCCACGACATCGGGTCCACGCCTCCGTTCGCCATCGACCCTTGACTTTTCTTCTTCCCTTTCATCTCTTGCCAGTTCTCTTTGAACTGTTCAAACTCGCTCGATTTGATAAACGCAAAACCTTTCGGGCATCTCAAGGCGAGTGTTCTGGAGAGCAAAAGTTCGCCTTTTTCAGCCGGCCGCGCGTCGCTTGGGTAATATTCCTCGTCCACGTCGCCTAATTCCATTTCCCCCGCTGTTTCCTTCGCCGCTTTCTCTTTTTCCTTCTCCTGCGCGGCTTTCTCCGCCGGTCGGACGCCGCCGTTTCGTGTCATTTTTTGTTTTTACACTTCTCTCGCGTCGTCGTCTTCCAAAGCCTTCGATTCGGTGTTGTTTCTCTTCCAACACCAAGACGGACGATAGATACCACGCGCGACTCTCTGAGACAGAAAAGAGACGTGTTCTGTAAGCACACAGTCGCGACCGCGCCGCGATCCGCGCGAGTGTCGGGAGAAAAAGACTCTTTCCGGAACGAGCGAGCGAGAGAAGAGAGCTTTTTGAGAGAATCCGATCCAAGACGAATCAATCAATCGACGTAATCGTCTTAATTGTCTTCTTCTTCTTCTTCTTCTTCTTCTTCAAACCCAACGCGACGAACGGTGCGGTTCGAAAACGCTCCGAAGAGGAATCAAATCTGCCCTACCCGTTTCCGAGACGAGAGAGACCTAGCTACCTCTCGTTTTTTGCAACGAAAAGAAAAGCAAAAGCCCGCGCACTATGGATGGAGAGAGGCAATTATTGAGAGCGCTTTGCGGCGCGAAAAAGAAGGAAAAAAGAAGGAGGAAAAAAAAAGAGAAAAAAAGAGCGGGAAGAGCAAGAGGAAAATGGAAAAGGAAGAGCGTTCACACAAAATCGTGGTCACACAAAATATGGACGACGACAAACAAAACAAAAAGAATTCAAACGCAAACCCTTTCTTCTTCGCGCTAAAAGACGCTAACGGTTGCTACCCTCCGCCGGGACGACCACCGTAACACGAGGGCGGGTCCACACCTTTCTTCCCTAAACAAACGGTCATGTGCCCGCCGTGTTCTAACATTCTCAAAAAGACCGCCTGGAACCCGAACGAGTGCGCGGCTTCGACGCCTTTGACTTTATCGTGGTAGTGGTACGGAGTCGATGGGTCGGGTTCGATACCGAAACCGTATAAATCGACGGATTCGCAGGTAAGCATAGCGAAGTATAAACCTTCCACGCCAGTTGGCGGAGAGTTGCGTCCTTTGACCGAGACGGCTTTGAGGTCGGCAAAGGCGAGGTAGGCTTTTTTGTACTGGCCTCGAGCCGCGCCGGCAAACTCGGGCGCCATGAAGTAAATGCTTTCTTCGCTGCCCCATTTTTTGTACAAAGCGTCCATGCTTTTAGCCGCACCGGCACCGAAAAGGAGCAAAGCGTCTTCGGAAGCACCTCTTGGTTTACGTCGCAACCACGTTCGAGTCCACGCGTTGTTAATAACTCGGAAGGTGGTTTTCGAACCGACTTTGTTTTCGAATCCGACGGTTGGACCATCGTTGAAACGGAAGACGGCTTCGTGAGCGTCGATGGCATCGCCATAGTTGGCATTTAGGTTACTACCACCGTTTCCAACCACCGCGCAGGATGTGAACTGTTTCTCGTGCAAATCTTCCGCCGGTAACACTTCCGGATTGTTCTTGCCGCTCGGATGGTATTTATTGCTATTTTCCATCTTTGTTACTAAAATTCTCTTCACGTTCGCTTTCTTCCATTCCGGCGTTTTCGGTATCCACAACTGTGGAAGGACGATATCGAACGACTCTTTCAATTTATTCAAGTCCATGGCTTCTTTAGCTGCCATACCCGCGCGATGGTCTGCGGTCGGGAGAAATGTATTTGAGTTGGTCTCTGTACCCTCATCCTCACCCGTGTCGTCTCCTTCCTCGTTGTTATCATTACTATAACTGCTACTTCCTAAACTAGTGGCACTAGTACTACTCCCTCCTTTAGATCGCGAACGGCTTCTTCTTCGTCCTTTCCTCGTCATTCCCACGACTCCGGCCGTCGTCGCTTCTTCTTCTTCTCCTTCTCCCTTTGTGTGCAACTCTTCTTCCTCATCTGATTCGACCCCTCCCGAGGAGGAGTTTTCCGTTAACGTCGATTCTGAAACGCTCGCATCCATCGCGATATCATTTTTTCGAGGGGCAGTGCTATCTCTCTCGTGACCGTCGGTCGACGAGGACGTCGTCGACGAAGAAAAAGGCACGATAAAACTTCCGACCAAGCGCATCATTAATCCATCAGCGTTTCCATCGTCTGTTTCTCCTTCTTTCTTCAAAAGAAACTCGGCGAGAAGGACGAAAAGAGAAACACACATCGCGAGTCTGCACGAACGACTTCTTTTGCTCCGATTTTTATTACCTCGACGCGCCATTCCTCCTCCTGCTCTGGGCGTTGCGCCCATTGTGCTTTCCTTCTGTCTTTTGGATTTTGTGAAGTTTTGATGTGTAAATTGAAGAGCTAAAGCAAGAAAAAAGATGTGACGAGTACGAAAAAAATCGCCAAGCTATTCTTCTCAATACAACACACATCTAAACACACATCTGATCGAATTTAGTGTTATCCTCGTCGTATTCCATGCGTTTCCTCTTATCGCTGAGAATGGAAAACGCGAACGCGATTTGCTTGAATCTGGTTTCCGCTTGGAGTTTCGCGGTTTCGTCTTTCGAGTATTGTTTATCCGGATGCCACTTCATGGCTTGCGTTTTGTACGCTTTGGCGATTTGTTTCGGGCGAGCAGTCTGGCGACAGTCCAATAGTTTATACAGCTTGGGAGTTTTGGATGATTCGCTACAGGTATCGTCATCGTTATCGTCGTCGTCGTTGTTCAAATCGACGTCGGAGCCATAGCGTCCGTTTTTCTTTCTCCCCGCTTTTGTGTTCATCGCGGAAACGAGCTTGGCCAATTTTTGCACTTTTCGAGCGATAAACGCATCTTCCGGTGAAAGCATTTGCGCTAAACGGATGTATTCAAACGCTTTCATGCGTTTGTTGGCCAGGAGATAAATTTCGTGCGAGATTACGTGCGCTTCGACGTTGTTGGCGTGTAAAAGTAACGCCTCCTTGGCACTTTTCAGCGCCGTCTTTGCCAGTCGAGATAGGTCGAGTTTTTCTTTTTCCTCGTCAGCGGTATTCGTTGTTGTATATTCAAATCCATGTTCATTTAGAAAAGATGATGATGTTGAATCCGAATCCGAGGATAACGCGTCGTCGTCGCTACTACTTGTTCCCGATGAAGCGCCGCCGCGCGAATATTTTAAAATTTCTACCAAACTCGACGCGCGAATAACAAGGATGTTCGCGCGAAACCGCGTTGGTTGTCGACCCATGGATACTTTTTCCAGCACGTAATCGCACTTTTCCACGCACAACTGATAATCTTCCTGATCTACTAAACTTTCGATGGATTCTGAAATCGTTTCGAGTTCTCGCAATCGAGTCGCAAGCGTCTTGCATTTTTGCGAGTGTTTCAAATGTTCCTCGTCGCACTCGTGCTCCGTGCTGGATGGTTCTAAACACCTCAACGCGCCAATCACATCATTTAACCTCCACTTACACTCAGCGAGAAGGTACAAACGATCGACAGAGTCTCTGGGAAGTTTGTTCTCGCACTCGTCTAGGGCGAATAAGACGCGTTGACATTTTATGCAATTTTCAACATACTCAAGTCGCGCGTTATTCTCAAAAGGGGACGTCGACGATTGCGCGATAATTTGTCGCAACATTTCTTCACTCGCGATTAAGTTTTCCGCGTTCTTCTCCGAGCTTTCTTTCAAAAATTCTGCCTCTTCAAAGAGAGGTTTTCTCAGTTCGCCCTTGCACGTCGCCTCGTTCATTTTATTAGCGCGTTCCATTTTACTCTTCAACTTTGCCTTTGCCTCTTCTCGTCCTTTCGCGGCTTCTTTTTGCGTTCGATCGATGTGTTTTAAAATAAACTCGTACATTTCCATCGCTTTCGTTTCGTTGTTTAATTTCAAACGCGCCTTGGCGCCTCTAAGCAAAGCTTTTTCGTATTTCGGATCGAGTTTCAACGCGATGTCACAATCCTCCGCGGCGATTGCGTATCTCTCCAACTTTAACGCACAAAACGCTCTGTTTGCAAAATACACCGCTTTCTTCGGTTCTAACCTGATAGCTTCCGTGTACGCCTCAAACGCGTGTTCGTACTCTATTCTTTGGGCAGAATTATCACGTTTATTTTTGTTTTCCTTTGCCATTTTCAAACACCGCGAACCGAGATCGTTCGCCTTGTCCGCTCTTTCCGCGTCGTATTCTCCGTCCTTCCACCACTCTCTCTTCTCCTTTACCCTCACCACTTTCGCCTCTCTCATCGTCGCGTTTTTTTCTTCCTCCTCTTTCTCTTTCTTCGCGATATCGGACAGCTCCACCGTTAACTTTCGAATCTGTTTCAGTGCGCGTTGAATCTCTGGATCGTCTTTCGCCCCTTTGACCACTCTCGCTCGAAACTCTAAATCTTTATACTTTTCCATTCGGTACGTCTCGCCGGCTTCGATCGGGTCCATCGGACACAAACTGTGTATCGTGCCCTTCATCGTTCTCGTTTTCGTTTTATTATCGAGCGGATACCACCACTACTACTACTACTACTATTACGACTACTACTACTACGACGACGACTAAAAAGAATTGAAGAAGAAGAAGAAGAGAAAAAAAAAACGAAGCGTTACGACAAAAACGGACGACGACGAAAAATAAAAAATATTTTGAAAAAAAACGAAACAAAAAATCAAAAAAAAAAGGAAAAAAAAGCGCTTCAAAAAAGTAACTCTTGATGAGAATTGGAATTCGACAGATTAGTACACACTGAATAACAGGAGAAGTCAATCGAATCATGCGCAGCGCGGTCGCGGCGACACCAAGCGCCTCGCGTCCCCCGACCAAAACCGTGAGATCGTCTTCCTCGTCGTCGATCGTGGCGCGATCGAAGACCCTCGGGGGCAGATCTGCCGTGGTTTCGATGAGATCGCTTTTGCGGTTTCCATCATCATCGCACCACCAAAGGTGTTCCGGCAACGACCAAAAAGCGTCCTTGACGGCGAAATCGAAAAGGATGACGACGACGACGACGACGACGACGCACAGACGACGGCGACGTCGCTCGAAAGACCTCCAAGCCTCGAGAAAAGATGAAGAGGCGACGGCCAAAGACGCCGGCGTGGACCACTGGCCCTCGGGAGAGAACCACGAACACCTGACGATCTGCGTCTTTGGCGCATCCGGCGATCTCGCGAAGAAAAAAATTTACCCGTCGCTCCTGGCGCTGTTTTACGAAGGGAGGCTGCCAAAGTCGTTTTCGGTGTTCGGGTACGCGCGATCGAAAATGTCCTCGGAAGAATTTCGAGAAAAAATACGAATGAGCCTAGGATGCAGAATAGAAGCCAACGCGGACTGCGATGACTTCATGGAAGTATTCTTGAGTCGATGCGAATACGTGCACGGGAACTACGACGTAGACACGGATTTTCAAAAGTTGGACGCGGAGATGTTAAAGACGGAAGAGGGGAAGAGAGCGATGCGAGTGTTTTATTTGTCCATCCCACCTTCGATTTTTGTCCCGGTAGCACAAATGAGTTCCAGACACGTGCAATCGAAAACCGGAGAGACGAGAGTGATCGTGGAGAAACCGTTCGGGAGAGATTTGGAAAGTTCGAGAGCGTTGACGAAAGCGTTGGCAGCGGAGTTGAGCGAGAAGCAAACGTATAGAATTGATCACTACTTAGGGAAGGAGTTGATTGAAAATCTAACCGTTCTGAGATTTTCGAACATCATGTTTCAACCGCTGTGGAATAGAAATTACATTCGGAACGTGCAGATTAACTTCTCCGAGAATTTTGGTACCGAAGGCAGAGGCGGCTATTTCGATAACTACGGCATCATTCGAGATATCATGCAAAATCACTTGTTACAGATTATGGCGTTGTTTGCAATGGAGGAGCCGGCGTCGTTGGACGCGGAAGATATTCGTGACGAGAAAGTTAAAGTAATTCGATCGATCCGAGAAATCGATGTCGATAACGTCGTATTGGGACAATACAAAGGGAAAACGAGCGGCTCGAACGTGTTTCCGGCGTATTTGGACGACGAGACTGTCCCGAAAGGATCGAACTGTGCCACGTTCGCGGCGATCGCGCTGTTCATCGATAACGCGAGGTGGGACGGTGTTCCTTTTTTGATGAAAGCAGGAAAAGCTTTACATAAGAGAGGGTGCGAAATTCGAATTCAGTTTCGACACGCGCCCGGGAACATTTACACCGATAAGAAATCGAGTGGTGGTGGAGGTACCACGGGAAATTCCTCCAACGCGCAGTGCAACGAATTGGTCATTCGCATTCAACCGGACGAGGCTATTTACTTGAAAATCAACAACAAAGTTCCAGGTTTAGGGCATAAAATGGACCGCTCGGTTTTAGATTTGACGTACAAATCAAAATACTCCGTCGGCGAGTTACCGGACGCCTACGAACGTCTCATCCTGGATGTCATTCACGGCGATAAGAGATTGTTCATCCGTAACGACGAGTTAGAAGCCGCGTGGAAGTTATTCACGCCATTGTTGGAAACCATCGAGTCCGAAAACATCCCTCCAGAATTGTACCCGTACGGTTCCAGAGGTCCAATCGGCGCGCATTATTTGGCCAGTCGCTGGAACGTTAGATGGGGCGATACCAACTGATTTTAAAAATATAAACAAAGACGTACTATGTATCTCGAGGAGGTTTGTCACCGCTGTTGCTTTTACTACTCGAGGTGCTACTATTCTTACTATTATCACCGTTACGATTGACCCGTGTTTTAATGCTACATAATTATGTAACGAGTGCACACGTAGAGTAGGTACCTAGTACTATGCGATCCGTTTTGGTTTTTTCTCGTTCTTTCTTCTTCGATTCTTCTTTAGGAAAAGCCGGACACAAAGACGAAAACAAAAAAGGATAAAAATAAAAAGAAGAAGAAGAAGTAATCCAAAATCCTTTCAACTTCACAAAACTGGACCGCCTTCTAAAAGCGCGGCGGTTCTTCGTTTGTTTGTTTTCAAAAGGGCGAAAGGTGACACGATGAGTCCATCGAAACTTCTCTTCGCGTTCCTCGTTCTCTTTTTTGTCTCGTTCTCCTTCGGTGGCGTTTCGGTACACGCGCAGGAGTTTGAAGATAAAGACAAGCTCATGGACGAATTGGATCGCCTCAAGACGTTCACGGAGACGAGAATAAAAAACAAAGAGACTGTTTTACAGGCAAGAAAAAACGCGTGGGATCGAGAGGAAAAGTTGGATAAAAGTTTGGAAGGATTAGAGTTGGAAGATAAGTTAGAGAAGCAGTTCGAGGCGGATTTAGAGCAAGTGAAAGAGTTAGGCGTGGTTGGTGGGAACAACCGACGAATGCTGCTTTTAAAGCGCTGATGCATTCGAGAGGCTTTGTCGCATACTAGTAGCACAAGAGAGAAAAAACAATATGGAAATTAATTGTTGAATTAAATCAGTTGATCTCGTACAAAACCTTCCCTCTGCTCTTCCCGGCTTCCAAATAGTCGTGACCTTCCTTCGCTTGCTCTAACGGAAAGCATCTATCGACGGCCACCTTTAACTCTCCAGATTTAATCCAACCGAAAATATCGTTCGCTCTCCACATCAACTCTTCTCTCGTTTGCGTGTAGTCGTTCAACTTCGGTCGAGTCAAAAACGCAGATTTGTTGATTAATTTCAACGGCGGGAACGCTGGAACTGCACCAGACGCGTTACCGAAAGAGACAAAGATACCTTTGGTAGCCAAAACTTCGATGGAGGTTTCCCAAGTCGCTAATCCAATACCGTCGATGACGCATTTGACGCCTTGCCCGTTTGTGATTTCCATAATTTTCGGAACTAAATCCACGGAGGAGTAATCTTCGTATGAAGTTCCGGGCGCCTCGTCGTACACAATCAACTCGTCCACGCCAGTACCTTTGGCGATGTCCACCTTAGATTTAGAGCACGTCCCAATGACTTTATATCCTCTCAACTTTGCCATTTGCGCGGCCCATTGGCAGGTCCCCGATCCAGTGCCGTGGATGAGCATCCACTCGCCCGGTTTGACCAACTGCGCGTGCGCGGAGTGGGTCAAGTAATGCGCCGTCATACCTTGTACCCCACACGACACAGCCACGTCTAACGGAATTTCTTCCGGGACCGTGACAACCTTATGTGCCGGAACTGCGGTATATTCCGCGTACGTTTGAAAAACCGACGAATACGCCACTCTGTCGCCGACTTTCACGCCTTGCTGCTCCGCCTCTGGCGACGTCGCCGCAACGAAACCGCCGCCTTCTTGACCACCAATGAATGGCAAGTCTCTTTTGTATAAACCTGAGCGATGATAGGTATCGATGAAGTTGATGCCGCTGAATTTGTTCTTGATCAATACCGACCCTGGGTTCAACTTTGGCGTCGGGTAATCTTTTTCGATTTTCATCACCGAGGAAGGACCGGTTTCGCGAATGACTGCGGCCGTCTGTTCGTACGAACACATTTTATTCAAGAGAAGAGAAACAATCAGCGAATATCGTGAGAGAGGAAATCACGACACCAACAGATGAACAGAGAATGGAGAGAAGGAGAATCAAGCACGCACGCGCGCGCGCCCGTACTCATCACTCCATCGAACAAAGGGAGAGAGAGAGAGAGAGAAATCGTTACAAAAAAAGGTCTCAACCTCTCTCTCATCGGCGGCGAAAGATTTCAGTA
>MDTG01151899.1_pt1 | contig 16836 bp, 17 predicted proteins | sample 811421 | NCBI WGS metagenome assembly MDTG01 (sample SAMN05326645, study PRJNA326480) | marine metagenome | isolation source: seawater | place: Pacific Ocean: South East | collected 2011
ATAAGCAATCCATCTTTTAATGCATTAACTTTCTTTTTTCCACCAATTCTTTCTCTCTCATAACTAGGTAAACATTTGTATTTCATTTTATTGAGCTTTGCTTTTATTGGCAATTCTACACATATTCTAAAATCAAAGTTTTTAAGATCTAATTTTTGGAAGGATGAGGTTTTTCCCAAAATATAAGTATACAAAATATCTGATATTTTTAGATTAAATAAAATATTCCCAATTAAGGTAAAAACAAAATTACCAATAGTTGTGACAATATCATCATCATCACTTCCACCTCCTGGTTTTTGATATCTTGAACCAAAAATAAAGTCTAAATTTTCACATGCAGTTTTCATTTCATTCAGGTATTTAGGATCCATGGATCCATCAGCATTTATTATACAACAATACTCTGTATTTGTATTATTTATTCCCTCAATCAAAGCGTTCCCATAACCATTCTGCTCTTGTTGGTGAATTTGTATGTCTTTTATATTTTGAATTGAATTTATAGTTTCTAAATCTTCTTTTTGAAGCACAATTAATTTTTTACATTTAAAATTTTCTATTTCTTTTAAAAAAGTCGGTAATGACTCTACTTCTTTTTTTGCAGGTATTATTAAAGTAAGATTATCCATTTAATTAATTATAAATTTATTTTTGCTAAATATATATATTGAGAAGTTTTCCTATATTTTATTTTATAAATCAAATGCATTTACGTAAAACTCAAAAATAACTCTATAAATAGTTATTTAATATAAAATTGATTTATTATAGTATTTATTCATCATTAAAAATTAAAAAAATGCCCTTAGTAAGTGTAATTATACCTTATTTTAAAAAAATTAATTATATAGTAGATGGTATAAATTCAGTCCTAAATCAGTCATTCCAGGACTTTGAAATAATTTTAATTTACGATGATTTAGATTTAAGTGATTTAAATATAATCGAAAAAAATTTTAAAAATAACAAATATTTAAAAATTATAAAAAACGACAAAAATTACGGTGCTGGCATATCTAGAAATATCGGTATAGAGAACGCCAATGGTCAAATTTTAGCATTTTTAGACTCGGACGATATTTGGTTGCCTAAAAAATTAGAAATGCAAGTAAAATTTATGACTGAGAACAAATTTGATTTTACATTTTGTAATTATAACAAAAATTTAAAAAAAAAAATAATCGAAATTAAATGTAATAAGGAAGTTTTAACTTATAGTGATTTAATTAAATCCTGTGACATTGGATTATCAACAGTCCAATTATCAAAAAAAGTTGTTGATAAAAATTTGTTTCCATCTTTAAAAACAAAAGAAGATTATGTTGCTTGGCTTAAAATTACAAAAAAAAATATATATGCTTACAATCTTCCTCAAACTTTAGTTGTATGGAATAGTACTGACAAATCCCTGTCTTCAAGTTTTACACAGAAAATTATTGATGGATTTAGAGTTTACAATAAATTTGAAAAATATGGATTTTTAATGTCCTTGTATAGACTTTTAATTTTAAGCCTTAACTCAATTAGAAAAAAAATTTAATTATTTTTTAAAAAATAAAAATTATAATTTTTAATTTTTTTGCATTTAATATGTTTTTTTGAGTTTTTAAGACTACATTCATCTCTTTTAATAAAAAAATTTTCTTTATGATTTTGCATTGTATAGAAACTTTTATTTATTTTGTAATGAGGATTGCTTATAAAGTTTGAATTATAAATTTTTGTTTCATATATAATTCTATCTATATTTCTATAACAAAATAAACATAAAATAATAAAAAAAAGATACTTAATAGTATTTTTTTTTTTATTGTAATAATAATTTTGGTTTCTAAGGATTACACTGAACGGAAAAGTTAAAATTAAAAAAACTAAAACATATCCTCCATATCTCAACGCAGGGTGGTTTATAAACCATTCAAAAAACAATATAATTAATAAAAAATATAAATAATTAAATTTTTTAAAACCTCTTAAAGAAAAATTCTTAGCTCTGAATATTGTGATACAAACAAAAATAGTAAAAATTATCCCTAATAAGTAGTCAGAAAATTTATTAAAAAAGTAGTTTTGCATCCAGTTAGAAACCCAATTAAAGTAATATAAATAATATTTTTTATCTTCCACAATCATATTAGGTGTTGCTCCAGCCTTAGACCATAGCTCATACCATTCCATATATGTGGATACCTGTGTTTTACTATAACCCCAGAAAAATTGATCAAAGCAAGTAAACGAGATTGGATATATCATACATCCTGAATGTGATATATTGTAGACAACTAAAAATATTACTGACGTAACACAAAGATAAATAATTGGAAACTTTTTGAAGACTTGAAGTATTTGATTGAACTTAAAATATTTTAGATAGACTAAAAATAATAGTATTGAATATAATAAATAAAATGACTTAATTGTTACGATTAAAGTAAAAATAATTAGCAAAATTTCAAAAAATTTATTAGAAAAATTTTTACTCTCAAAAATTAAAATTATAAAAATAAAAGATAAGAAAAATAAAATTTGTGCAGATCTATCTGTTCCATGCTCTGCAATTCTATAAAAAAAAACGTTTATAAAAATTAAGCAAAAAATACTCAAATAGAACGAAGTACTTAATTTTGAATTTTTATATTTAGTAAATATACTTTCAAACAGAATAATATTACTAAAAATTACTATCCAAGATTGTCCAACAAAATAATACAAATCATTTGTAAGGGGTGTTTTAAATAATGAATGTAGGTAAAACAAGGAAGATACATGGTTAAACGCCACATCAAAATGTCCTAAACCAAACTCAATTTTATTATTTGTTAAATTACTTATGAAGCTTAAATGATAGTAAGAAAAATCGTCATGTGCTTTAAAATGTAAAACAAAAAATATTGATAATGAAAAAGCTAATAAAAAAAAATTAATTTTTATTTGAGACCAATTTTTTGTAGAATATTTTAATAATAAAAATATTCCTAAAAATAAAATTATATAATTATGAACGTCATTATGAGGGACGAATAAATTAGTAACAAAAGATATAATTATTAAAAAAAATATTCCAAATATTCCTATTAAACCTAAAGATACATCGGTTAACTCAAAATTGTTGTATTTTGTTAATTTGTTTGAGAAGAAAAAACCATATCCAAAAACACTTAGTGTTAAAATCAAATAGATAGATATAAATTGAGCTAGTTCCATAATTTTATTTTATATAATTTTTAAGATTTTTTTTTAATAGATAATAACTCAATAAATATGAAAAAATATTAACAAACAAAATGATAATTAATATTTCAGAATTATAAATATAATTAATTGAAAATAAAAATATTAATAAATTATATATGTTAATTATTAACGTTGTAAAAAAATGATTTAATAAATTATTTTTAAAAGTTAACTTTTTATTTATAAAACTAAAAAGTAATTGATGTAAGTGAATTGTATCAGGTTTATAAGTTTTATTCTTTTTAAAGTTTCTTCTAATCATAGAAAATAGAAGCTCAAAACATGGATACCATAATAAAACTATAATAAAATAAGGTGAAATTGAATAATTGAAATAGGAAAATTTTATTAAATATATACCAGCATATGTTGATAACAAATATGCCCCGGAGTCGCCCATGTAAATTAATCCCGCCGTATTAATTATTAAAATAATGAACAGAACAAAAACTAAATCAATTAAAAAGTTTTCATTTACGTATGAAAAATTTTGAAAATTAAATAAAATAATTAAAAAAATTAATAAGTAATAACTTACCAAAAGGCCATTTATCCCATCAATAAAATTGCTACCATTTACTAATATCATTAAACAAAAAACAACAAAGAAGATATTTATATAAATATTTTTTAATAGTTCATCGATTATTAAAATCTTTGTATTATTTATCTCGAGCTGTATCAGTTGAGAAAAAAGAAATATAATTATTAATTGAATGAAAAAACGTAAACTTACGCTATTAATTTTCTTTAAATCAGAAAAAAACCCAATTAAAAATATTGATGTTAGAAATGAAATTAAAAATATATTTTCATTTTCAATTATAAATTTTTGATAGAAAAAGATAATAAGTAATATTCCACCTAAAAAATGACTTTTTGTTTTTGAAGAAAATCTTTTATGTCTCTCGGATTTAATATCAGCTAATAGGTTATTTTTTTTAAAAATATAGATAGTAAAAATACTAAAAATTAAAAAAAATAGAATAAAGTTACTAGTCATAATTTATATTTACTTAATTTAAATCTAAAATTTTACAAATTGTTTTAAAATGATTAAACATTGTGTAATTTTTAGTATTTTTTTTTGCATTTAAACATTTATTTTTTTTATCTATATCGTTATCAACTAAAAATTTATTGATGCTATTTAAAAGTTGTATTTCATTATTATTCTCAAATAAATAACCTGAATTACCATGATTTAAAAACTCATATGGTCCATTTGGACAATTACTCGAAATTATATTTTTTTTCAAATAGGATCCTTCTATCATAATTGCTCCGGGATCCTCCCAAAGCGATGTAACAATAATAGCTAGAGAGTCTCTTATAGCAGGAAAGACATTATCAACATGACCTAACAAAAAAACATCATTTTGCAAACCAAATTTATTAATTTTTTTAATTAATATATTTTTTTGCTCTCCATCACCAATTATATAAAGCTTTAAATTACTATTTTTTTTTTTTATTTTCGAGAAAGCACTAACAAGTAATAATTGATTTTTTTGTTTAGTAAGTCTACCAATATTTAAAAAGTATTTATTTTTGTCTTTATCTGGAATAATATTTTTTTCCTTTATTTTATTTCTAATAGTTTCAATTTGTAAAATAGGATCGTATAAAACGTTTATTTTATCTTCTGCAAAAATTTTTTGTTTAATTAAGTCCCTTTTAGTTTCAATGGATGGGCAAGTAATAGAATATATTTTTTTTGAAGTTAACTTCCAAATAAGTCGTCTTAAAAATGAAAGCTTGGGTAATCCAGATATTCTTAATATAAATTTAGTATTATAGCTATTCATTAAAAGTAAAATTAAAGGCAGGCTAGTTACCAAATGAATTATTAAAAAATCTGGCTTTTCTCTATAAATTAATTTTTTAAGAGGTAAATATTTAAAAAAAAAAATTAATAAAAAAACAAATCTAGTTTTAAAAAATCCTATAATTGGAAAAAATTCAGATAAATCAAATTTGGATAATTTAATCAAACCTATATCCTCAGCGATAATATCTTTTGTATAATTTTTCCACTCACCTATAACATCTATTAAAGAAACACTTGAGCCATTTTTATCAAACTTTTTAATAGATTTTGCAGAATTAATAACATTTTTGATGGTTGCAACATTTGATAGGTGGGGTGACCAATAGAAAATTTTTTTCATATTTTTTACTTATAAGTATATATTAAATCTTTTTCACTAGTTATTATAGTTCAAATGAAAAAAGAGCATAAAATATCAATTATCACAGTAGTAAAAAATTCTATTTCAACAATTGAGAAATGTATCAAAAGTGTTCTTGAGCAAGATTATAATAATATTGAATATATTATCATTGATGCAAATTCAGATGACGGTACAAGTGAATTACTTTTAAAATACAAAGAAAAAATAAAATATATAAGAGAAGATGATGAAGGTTTATGGGATGGTATGAATAAAGGTTTAAAACTTGCTTCTGGAGATATTGTAGGTTTTTTAAATGCAGATGATTTTTATTATGAAAATTCTCTCAAATTAGTAAATGAATATTTCAATAGTAGAGATATAGATTTTATGTTTGGTGGGGTTAAAAAATATAAATTACTAAATAATTTTAATCCAAAAATTATCAAATTTAGTTTTGGTTTTTATACATCTCACTCAATTGGTTTTTTTATTAAGAGACATTTACATTTGAATATCGGATTATATAATCAAAAATATTTGAGCGCAGATCTTGATTTTTTTTATAAAATGATCGTAAATTTTAAATTAAAAGGATGTGGAACAAAAAAAAATGAAATTTTAGGTGAGTTTGGTAAAGGGGGTTTTTCATCAAAAGTAAATTATTTAGATCATTTAAAAGATCTAAATCAAATCAGAATTGATAATAAACAAGGAAAAATTTTTGTTTACTTTTTATTTTTAATTAAGATATTGAAAAAACCTTTAAAATTCTTAAAAGCTTTATTAAAAAAATAATATGAAACCATTCATTATAAAAACACAAATCTATCCTGATCAAAGAGGTTTTTTTAAAGAACTTTTTTTGAGAAAAAAAATTAAATTTAATTGTAAATTTACAGCTATGTCATACTCCAAAAAGAATGTTATCAGGGGATTGCACTATCAAAGTAAAAAAAAACAAGCTAAAATTTTAAGTGTTTTAAAAGGAAGGGCAATTGATGTGTGTGTTAATATTAATAAAAAATCGAAGAATTTTGGAAAAGTTTATAAATTTATATTAAAGCCTGGGTTACTACTTTTTGTTCCAAAAGATTTTGCTCATGGTATTGGTTTTTTTGATAAAGAGAATATTTTACTTTATCATCTTTCCGAATACAGATTTCCTGAATTTGAGAGGGGCATAATTTTTAATGATAAAAACCTAAAAATAAATTGGAAAATAAAAAAACCAATTTTATCAATGAGAGATAGTAAAATGCCAGGTTTTAAAGAAACATTTAAAAAAAAATAAATGATAAAAATTAAAAAACCAAGTTTAAGTACTTTTAATACTTTTAAAGAATTTAACGGATCATTAATACCATTTTATACAAACAGTTTTTTTCCTAAAAAATTTAAATTAAAAAGATTTTTTATTCTTTATGGAAAGAAAAAATTTTTTAGAGCGGATCATGCTCATAGAAAATGTACTCAAATTATAATACCTTTGAGGGGAGTAATAAAAGTAAAAATTAAAAGTAGAAAATATAATAAAATTTTTAAATTAAGTGTAAATAAGAATAAAGCTTTACATATTCCACCTTATAACTGGGTTACAATTTTTTTTAGCAACAATTTAGACTCAATTTTAACTTTATGTGATTTTAAATATGATAAAAAGGAATATATATCTGAATATCAGAATTTTAAGAAAATTATCTCTAAATGAAATTATTAATTACAGGTGCTTTAGGACATATAGGGAGTTATGTCATAAACGATTTAGCAAGAATTAAAAAAATAAAGAAAATTTATCTTATAGATAATTTAAGCAATGAGAGATTTAATGTTCTTTTCAGTATAAAAAATAAAAAAGTAACATTTATTTACGGTGACTTAAAAAATATATCAGACGTAAAAAGAATACCTAAAGCTGATATTGTTTTACATCTTGCATCCACAACGAATGCAGAAAAAAGTTTTGAAAATAAAGATTATTTATTTAAAAATAATCTAGGTTCATTCAAAAATATAACAAATTATTGTAAAAAATTTAAATCAAAATTAATTCATATCTCATCAACAAGTGTTTATGGTCCCCAAAAAAATATAGTTGATGAGGAGCAAAAAAGATTATTTCCAAGAAGCCCTTACGCAATTGTGAAAATCAAAGAAGAAAATATTTTAAAAAGACAGAAAAAATTCAAATATATATCCTTAAGGTTTGGTACAATAAGCGGGTACTCACTCGGTATGCGATTTCATACTGCTGTAAATAAATTCTGTTTAAATGCTGTACTTGGAATTAATATTCCAGTTTGGGGTAAATCAATAAATTTATACAGACCTTATTTAAGTCTTACCGATGCACTTAGGGTGTTTAAATTTCTAATAATAAAAAATTTTTTTCCATGTGAAATATTTAATGTTTTGTCTGAAAATAAAACAATTTCTGAAATACTTAAAACTATAAAAAAGAATAATCTAAATCCAAAAATTAATTTTGTTAAATCAAGAATATTGAATCAAGACTCTTACAAAATTAGTAATGAAAAAATTAAAAAAATTGGAGTTAAACTGAACGCAAAAATATCAAAAGATATTAATGATACAATTAGGAGAATAAAAGTTAATTAACATAAATGAAAAACCATAAAGATTTAACAATTTTCTTTGTTTCTTATTTTTCAAAAAAAAATATCAAAAAAATAATTATAAATATACCATCATCAATCAAAATTTTAATTGTTGATAATGCAAATGAAAATGGATTAAAAAAATATTTCATCAAATTCAAAAATGTGAAGATAATAAAATCAAAATATAATTCTGGGCAATCTGGAGGAATAAATTTGGGTTTTAAAAATATAAAAACTAGATATGCAATTTACATGGACTCAGATGTTAGTTTTAAATCATCGATTATAGATAAGTTTCTTAGCACTGCAGAAAAAATAAAAGAGTTTGTAATTTTAGCTCCAAAACATGAGAGGGATTTTTATAAAAAAGATTTTGTTTCAAATAATAATAGTAAATTTTTAAATCTAACTTTAATGAAAATGGTACATGGACATTTTTTATTTTTAAACATGAAACAAGTTAAAAGAGTTGGTTTTTTTGATGATAATTTTTTTCTATATTTTGAGGAGACAGATTTTTGTTTAAGAGCCTACAGAAAAAACTTAAAAATATATGTTTTAGAAAATACAGAAGTTAAACATGCTGGAGGGTGGTCAGTAAATATTAAAAATAAGTTAGATATAGAGGCAAATAAGCACTGGCATTATATGTGGTCTAAATTTTATTTTTTTAAAAAAAATTATTCAACTTTTTATGCTTATAAAAAGACGTTTTTTGATTTTTTTGAATGTTGCTTAAAATATTTAATTTTTTATTTTTTTGATTATAGAAAAAGAGTTATATTTTCAAATAAAATTTCAGGCTTATTAAACTCTTATATTGGCAGGAAGTCATTTAAAAGACTTAAAATTTAAATTAATTTAATATTTTTTTTAGTTTTGTAATATTTATCGATGAATTGCTTTGCATTTTTACGTCATTTTTTTTACTGAAATAAAGCGTTCTTTTTACATTTTTATTTGTTCTTTTTGCAAAATTAAATATTGATCTATCATTTCCCCCTACGTTAATTATCCCTTTTTTAAGTAGTAATTTGGGTAAAATTTTAATTACTTCATCGTGATATAAAAAATTCGTTTTTATATTGCTAAATGCTTTAGGATGAATCCACGGTTTTTCGGACATTGCTATTCTTAATATAAGTGAATTTTTATACATTTGAACAGCTGCTTCTCCACCTAATTTCGACCAAGAATAATTGTTCAAAGGAAGCAGAGGTGAATTTTCAGAATAGTTTCCTTTCTTGCCAGGATATATATAATTTGTTGAAAAATAAATTACTTTCACATTTTTTTTTGCACATTCAATTACAATATTGCTGGTTCCAATAATATTTAGGCTTATACTTTTTTCGATATTTTTTTCGTGTATTATCATTGGTCTAGATAAGCCAGCAAGATGAATAATTGCGTAAGGTTTATATTTTTTTATTTGTTGTTCAATTTGTTTTCTTTTAAGTATATTAAGTTTTTTTTTGTTTAAAAATATAAATTTTTTATTTCTAAACTTTTTCTTGAGTTCATTCGCAAATCTTCCATCTCCACCAGTAATTAAAAATTTTTTCATATTTATTTAAACTGGTAATATCTTTTATTTTTAATTATTTTTTTTTCAATTAAAAATAAATTAATTTTATATAAAATGTTCATAAAATAATTTTTTTTATAATTAAATTGATTAATTTTAAAATTAATCTCATTTGTATTTTTTTCTAAATTTTCTAAATATGGTTTATATATTTGAATTATTACATTTTTTGAAATAAATTTTTCTACATGCATAAGTATTAAATTTTTATTTATAATTCTTAAACCATGGAAATGCCATGCAATTAATTTTGGCATTTTAAGTTTATTAAGACTCCAAGTACTTCTAAATACATCATTATTTTGAAGTATATGCACATAATTTTTAAATCTTACATGCCAGTCACTAAGATAGGCTTGATCTCCCAAAATATCGCCTGGATCGCTTGAACATTTTTCAATACATCTTTTTTCCCACCAGTCCCTTACAGGCTCTGAAATATCCCTCTGAAAAATTATAAATTGGACTATATATCTGCCCGAGGTCTTTTCTTTATAAGCATGTTCATCATCAAAATCATGTTCGGTAATCAAGACTGATTTTTTTGAGTTTTCAAATTCCTTATAAATAATGTCAGGTTTATTAAAAAAAAACATATCTGCATCAACATATGTTACTCTCTTAATGTGCTTATCTTGTTCAAATACTATTTTTGGAGCAATTGGAGTAAGTGTCCAGCAATATTCTGCGATGGTTCTTTCTTTTTTTAATTTTTTTAAAATATCGTTTTCATAATCATCAATTGAAATAATTTTAATAAATTTTTTATTTTTTCCTCTAAGAAACATTTCAGTTTCTGAGTCAATGCATAAAACCCATAAATTAAAATTTTTCAAATTTTTTTCTAAGGAGTCGTATAAGGTAAGTCCTTGAGGTAAAAAATTTTTATCAAATATGGTTACAAAGTTTTCTGTCAATTTATTAAGTAAAAAGTTTTATTAAAGCATAAAAAGTATAGTTTTTACGAACGGATTAATACAACTATTTTTAAGTCCTAAATTTTTAATCTGTTTTAAGCTTAACCACATATAATTTTCACCTTTTACTCTAGTATCATTTGGATTTTTTAATTTTACAATTACATTCCAATTACTTTTTTTCCAAAATCTTGCACCTTCTTCATTATGAATAGTATAATAAACCAATTCAGCACCTTTTCTTTGCATTACTATATCGTAAAATTTTGGCAACTTGCCACCATGCGCCCTATTCATATTTGATTGAGTGGCTTGAAATGATGGCGAGATTCTTAGGATTGAGTCGTCCCCTGGCTCTATTTTTGCCTCTACCAAAAATTCTGTCCCTCGTTTTTTAGTCTGTCTTGATATAAAAGCAAGAACTCCACCATGCTTTTGTGTTAAAATAGGTTGTGTCCAAGAAGAAACTTCTCGATTTTTCGCTCCAGAAGTTTTCACACCTTTCACTTTAAAAAACTGTCCACTCTTATGATATAAATTATTTTTATTATCCAAAAACCAACCATCACAGTCCTTTAAATTTATTATTTTTGAAACAGTCTTTACTTTTTTTTGTAATTTATTTTTCCATTTAATTACTGAATTTATTTCTTTTTTTTCAAGATGAGAGTATTTTTCCATTTCTCTTTTAAATTTAATTAAACTTTTTTTATTTCTTTTAAAGTTCATATTTAAAATTTATTTATAATATTTATAACTCTCTCTATTTTTGAGTCACTTAATTCAGGATACATTGGCAATGAAAATATTTGTTTTGATAGTAAATTTGTATACTTCAAGTCATTTCCTTTAATATTTAAATATTTGTATCCTTTCATTGAATGAATAGGAAACGGATACGAGATATTGCAAAAAATTTTATTTTTTCTCAAATAATTCATTAATTGAAATCTTTTTTTAAATCTTACTACATAAACGTAATATGAATGGTAATTATTTTTATTTTCACTTGGCAAAATAAGATCATCGAGTTTTAAATTTTCATTATAAATTTTTGCTATTCTTCTTCTTTTAATAATGTCTTTATTTAGTTTTTTTAGCTTAAAATTTAAAATACTCGCATGAATTTCGTCTAGTCTTGAGTTAATGCCATGTTTATCTGAATAATAAAGTTTTGACATTCCATACTTCCTTAACTTTTTGCACAATTTAAACAAGTTATTGTTTTTTGTAACTATCATTCCACCGTCACCATATGATCCCAAATTTTTAGTTGGATAAAAAGAAAAGGCTGCAAGATCTCCAAAAGAACCACTTGGTTTTCCACGATATAGAGCTCCTGTTGATTGAGCACAGTCTTCAATAATTTTTAATTTATATTTTTTTGCTATTTTTTTGATTTTTATATAATCAGCTGACTGACCATATAAATTTACCGGTATAATAGCTTTTGTTTTATTTGTTATTTTTCTCTCAATTAAATCTGTATTAATTAAAAAATCTCTTTCATTGATATCAACAAAGACTGGCTTGGCACCGCATGATACAATTGCACTTACTGTAGGTACAGCAGTATTTGATACAGTAATAATCTCATCACCTATTTTAGTACCTATAGACATCAATGAAATTTGAAGTGCATCGGTTCCACTATTTACACCAACTCCAAATTTGTTACTAGTAAATTTTGCAAATTCCTTTTCAAAATTAAGTACTTGATCGGCCAATATAAGTTTCCCAGATTTAAAAACCTTATCTACAAGATTAAGAATTTTTGATTTATTTTTTTTATATTCGTCTATGTATGTCCAAACAAATATTTTAGGAAATTTCTTTTTTGATTTTAGCTCTTTTTTCAATTTCATTATAAAAGTAATTGTATTCTCTATTTTTAATTAACTTAAGTACTTCCGAAAAATAAATATCAAATGTATTTTGTTTTTTAAAGTACAACTTATACTCTTTTTTTTTAAAATCATCAAATATACCTAAGCTTACTTCTTTATTAATTGGCGGCGAAAATGCAAAATTAATAGAATACGTTTTTAAATTATTTTTTATTATTATTTGATTTTTATAATTTGAATTAAATTTAAATGAAGACTTCATTCTCCTATTTTTTGATTTTACTAAAAAACTAAAATTATTAAAATTATTACCATTATCCAGACTTTTGATTTTATATTTTTGATTACTAAATATTAAATATATTATATATGCCGCATATGATGACATATCCTGAAAACATCCACCTCCCAAAGATTTTGAATTTCTGAAGTTATTTTTTTCTAGCTTAGGTATATGAAATTTACTATTTATATTTATATACCTGTTAAAATCCAATAGAGAAATTAATTTTTTAAATCTTTTGTGATGTTGAAATACGATTGCCTCAGATATAAAAAGTTTTTTTCTTTTTGCTAAATTTATTATTTTTTTTGTTTGAGGGTAATTTATTGTAAAAGGTTTATCTATAATAATATGTTTATTTTTTTTTAAACAATAAACAGCCCATTTAAAATGCTCTGAGTTAACTAAGCTTATGTATACTATTTTTGCTTTAGTTTTATTAATAGCTTGTTTGTAGGAATTATAAGAAATTGGATACTTATTCAAAACAAATTTTCTTTTACTAGCAATCTCAATTTTTAATCTTTTTATTTTTTTTAGTGAATAATATATTTTTCTTTGAAAAAGACTTGAATTACCCAATATCAGGATTTTCATTAATTTAGTTTATTTATTAATTATTTTTTGTTACTTATAAATTCATTAAAGTAGAATTATACTATGTCTTACAAAAAAAACTATGAAAATGATTATTTTTCACTAAAAAATAAAATAGTTTTTTTTTTAAAAAGACTCCGAAATAATTTCATAAGGTTGTTAAGATTGTTTCAATATCTTGTCATTGAGCCAAAGTTTGTAATTATTATAACGAAAGTAATTTATGAATATTTAAAATCAGTTTTGGTTACAAACAGATTGGCAGGAAAAAAATTTAGCTCTGAAAAAAAAGATTTTATTTCTTTATGTGCAGATAATTTAAATTTTGATCAAAGAGATCTATTCAGCAATAATGTAACATCATGGCTGTATATCTTTAATAAATATTCATTGATAAATGAAAGTATGAACACGTTAGAAGTTGGATCATACGAAGGAAGATCATCTGTTTTCCTATTAAAAACATTAAATAATATTAATTTAACTTGTGTTGATACGTTTGAACCATTTCATGAGTTGCAAGAAAAAAATAATGAAAAACTTACTAAAATCTATGAGAACTTTCTAAAAAATATCTCCGATTATTCTGAAAGGGTTAATGTTGAAAAAAAAAAATCTGATATTTTTTTTTCTAATAATACAAAAAAATTTAAATTAATTTTTATAGATGGATCTCACGAATTTAATGATGTAAAAAATGATGCATCAGAGGCTTTTAAGATTCTTGAAAAAGGGGGGATTATTATTTTTGATGATTTCTTATGGCATCACAAACAATCTCCTAAATTATCAATAACATATGCAATATTAAAATTTTTAGATGAAAACAAATCTAAGTTGAAGATTATATATGTTAATTATCAGCTTATGATCCAAAAAATCTAAAAATTTTATTAAAAATTTTTTTCTTTAAAAGAAAAAGTTTTTTTTTTCTGTAAAATTTAATTATAAATTTTGTGGCCTCAATGTCCTCCTGAATTTCAATTTTTTCCATGTTAATTCTTTGCTCGTTAATATCCTTATGAACATGAGTGCTATCTGAATTTTTACTGTGTGTTCCACTGCCATCAAATCCAATATTTTTAACTAGAGACTTAGATGGATGTAACGATAACATTCCCTCTAGAAAAGTTGAGGCTTTCCAAATTATTGTATGCGAGTCATTTAATCTCTCATGTCTTTTTTGTAACATTTTAAAAAAATTAAAAGAATTATTTAAATTGAATTTCCTCTCTAATTTTCTTTTTTTTAGCTCCTTAATCAAGTAATTTGTATCTGGATTGAATTTTATCCATGCCCTTTTCCAAGTTCCCCATCCCCAAGTGTCTCCTCCCTTAATAAAGAAAGTTTTTTCTAAATTATTTTCCTTCGGGAAAAACCAGCCATTAATTGCACAAACCTTTGTTTCATTTTCATAAATGTTAAGTCCATCATTTATGTAATTTAAAAAATATTTTGACACTAAATTATCATCCTCTACAACTATCACTTTACCAAACTTGTTGCAGATCTGTGTTATTCCTTGTGTAAAATTTTCGTAAAGTCCAATATTTTTCTCTCTATTGATAACAAATATATTTTTAAAATTTTTAACATATTTAATTAACTCCCTAACTTCCTCAACTTTTTTTTTATCTGCATGGTCATCCTTTGCTCCATCTGAAAAAATAAATATATCTGAGTCTTTAGCTAGACAATTTGAGCTTAGGGCATCAATTGATAACTTAGTTTTATCAGGTCTATTATAAACAAAATATGCTATAGGCGCATAACTTTTCATATCAATAACTATATTTTTTGAAATATTTAATTGTTTTTTTTATACCGATTTCAAATTTTGTAAATTTTTTTTTACCGAATTCTTTTAAAAGCTTTTTATTAGATCCATAAGTCTTGAGCATTTCACCTTTTCTTTTCGGTTTAAATTTTATTATTGGCTTAAGTTTTAAATTAGAGCTCATTATATTTACAAGATCAATTATTTTTTTTGGCTTTGAAGCACAAATATTATAAATTTTTTTTTTAAATAAATATTTTTTTTTACTTAAAGATCTAATTATATATTCAACTATATCATCCACATATGTATAGTCTCTAAAATGATTACCCCTATTATATAAATTTGTAATTCTTTTTTTTTTTAGATTATTTAAAAAAATTGACACAAACATATCTGGTCTGCTTAAAGGTCCATAAACTGTGAAAAATCTGAAAATTATTGATTTTTTATTTAATTTTTTATCTTCATTAATAATATCTTCACATTTTTTTTTTGTTAGAGCATAATAATTTTTTGGATATAAATATGAATTTTCAGAAATTGGATATTTTTTTTGTTCACCATAAACAGAAGATGATGATCCAAAAATAAATTTTTTTATATTTTTTTTTTTGATGATATTAATTAAATTTTTTGTCGCTAATAAATTGTTTTTCTTATACGACTGGGGATTTTTAAATGAATATATTACACCTGGTTGTCCAGCTAAGTGTATGACATATTCTGGGTTTATTTTGTCAATTACTAAACTTAACTTTTTTTTATTAATCATATTAATTTTCTGAAAAAAGAAATTTTTATTTTTTTTTAAATACTTAAGCCTTATTTTTTTTAGTTTAGTCGTATAATATGAATTGATAGAATCAATTCCATAAACTTCATTATTTTTTTTTTTGCATAGTTTTTGGATTAAATGGTAGCCTATAAAACCTGTTGAACCTGTTATTAAAAATTTATTTGTCATATTTTTAAAATTTATTTAATAATTCATCAAAGTTTGATAATTCAGAAATATATCCATCTTTAACAAAAAATAGCTTGTTACAATTTTTAAGCGTGTCTAGCCTGTGTGAAACAATAATTACAGTCTTTATTTTATCATAGTCGTGTAAATTCTTAACAATTTTTTTTTCAGTATTGGTATCTAGTGCACTTGTGGCCTCATCTAGAACAATTATTTCTGTATTTTTATAGATCGCTCTAGCAATACCCAATCTCTGCCTTTGACCTCCTGAAAGCTTCTTGCCATTCTCACCTACGATTTTATCTAATTCATTCTCAAATTCCTCTAGTTCAGCAATTTTTAGAGAATGTTTTACTTTATCAATATCAATTAATTGCTCTTCTTCACCAAATGCAACATTTGATTTAATGGTTGTTTCAGAAATAAAGAATGTTTGGGGCACGTAAGATATTTTTTTTTGCCATGACTTTAAATTAGACTTATCTAAGATTTTTCCGTCTATTAATATTTGTCCAGATAACGGGCTTAAAAAACCCAATAGAATGTCTACAAATGTTGATTTGCCGGATCCAGTTTTACCAGCTATACCAACTTTAAAACCTGATTTAATATCAATATTCACATCAAATATTCCAGCATTTTTATTATTAGGATAATTGAAACTAAGATTTTTAAATTCAATTTTATTTTTTAATTCAATTTTATGATTTTCGTTTTTATTTAAATTTGTTTCACTAAATTTTTTAGCTTCTAAAAGATCGGTTTCTAAGTTTTCGAAAGCACTTTCGTTAGCCTTTATAATTGAAAAATTTCTGTATAGTTTTTGTA
>MDTG01021052.1_pt1 | contig 16834 bp, 11 predicted proteins | sample 811421 | NCBI WGS metagenome assembly MDTG01 (sample SAMN05326645, study PRJNA326480) | marine metagenome | isolation source: seawater | place: Pacific Ocean: South East | collected 2011
CCAGCCGGACACAGAGCCAAAGGGCCATCCGGTAAGGGACGATCTAATGCATCTAAGAAGTAAGAGTCATAGAATTCCGTTCTAAAAGCCTCTGGGCTATCTATGCTATGCCTGTCATTCTGACGATTTAACGAGTATTAAATACGGTTGATGGTAAAATGTCTACAATGTATCCCAGTCGCAGAGGAAGGGCAGAACCCTGCCAGACGTGCGACGGTAATATCTTCAAGACTGATCCTAAAAGTGGAGAAATATATTGTTACAGTTGCGGCGCCGTACAACATGTCGAACAACTGCCTGGGGTCGAAATAGACTCCGAGGGTAACACACGAGCCAGGACTGCTGACAAGACACTAGGCTCCCTCGTAGACAAGGATTCACACCCTCTCCAACGTAAATTTCAGAGATTCGATGGCTTGAAGGGATACTCCCAGTTTGAAACTGAAATGAGGCACTTGATAGGCATTATTTTCCCCACTGGTTCAAAAAACTCCAAACTATCAGATTTGGGTACGATAATGAAAATCAAAAGAGACTTCACCGAGCAATGGAAGAAGGAGACTTCATCTGAAAAGATCCCCTTCTTCCCCACCGGCGGTAGGTCAACGGGAAATCATATGCCATGTCTGGCTCTTACACATCATTGGCCCAAGCTCACCCGGTCTCCCCTTTCCAGTGTAAGGAACAGTATCAAAGAGGTGGAGGAAATACTATCTGAAGTTGAAGAATTACCGCCTCAGTTGAGGATAAAATTTGATCAAAAAACAGTAAAATTCGTCATATCCGATAACAAAGAACTCCGGCGGGCATGGAGATTTCTGCTATCCAAGAAGGGCTACCCATATCTCCCACCGTACCCGACGCCGCCAACAACTCCACTTGACATAAGGGAAGCGATCGTCAAATCGTACCAGTCTGTATTCAAACAGCAAAGTGGCGAATTAACTCAGAGGTTATATTCCGTTGAAAAAGAGGTGTTCTATGAGATACACGTCCATCCAACAGAGAAGTATTTCATTAATCTGGCCTTCGAGCTAGAGAGGCTGATTAGAGGGTGTACAAGGGCTGAATTGAACAAGTCTTTGCCTAAGGCCTTGAAACCCTCTCCAGAGGTATCAAGAAAGGCTGAAGAAATTTTTTCAATCGTTGAAATTAGGAAGTGAGTATATGGTACTAGGGGAAGAATATGAAGAAAACACCGCTCCAAAGAGAAGATTATTGCACAGAATCGTACTGTATGACATTCTTTCAAATCCGGGTATGGAGCCTCATCGGGGCAAATCAATGCCCGCTCATCTCTCTATTCCGATGATGCCAGGACTCGAGACGGTGTGGGCGCCCAATGGCTATGGCAAGACCTTCGCCATGGAGGTCTTGGAGAAAATATGGAAACCCTCGAAATACAGTCAAGACGAAGCCGGTTTTATGGGGGGAGTTCACTGGTTGAGCGATTTTTTGAGAGAATGCCAGGCCATGATCCTGAGCATTTCCGATATCCCTAGAAGCGACGCTTTCACAAAATCTCGATTTTATGAAATCAATGACAAAAACAGAACTAAAAGTTGGATCCCATCAAGTTCAGAGCGCACTTTCCCGTTTTCGTTGATGATGGCAAGAATCGTGGAAGCGTGCCCTAGAAATGGGGTTGAGGAAGTTTATGACCTATTCATCAAGCCGAAATGGGAACCAACGCTAAACCATAAGATCTCATTTCAGGTGTCCGTCATCAAACGTTTCCATGGCGCTGCATTAGCACAGCGATTCTATGAAGAAAACCACTCAGAATGGCTAGAAGAAACAGACAGGCAATTGGAAACCAATTCTGGCGGAAAATTCGATCGCCTTGAACCATGGAAGTTCGAGTTGGAAAATTCAGATGAGGAGGTCATCGAGTTCCTCAAGGGATCGGGAAAGTTCGGAGATATGTTCGATTTGCACGACAAGGATTCGATTTACGAGGACTTCTTCGTACCGGCGATCCCAAGAACATATTCGTGGGACTCCCCGAGGCTCACCGCCAATCATCTCTCAGACGATGAGATTGCCACTACCGATGGGAACATGAAAGACCCAGTGACAGATGCTCTTAGGCAGAAGAAAAGTGAGAAAGAACCGAAGGAGCCGTCCTCCTTCGATCTTTTCAACGAAGAAACAAAAACCTTCAAGACAAATTTTCACCTAAATCATGAGATAGGGTTAATTTGGTATGAATCAAAAGAGGAGGAGATTGATGGAGTTAAACTTGAAATCTGGTCCAGAGTGGAGAGGAATTTCGATGATATTGGACATCGCAACTCTGACCAGTATCTGCCGAATATGAGGGCCACTTCAACAGAAAACAGGCAACCTCCTCATCCCAACATATACTTTAGCGGCAGAGGCGAGAATCTACACGATGCGCCTGACGAGATTCAGGAGTTGTTGGAGGTCATCAGAGGTACGAGAATCGAGTATCTGGAAATACCCAAAGAGAGCCTTCGATTCTTCGAAAACATCGATAAAATGGACTCCAACGTCAGAGGCCTAATTTCTGAAATGTCCGATTCAGAAGTGAAATTGATGGAAGAAAGGATCAACAATGTCCTGATGGCGAACGGGGAACAGGATCCGTGGGCTAGAGAGGTTGTATTCAGGAAAAAGGGCAGTGACAAGAAACGTGTCGAAGCAGAATTCGAATTAGAAATAGGTGATTACTACATAGCTACTCCGCCATCATCACAAACTCGTCCATTGTATATCAGTAACCTCATTCTCCCGCTCTCTGAAGAAATGACGGAGAGCTCTAAACGTGAGCTAGAGTCGAGTATAAAAACCCAGAAAACCTACACTAACATGCTCAAAAGATTGGCTATTAAACGGCAGGAAGATTTCCAACTAAGTGCAACTGCTGTAGTAAAAGAATTAGAGTCACTCAATCTAGAAAATGGAACAAAAAAAGGTGAAACTGATGTATCACAACAATCTGATGCCCGGGGAATGATAGAGGATATGAATGAGGCAAGTTCTACCCTCGATAAATCACTGATGGCATACAAGAAAGCAGCAGCTGTCGTAAGTTTCCTTGAAGGAATGAAATCTGCATTGGACGAGGCAACGCCCCTCGTCAAAACACCCCCAATCATTTACGAGGAAGGGGAAGAAATACATGTCTCAACAAACAGGTATGTGTCTGTTGACCGAATTGACCCTGATTATATTAGGGGGATAATAGACAAACTTGTGGATATATCAGCCTTGGATGTAAACCGCCCATGGTGGCCCGCCATCGAGGCTGACTCTTCTATACCTCAATCCGACGAATGGGACGCGGTTAGCGCAATTACTGAGAATATACCACTTGAATCGTTTTTCAGAGGCGAGGCTCATTTTGGACCTCACAGTCTTGAAAATCCGATTCCCCACAGACTCTGGGTATCTAAACTTGAGAAAGCATTGCTCATTGCGGAAGCACCGATCGGTATAGGGAGAGCCACATTCGACGTCAAGAGCCCATACTACGCCATCCCATTGGCAAAGGACGTCCTTTCCTTCGGACAGAAATCAACCATACTGACCGAACTTTTCCTGGGGGCCTTTGAATCGATATCGCTTAGGCCCCGTGGGGAAACGTCTCCCGATAGGATGTGCCTTGTCATTGATGAGCCAGAAGTAGGCAGGAGCGAGCATTCCCTATCACTCCTGATAGAAAGGCTCAGGGAATCAAAAGGAAACATGGAAGAACATAGATCGCCCGACTGGCTCTTCGATCGCTCTGGTCTCGATAATTCAATAATCGTCCTGTCCCATCGTAACAGCCTATTGAAAGAGGTATCTGGAAGATACCACCTAATGCAGCCATTCGATCCAGTCTATTACGACCAGGAGGAGGAGTAGTGCCCCCATCCGGCAATTGCGTCGCTGTCATATACACCGAAGATGAATTCGACGAGATAGACAAGAGAACCAAATACTCCCCTTACCTGAAGTATGTGGAGGAAAGAGTCACATCTGAATTAGAAGATTACATGAAAAGGCAAGATGAATTTCCCGAGGTCATTGGATTTTTCAACGGCCTTGTCCTTCCAAACTATATTGAAATGGCAAAGTCATCTAATATTCACGCCTTTTTTCGAGAAATAAAGAAGTTAAGAGATAAAATGATGAAGGAGGCGAACCAGACATCAATCACCCTGAATATGAATGGAAACTACCACAAGAACACCTTTTCGAAAAAAAACGCTTTCCGTTATCCTAAACCTCTTTCTGAGAGGAAAGAGGAAATCCCTGTATTCGTAATAGACACCGACGGGATGAATGCGGAAAAGCTGTCTCAGTATATCTCGAAGGCGTGTGGGGGGCGGAATAAATTTGTACGTCTTCTTGATATTCATGCGGGTGCATTTGGGAATCTTTTCGAGACCCTTTTGAAAGGCGGATACAAAGGCAAATTCGGAGTCATTTTTCAAGCCGATAATTTGGAAACCCTCGAATTCAAAGGATACCAACCAGATGCCAATCTTGGAGAATACACCCTCCATCGTCAAAACATGGATCAAACATACAATCTCGTCAAACAAGCGAGAGTTGCCGTCAAGAATCCGAAATTTTCCGGCCGGGGCGTAAACCAGTACTGGGGAAAAAGCCCTCAAAGACCCAAATCATGGTACCATGAGAAATCTGTGAACGATAGTATATCGTCGCTGAAACAAAAAAATAAGGCCTCACTTACAGATAGACAAGCACCCAAATTGTATGACGCTATTGTTGAGAGTGGGCTTTATGATGAATTCACAAGCTCGGTTTATCTTGACAAGAAAGCGCTCAACCCAAGAAGAGAACTGGTGATACTAAGAAAAGAAGTGAATCCTGTGCGATCCGGATTACGGCTCGAGCATTTTCATTTTTATGAGATTAAGGGATGAAAAGCTCATTTATGGTTAGGGCAAGATGGCACTGATCCACTGATTGATTCATATCGCGCTATTGTATAAGGCTAGTTTTGCAGTATGGGCAAACTACTCCTCCTAATTCCAACACGAGTGAAATGTCCTTCGAACATACGTTGCACTCCTTCACAGACTGATTTTTAATTGAATCTTGTAACTCATTGAGGTTGGAGCGATAATTTTCGCCGGAACTATCTTCCATTACTCCGAATTTCTTCTTCCAATCGTTCAATCCTTCAGTGCCGTTTTCTTCGGTTGCTATATCTCCCAGAGAGTCTTGCTTCGAGACTTTCGTGATGCCGAGACATGTTCTGGCAACGTTCCCGAGAACATCTTGTGTGAATGGCCTACCTATCTCCGTCATCCCCGTCCCGGCCTCTTCTGAGAGGGCTTCCAATAGACGATCGCCATCGAATACTTCGCCCTTCATATGAACTTCATAAAGGGAGTACAGCCATTGATCTTGCTCTTTGATTTCCTCAATTAGGGAATCCCTCGACACATTCACTATCCTGCCCTCGACGGTATTTTCCCTTGTGGACTCATTGGGTGCAGGCGTCTCAAACCATCGTATATCCTCAATCTCGCATGCATTAGCAACCTCCAAGGACAAGAGAAGATAGGGAAGTAATGTTCTGGTGGAGTATGTCAAGCTCACTACTATCCTATCAAGTTCAATTTGAATTGATTTTATTTTCTCTTGATCTTTGAAGCGATCGTAATATCTCCAATCTTCAATGATATTGATAGCCTTTCTAGAATTCATACTTGACCCCTCCTCGTTCATCTTGGTCAGCAGAGCCGAATCGTAGTGATTGCCCCCAATCAAATTTAGAAATTTGAGAGCATCTCCGGTACGGATTTGAGATGGGACATTGGGTCTTAGGCTATTTTCTTTGAATGATAGGCTGAATCTGTCAGCCAGGGGATCAGGCATATCCGATCCCAAACGTGAATCATTGTTTTCCCACAATGAATTAATCAATATTTGATCATGGAAGATACCTGCCCTCTCTTCCAACGCCATTTTAATCATGTCTTTTTGCTCACGATGACCAAGGACGCACAGGGCTAGGTCTACAATAGCCGCCTCCCTGTAGTTTCCTGCCCTGCGGAAGAGAGATCTGAGATTCACCAAATCCGATTCAGAGAGGGCGTCATCCGATTCCATCGAAGATATGCAATAGGCAGCAATCCCCGCATTATTATTACAAAACGGATTAACCCATCCGCTTTCTAGAATTGAGGGCAGAGGAACTCTAGCAAATCTATTGTCTAGTATTACGGCTTTGGGATCGAATTCCCGGAATGTCGCCCCTGGATCGGGGATCCTCCTCCTGAGGTCGCCATATCTAATGCCCCTTGTCTTTTTCAGACTTAATTCAATTCCATACTTGCGGTTAGTTCGCAACTCATTTCCACCAACATAATTCCAGAAATTATTACTCTGTCTATATATCGGGCCGCTCTTTTCTCCGGGATATCTCTTAGTAAGTGACTCCTCGAAATTCTGGGAAAGTACCGATAAAACATCTACATCCCCCCATTTCTCTTGATTCTTCTTTCCTAAACTGATGCCTATTATGAATTTCATAACTTCATGATTTAATTCACTAATAGTGTTCGAACCGGCTGTAGAATACATAGTACTGTAAACAAGATTGAGATAATGATTGCATTGCTTCCTCCCAAATTCCAACAGTTCGCCCTTGTGCAGAAATTGCAGAGCTTCGTATTTCTCTCTCTCTCTTCCAGTCATCTCTTCTTTCAGAATATTTTTGCTCAAAGGCATCATCAGAGAATGAATGATATTTTTCTGATTCTTATTGATCTTATTTTTCAGTGAACCCAGTTCCCCTCCGGTGGTACTCTTCATCCAATCTTGAAATATGCCAGTCATCATTTTCCATTCCGGATAACTCTTCAGAATGTCCGAATACTGAGGTCTGAAGAGAAGAGAAGGCCAAGCCGAATCCGCACCAGATCCGCGGTGTCTTCCTTTTGATTTCTCCAGACCAGTGATTAAATTATGAACACTCCTGATTCTAGTTCTCAAGTCACTATTTTCCATAGATGAATCGATCTTTGAATTGAATTTCACATTCTCATCTATCGCCCTATGTAGTTGTTCTAACTTATCCACAATCTGTGAAGTATATTCGGATTCATTTTCGGCCTGAATAAGTATCTTCTCGTAACAATCTTCTGCCAGTTCCTTGAATTCATCCATTTCTATGAGCGATATCCAGAAACTCTTCAGATCTTTTTCTTTGGCCATAAATGATGCGAGACTCTTCAGCGAGTAGGCCATATTTGCTTCACCTCCCATTGTGTCTTTGATGTAATCAATGAATGCCATTTTCAAGAGGTCATTGAAGTTGACCTCGTCAAATCTACACCAATAAGCAAGCTCTTCCAAAACAGCTTCATCGACATCCGGCTCATCCATTCCACTAGAATGCAACATCCAGTGGATAACATTGTTCCCCATTTTTTCGTAGGATGGGATTTCTCTCCCATCCCTGATAGCCTCCTTCGCTCTTTCTCTCCCATGCTTGATGGCATCCTCTGCTACCTTGCGCAACCCATCTCGAATGCCCTCGTGTGGATCGGATTGAATTATTTTCTCCAGATGGGAGCACGCCAAAAACCACAATCCAATAAACTTCGATCGTAAAAATTCAGGATCATTAGACTTATATCTTCTTAGAGCTTCGTCTACCGCCTTCTTAAAATCTGTATAATCAGGAGTCCAAACCCCTTCCATCTTCATCCCTGCAAAGACCCATCTGGGGGGGACCATGACAGACAATGGGCAGTCATCTCGTCCCGGGCGACGTGGATTTACAACTTTACCGAACTTGGCCGCTTCACCATCATCGATTCCATCCACTTGTGCTGTGTACCTGAAAGGAGTAAAACTCCATCTGCTCGGAAGCCCCTCGACCCCCAACAGATCACTTGTTGTATCAATGGATGGGTCAATTAACCATTCGACCCAATTAGCCAATGGCCTGTATACCACATCGTTCGAACTCGGCACGAGTCCTTTGGCATCTTCAATGAAATTTTTCCATGTGAAAAATTGGAGTAGCTGCTTCCTGGTGGTCACGGGCCCACTATCTCTCTCCCTCTTCTTGCTGTCTTCAGAATCATCATCATCCTCATATATCCAAATTGAACTCTGACCGATCTCCTTCGCACTCTCACTGTATCTTTTGTCGTTATCTTTGTCCTTCCCTATTTTCTGCATCTCGCTGATGAGCCATGGGTATTGTCCCCTTGAGAATTTCAAGTGGATATTCCTCGCCAATTTTACAATGTCTTGACCCTTTCTCGCACCCTCGGCAGCGTTCTCTGCAAAACCCCAGAATACCTTCGCGCCCTTGTCCTCATTCCTGGAGTCAGACTCGTTGATAGAATCGGGTTGATTCTTGAATGAGTGATATAGTGCCTCTACGAATACCGCGGATGGGTTATAGTCAATTTGTGACTCCGTTATTAGCCTCTTTAGAGAATCGTTGTGCAGCCCTTCAAAGCCCATCTTGTCAATATCAATATTCAAATCGTTTAGATTCATTTCAGAGGGGCCATGGAGAAAGAGGGCATATTGAGGACGGCTCGAGGCTACGAGGAGATGGGACAATTTTAGCAATGTATCCGAATCGCTAATATTATCCTCGCCCTTGGTGATGCCCTTGCTCTCGTTGAGAGCTTTAATCGCATTATCTGCAAACTCTAACACTATAGCCACACCAACAGTTCTACCTTTTATGGCCTCGATGTGGTATATGCCCGCCCTATCCAATGCTCGTCTGTAAGATGCCGATTCACCGTCCTCGTCATATTCGTCGCCCTTGAGTAGCTCTTCGATCAACTCTCCGATGGTCAGGCCATCATAAGGCCCACTTGCACTCCCCCCTGCCTCCTTATCGGGATTTTTGTAATTCAAGATTCCATGCCGATCTAAACATTTGATTAACTCGTCCCGCCTCTTGAAAATATTCGATGGCAATATCAGCGCCACGGTCGCTCTGCTGGTTAACTTTTGCTCCTTTTTGGCACCGCAACTTTCAATCAATTGCTGCTGAAGCCTATTCAGTGCTATTTTGTAGGCTTCCCGTTTTTGTATCCTCTCGTTTCTTTTTCGCCCATTGGATTCATGTTCAACCTCTTCATCACTTTTAGTCAGATCTTCTTTTGAGACTTGTAAAACCAGGCCTTTGTGATCGAATGCTGGTCTTTGCTCCCCTATCGTGCGCCTGTCGAAAGAATTCATCTCCCTGATGATTGGATTTAGTACGCCCTCCACGATCGCCTTGGAGTTTCTGTAATTCGCTTTCAGTTCCAAGTGGATTGGATTTTTCAGGCCACGATCACTCCCCGAGATGCTGATTGATTCCTTCCAATCCACATATACGGCATTAAGGTGAGAATTTCGAGCATTGAATATGCTGCCTTCTATTGTTTGAAGGGGGTCGCCTGCACAAATCAATGAAAATGGCCTGTAGGTATCGACGGGACTCCCCGAACCCCGTTTGGCGAAAATTTTCAAAACACAAGCGACCTCTCTTATTGTAAAATCCTGTGATTCATCGAACATAATCACGTCGTAGTCGTTCCGTCTGCTCCTCCAAAGTGGGGTGTTGAATCTTTTGATCTGGTCATCGCCAACCATACTGGCTAGATGGTCTAACACTGCAGCATGGGTCCATTTCCCGTCGAGAGACTTGCCAAACAGTCTCGATGAGAAAGACTCTTCAGAAAGTAGATCTTTAAGATGACTTATTTTTTTGTATCCATCTTCCCAGTCACCCTTATTCATCCTACCCGGTCGTACTTTGGGGTATGGATTCCAAATACGGTATAAAGGAAATTGATCGGAGCCAGGTAGCAAGAGCTCATTTTCTGGATCTATGAAATTCCAATTTCTTTTGGAGAAGAAAATATCTTTCCAACGTTCGTAATCGCGTCTTTTGAAACCACATCTACCGGGAGTCTGATTGAACCAATTTATGAATTTTTGAACGGATCCAAAAACACCGAATACAAAATTCTGGATAATCTGGAAGAGCTCTTCATTTCCGCTCTGCTCGCTCCACTCCCTCCACTGCTTCAGGGTTTTTTGCCCTTCCTTTTTCTTAAAATCGGGCTTCCCCCCCTTTTCTTCAATTATTTCTTCAACCCACATTTTGATATGGTCAGATTCAAGCCTTGAATCAGTCTGCGGCAACTCTTGAATAAGTTCATCTCGGGTAAAAAAGTCTATTTTTTTCAGTTTCTCTTCGGGATTTTTCGCTTTGTACACGTTCCTAATGATTGACGATATTTCGTCTACAGCCTCTGATTTTAGATTCCCTGTGGTAGTTAGGTACATTATTTTCAGATTCTTATTTTGATACAGGCATGCTTCGGCAGCACTGACTTGTGTCACGGTAGTTTTCCCCGTACCCGGTCTTCCGGTAACATTCAGCATAGGATTGTCCCCCGGCAGGAATGTATCCATGGCCTTAGCTTGCTCTTCTGAGGCCTCGCCCGGCGAATTCGTAACTCTAATTTCGGCTAGTTGCCTCCTCAATGTATGAAGAGTTTCATCAATATCCTCTTTCACAAACCTATCTCTATCAGCCTTCTCCAACCCCCACCACCCTTTTCTTCTCTCTCGATGAACACTCTCCAGTAATACGTCAGTGGGGAAGATTTTGCACTCTCGAAAGTCCAAGTTAGACTCATTGAAGAAGTTCTCACCATCCTCCAAAGGAGCCGTAGTCGCCTCAGGAGGGAGCACACCAAAGTTCCTGGGTATGATACTTTCCGCCCGTTTTTCTGCCCATGCAGGACTTTTGTCTACATATTGGATCACTACCGGCTGAGAATCAGAAGAGATTTCTCCGAGGAATTTGGAAGAGGGGGGAAACAGCATGACGAATCCTCCGGCCTTGTGATGAAATTCAATGGGGCGAACATACGCCGCTGAAATCTCTTCATCGGTTTCAACATCATGATCTCCTGTAATTTTAGCAGTATCAGACGTTTTTTTTGGAAGAGACCCTCTCACGACTCTCCATTTCTCCATTTTTTTCATCTTGTGTTCTGATGGGGTGTAGACGTTTACCAACAACGATCTGAGCATTTCTAGTATTTCTTCTTCGTTTGCTTCCTCTGGCTCATTATTTCGGGTAACTCTTCTCAATCTGTCAAAAGTCCCTCTGAAGAGGAAAATACGTAGTTTGCCATACTTGGAAACCATGCCGCGGTTGAATCTATCAAACCACTTGTCGAATACAGAATCACCCTTGGGCACGTGTTATGATAATACTCTACAGTATTTTAACTCAGTCAGAATGTAGCAACAATCCGACCTTCAATACTAAAACAAAATCAGACGAGTGGATTTCTTGTTTATATAAACTCAGTATCCTATTGGAGTAGAGCCAATCAAGCGGGGAAAGAGAGAAATTTGAGGTGAATAAATTGACGTACAAAAGCGTGGAAGAGGTTCATGACATTGAAGAATTCAATATTTTCGAGAAAATGCCGAATCTGGATGAAAACCAGATTAAGCACGCCCATGCCCCCGATCAGGTGAAATGGGCCTACAGCCAATTTGCACGCGGGATTGGTCATGTCTGGGATATGCCAGACGTTGGAATCGCGATGCAAGTGTCATCTGAGAAAACATTGCGCGTGTTGAGCGTGGTGAATCACGAATTCCCCCTGCAAATACTTGCACTCATCAGTAAAACTCTGGAACGCCTAGGGATGGAACTTGAATTAGACGAGGCCATTATCATCCCGTACGTAGATAGTAAATCGGGAAAGGAAACTAAAGATCCATCTACTGCCTCGGAAGATCTTTTCATCGAGGTGGTCTGATTGGATGTCCATGCTTCCTCAATTGTTTATATACGCTCAGATATTTGCGAATTCATGGTTTTCGCATCCAAGGGGACAGAATGGGCATTCGGGAGGATGCTATTTATGCTGAGGAGGTGCTTCAACCATGAGTGATGTTACCTGTCCACATTGCAAACAAGTTTTCGAGATGGATGCGTCTGGCTATGCTGACATACTGAAGCAGATCAGGGACTCTGAGTACGAGAAAGACCTGGATGCTCGACTCAGAGATGCTTCAGAGAAGCATAAGGTCGAGATGGAACTGGCCAAGAAGCTGGTCATTGAGCAGAACGCTGTCGATTTGTCCGACAGAGATAAGAAAATCATACAATTACAGGGAGAGATAAAGGCTCATGCCACTGATATCGAACTCGCAAGGAAGGAAGTCATGGAGCAGAAAGCCAAAGAGTCATCAGACAAGGATAAGCAGATTCAGCGACTGAAGAACGAGTTGGAGGCCGAGAAACTCAAGATTGAGATTGAGGTAAGTAAAGCGATTTCTCCCTTGAAGGAGCAGATGGTCGGCCTCGAGAGCCAGATTACTTCTGCGGAGATGGAGCGAAATCTATTGGAGAAATCCCTTAATGAGAAACACCAGAATGAGATCAGGAACAAGGAAGAAATAATTCGGATGAAGGATGAAGAAATCAAGCTCAGGAAGGATATGAAACTGAAACTATCTACTAAGATGGTGGGGGAGACCCTGGAACAGCACTGTGAGAATCAATTCAATACCTTAAGGGCGACGGCATTTCCCAAGGCCTACTTCGAAAAGGATAACGACGTCATTGAGGGCAGCAAGGGGGACTATGTATTCAGAGAGTCAGACGAGGACGATGTTGAGTTCGTATCGATAATGTTCGAGATGAAGAACGAGGCTGACGCCACGAAGACCAAGAAGAAGAACGAGGATTTCCTCAAGGAGCTCGACAAAGACAGGAGAGCCAAGGGCTGCGAGTACGCAGTGCTAGTCTCTCTGCTTGAGATTGAAAACGAGCTCTACAACAACGGCATAGTGGACATGTCCCACAAGTATCCGAAGATGTATGTCGTCAGGCCACAATTCTTCATCCCAATAATAACTCTGCTTAGGAATGCATCGAAGAACACTCTGGCTGTCAGGAAGGAGCTGGCCGTGGAGAGGTCTCAGAACATGGACATCGAGAACTTTCAGAGCGAAGTAGAGGACTGGAAGAAGAGGTTTTCCAGGAACTATGACCTCGCGACCCGGCAATTCACAGAGGCGATAAAAAGAATAGACAACTCAATCGACCAGCTAAATAAGGTGAAAGAGAACCTCTTAAAATCAGGGAACAATTACAGGTTAGCGAACGACAAAGCACAGGATCTCTCAATAAAGAAACTGACTCGCAACAACCCGACAATGAAGAAAAAATTCAATCAATTAGGAGAATCTGAAGATGAGGGGGAATGATCTTCATCAACTGGTATCTTTCGTCCAAGGAGAAGAATTATGCCCCACGGAATCAGTACTCTCAGCCATTACAAGACTGGCCATGGCTGGCGATGAGCGCGCAATCAAGCCAATTGTCGATCTGGTCGAAAAATTGAGTCAAGGCTTGTACCTCGGCCCATATCAACTTGAAATTTCCGAAATAGAAGACCCATCTAACAAATTCAATCTTGTCGAGCGATTACACATGTACGAAAGGCTGCATGAATTGCTGGATACTCTAATTTTGAATGTCGCAAGAGGCGATTCCATCGAACACCCTCTGCACCCCTCTTCGCCATCTAGAGGGAAAATCGCCGAAACTGGAAGGGCGATCCACCCCAAAGATGTCCCAGTCCATATGTCAGACCTCTCCCCCCCACCTGTTCCCGTGAGAAGATCGCCTAAACTGCCAGTATGGGTCTCTACTTCCCGCAGCGAATCACCTCCAAATTTACAGGCACAAGTATGCATTGAGTATAGCCGAGAGGGGTGTTTTATTATCATAGAATTCGATGATCGTGACGTCATACCGTCGATTCTACCCGCAGGGGAAATCTCATCCGACAGCTTCGAATTAATCAACGGAGAACTCACTGTTCAGATCGATGGCGTTGTGTACAACTGGTTTATCAGTATGAGATGAGGTGACTTTATCATGCCCGCTGTAACCATAACTTCTGAGGACGTAACTCACCTGTTTTGGAGGCTCGTTTTCATAGAAGCAATAGATCCTTCATGCACTACAGAAATACTGAGTACCGACGAAGAATCGGGGATAGTGACAGCCAGAATAGTGGAGTGATCTTTCGCGGCTTCTTTGGAAGCCTTCCTCGAACTCGATTTGAGGTCCGTTGACGAAGCACACCAAACACTCGACCAATAATCCACAAAGGAATCTGATTTGTTTAAGTATGGTCAAGCGATTAATGCAATGATCATATGGCAAAAAAGAGGAAATTCTTGATTGAAGAACATTTTCCAGTGAGCCCTCTACGTGAAAAGTCACCTGGAACATGGCGATTCGATTGCAATTACGCTGATTGCGGTACCAACCTCCTCCTTTCACAAAAGAAGTATGATGACATTAAGCCGAAGATGATCTCGAAAAGATTTCTCAAACTGAAGAATGGAGATGTGAAAGTGTTGGAAAAATGGGCATATTCAATGAGTTGCCACTGTGGCGCTTCCATAGAGATAAATCCTGAAGAGTTCAGGGATGTTCTGGGTGAAGACAGACACCATCAAATCGAAATCGACGGAGTCATATATTCTGGTCTGATTGACGGGAAACCGATACCAATGCAGGAGATAGTCAATGCTACGGATTGCGGATATTTTCTTGACGAGTACGCACTTCTGGACGGAGAACATATACCGCCATGGATTAGGGGCATGTACTGCAAGAAAACCGTCTGACAGGTCTTGATCATGGTAACTGAAGGAAATAGAGATATTGACAGCCAGCTGAAGAAAGCATTCCTGTACGAGTTGCTTTTGTGGCTGGAGGAGCAGAATAGGATACTCGAGGAGAAGCGCCTCTGGCGAGAGTGGGACGCCGAGGAAGATGAGAGGGAGTGGGAGGAATCCTTCGAATTCCAGTGGAGGGAACGGAACAGATGATACCTACATAGGCCACTACAAATTACAGACAGCCAGATCTTATTCTGAAACCATATGCTCATTGGTAGTCCCGCCCGGATTCGAACCAGGGTCATGGCATCCAGAGTGCCATATGATGGACCACTACACTACGGGACTTCGAACCTGCGGTGAGCGGTTTTGTATTTCAACGAACCCATGACGGTTTAAGGGCCATATCATGCCCTGAAGCGAGCCATGATTTCCTCATGCTTATCCCGATTTGGCCTCAGCATGTCTGGCGGAAGATCGCACAGAGGGATATCCACGAGCCCCTGATCCTCGTCAGCCGTTGGCATCTCGGTATTGTGGTGGAGCAGGCCTGTCACGTGCTTCTTGTCGACCTCTGCATTGTGAAGAGCTGCGATTGCCGCAGTCGGGTCTTTGTGGTCGTATTCCGAGGAGAGCGTCTCGAGTCTCAGGACGCTCCCATCGAAGAGTTGCACGTCCTCATACCCCCCCTCCGGGATATCCACTTCGTTGAGAGGCTGGAAGTGGTGGATGTAGTCGATGCCGTGGAGTTCCTCGCCGTGATCCTTCACATATCCGTACGAGCTGTAGGACTCGTCGTTGTTGGCGAAGGTCACGCAAGGAGAAATGACATCGATCACAGCCATCCCTCTATGGCTCAAGGCAGCCTTCATCAGTGCCGTCAACTGCTTTTTCGCACCGGAGAAAGACCGCGCGACGAATCCGCATCCGAGATTGATAGCGAGCTTGCACATATCGATCGGGGGCTGCTCGTTCGGCGCACCCTTTCGCTTCTTCGACCCCTTCTGAACGGTCGCGGAGTACTGTCCTTTGGTCAGACCATAGACTCCGTTGTTCTCGATGATGTACACCATGTTCAGATTTCTCCTTATCGCATGGATGAACTGGCCGATGCCTATGCTAGCCGAGTCGCCGTCGCCCGATACCCCCAGATACACGAGATCCTTGTTGACCATATTCGCACCAGTTGTGACCGAGGGCATCCGGCCATGGACGGTGTTGAAACCATGCGACTTCCCGAGGAAATAGGCAGGGGTTTTCGAAGAGCAACCTATGCCGCTCATCTTCGCGATTCTACTCGGTTCGATACCATTTTCCCAGCAGGCCTGAATTATCACCCCTGAGATTTGATCGTGTCCGCATCCGGGGCAGAGGGAGGAAGGGCCTCCGGTATAGTCGCTTTTCGGAAGATCAATGACATTCAGTTTCACGGGTCTCATGGCTTCACCCCCCCGAGGGTCTCCAGGATCATGTCCGCATATATCCTTGCGCGCGGAGGCATGCCGTCCGAGTATGCAACGCTGGATATCCTTGAGGCCAAATCGTTGGGAAGCTCCTTCCTCAAGACCCCGTACAATTGCCCATCGCGATTAATCTCGAGTACAATGACTCTTTCATGCCTCTCAATGAAACCCTCGACATCAGGGTGGATAGGCATGGCGCGAATGCGACATTGACTCACTTTCAAACCGGTCTCCTCCACCATATCATCAATCTCCTGAATCGTATTCTCCATTGACCCCATGTAGATGATGCCCACGTCTTGCTCTTTCTCTTCCCTCATCACTGGTGCTGGAAGATCCACTCTGGAATTATCGATCTTCCTCTTCAGCCGCATCATCAGCTTCCTGTAGACATCCGGCTCCTCACTGTAGATTCCGTCTTCGTCATGACCGGTTCCGCGGTATAGGATTGGATCCAGACCTGACCCGGGCAGGGTTCTGTACGGAACCCCGTCCCCGTCGACATCTCTGTACCGGCCGTAGTTTTCGATCGCGGAAACCTGTTCTGCTGTACGTAGGACTTTGCCGCGATTGATCTCTTCTGTCGGGTACTCGAAACCGGTGCATACCCAGTTGTTCATTCCGAGGTCAAGGTCCGAGAAACCGAACACCAGAGTCTGATAACGCTCGGCATATTCGAAAGC
>MDTG01076522.1_pt1 | contig 16834 bp, 13 predicted proteins | sample 811421 | NCBI WGS metagenome assembly MDTG01 (sample SAMN05326645, study PRJNA326480) | marine metagenome | isolation source: seawater | place: Pacific Ocean: South East | collected 2011
GAATAGATTTTACCAAGGTGACTGGATAGATAGTATGGCTTCAAGATTTATTGACGAATTACCTGAAAAATATTTAGAAAAAAATTCTTTTTTTGATGATAAAAAAGATGAGATAGAAGATTTTGATTTCAATCAAGATTTAGATTTTGATGAAGGCGAGAGAAGTCCAGGCTGGATTAGATATCAAAAAAGAATTAAATGATTGCAACCAAACTTAAAACACTGAAGAATAATTTTAAGAATTTTAAAATTGATGGCTATGTAGTGCCTAAAAATGATGAGTTTTTTTCTGAGTATGACAGTAACAATAGACTAAAAACAATATCAAATTTTAGTGGTTCGGCTGGATATGCAGTTATTTTAAAAGATAAAAATTTCCTTTTTGTTGATGGAAGATATACTTTGCAGGCGCAATTAGAGGCTGGAAAAAATTTTAAGATTAAAAATTATCAAGAAATTTACAATTGTAAACTATTTAAAAATCTTACTTTAGGAGTTGACCCAAAATTATTTACTTCGAGCCAATTAAAAAAGATTTTTTTAAGATTCAACCGATTTAAACCATTAGAGACAAATTTGATTGATCTATTAGAAAAAAATTCTTTAAACAATAAAAAGCCTTTTTTTTCGTTAAGAGATAATATTACTGGAATAAACTATAAGAAAAAAATTAATAAAGTCATAAATTATTTAACAACAAAAAAATTGGATTATATTTTTGTAACAGCCCCTGAAAATGTTGCTTGGTTAATGAATATTAGAGGTTTTGACAATCCAAATAGCCCAGTGCCTAATTGTCGTTTACTTCTTAGTAAAAAAAGAAAAATTTATATAGTTGCTGAAAAAAAAAAGGTTTCAAAATTAATTGGTGAGGGAAAAATTAGATCTAGTCAAGTAATTGAGACAAATAACTTTAATCAACTTTTGAGTACCTTAAAAAAAGGAAAAATTTCTATTGATGAAAAAACATGTTCTTTGTATTACGAAAATATTCTTCTTAATAAATTTAAATTAATAAAAAAAGAAGACCCAATTTATTTTTTAAAGGCTGTCAAAAACAAAAAAGAGATAGACAATATGATTCAATCTCACATTATTGATGGTGTTGCTCTTACAAAATTTCTCTATTGGATAAAGAATATTAATAAAAAAAAGATCACAGAGTATGATGCTCAAAATAAATTACAAAAATTTAGAAAACTTAATACAAAATATTTATATCCTAGTTTTAATACAATTGCTGGTAGCGGTAAAAATGCTGCAATAATTCACTATAGAGCATCAAAAAAAAATGCAAAAGTTATTGAAAAAAACGAAATTTTTTTATGTGATTCTGGTGGTCAATACAAATATGGGACTACTGATGTAACAAGAACAATCTGTTTTAATAGACCCAAAAAAAATATCAAAAATATTTTTACCAAAGTGCTAAAAGGGCATATTGCTGTTGCTAATACTAAAATCAATTCATTTAGAACTGGAAATTTAATTGATTTTCAGGCTAGAAAATTTTTAAGAAAAATTAATCTAGATTATCAACATGGTACTGGGCACGGAGTAGGTTTTTTTTTAAATGTACATGAGGGCCCTCAAAGTTTATCAAAGTTAAATAAAACAAAAATTTTAGAGGGAATGGTGTTAAGCAATGAACCAGGTTATTATAAAAAAGGAAAATTTGGTATCCGAATTGAAAATCTACTTTATGTGAAAAAAATAGAAAAAAAAATTTTTTTTAAAAATTTAACTTTGGTTCCTATAGAAAAAGATTTGATTGATTTTGAACAATTAACCTTTGAGGAGAAAAATTATTTATTTAGATATCATTTGGAAGTATATGTAAAATTATCAAAATATCTAAATAAGAGAGAAAAAAAGTGGTTAGCTAGTTTTATTTAAAAGTTTAAACCAATCGGTCTGATTAATAATTTTAATCTTTAAATCTTTTGCACTATCTACTTTTCTTTTTGTAGGTTTTTCACCAATTATAAGGTAATCTAATTTTTTCGATACATTACTTATTATTGAGCCAGAATTTTCTTCTATTAAAGATTTTGCTTCAGCCCTACTAATGCCGGTTAATTTTCCAGTAAACATAAATGTTTTATTCTTCAAACTTCCACTTTTATTCTCATTTGACGAATCTTTAACTCTAAGAATATTTTGTAATTCAAACATAACATCTAAATTAGTTTTATTAGAAAAAAAATTTCTAAGTGATCTAATTTGTGTTTCGCCAATGCCATCAATATTAAGAAGTTCATCAAATTTTTGATTATTAGAAAGATTTATAAATTCTTTAGATGTCTTTAAATTTTTTGAAATCAACTTTGCATTTTCGAAACCTATATGTCTTATCCCAAGTGAAAAAATAAATTTTTCAAGTGATATATCTTTTTTTTCATTAATAGAGTATTTGAGGTTAGCTATAGATTTTTTACCCCATCCATCTAAATTTGATATTTTATCAAAATTTAATTTAAATATATCCTGTGGTAGTCTAATTAATTTTTCATTCCAAAAATTTTCAACTATTTTTTTTCCAAATCCATCGATATTTAAAGCTTCTTTTGAAACGAAATGTTTAATTTTTTCAATTGAAACCTTCTCACATTCATAACCTTCGCTCGAACACCTTCGGACTGCATCCTCTTTTTTTGTTGAAAGATTAACTTCTTTAATAGTTTCTGAGCCACAAGAGGGACATTTTTTTGGAAAGATAAATTTATTTAAATTTTTTCTTTTTTTTATATCAACTGATATTATGTGAGGAATTACGTCACCTGCTCTCTCTACTACTACAGTATCTCCAATTCTAATATCCTTTCTTTTAATTTCGTCTTCATTGTGAAGAGTAGCATTTGATACTAAGACACCTCCTATATTAATCGGTGATATCTTTGCTACAGGAGTTAAGGCGCCAGTTCTACCAATTTGAATTTCAATATTATTTATTTTTGAGATTGCTTTATTTGCAGAAAATTTATGTGCAATTGCCCATCTTGGAGAATTAGCCACATAACCTAATCTTTTTTGCAATTCAAAAGAGTTAATTTTATAAACAATGCCATCAATATCAAAATCTAAATCTCCTCTTTTTTTTTCTATTTCGTTATAATTTTTAATCAAATTTTTTATTCCTGAAGTTGTAATATTTAAAGGATTTGTCTTAAAACCCCAGTTCTCTAAATTCTTTAGAAAATCTCTTTGATTATCAATTTTTAAACCTTTCTCAAAGCCGTAAGTATAAGCGATAAATTTCAAAGGAATCTTTTTTGTATCATTTGGATTTTTTTGTCTTAGACTGCCAGAAGCTGCATTTCTTGGATTTGCAAATTTTTTCTTAAATTTTTTGAAATCACTATTTCTAATAAAAACTTCTCCTCTAATATCAATTTCCCTAGGAAAATTTTTATCCATTATTGTAGATGGAATATCTTTTATTGTTTTGAGATTAGCTGTTATATCTTCTCCCTCTTTACCATCTCCCCTTGAAAGTCCCATTTTAAAATTTCCATTTATGTATACTAAGGACGCAGAGATACCATCTATTTTAGGTTCAGCAGAATATTCAATCTTAAAATCAATTTTCTTATTAAGATAGTTGATAATTTTTTTTTCAAAATTTATAAGATCTTCTTCACTAAATGCATTACCAAGTGATAGCATTGGTGATTTGTGTCTTACTTTATTAAATATTTTGGATGGTTTGTATCCTACGCTAATACTTGGTGATTTATTATTTTTAAGAAATGGATAATTTTTTTCTATGTAAATAATTTCTTTTTTTAAATTATCAAATTCTTGATCTGATACTAATGGCTTACTTTTATCATAGTAATGTTGATTATATTTATCGAATAACTTAATTTTTTTTGAATAATCTTTTTTAATTTTAACTTCGTTCATTATTATTCAAAAAGCTTTTTAAAAATTTTTCTAATACCTTTTTTTGGTTCATCTTTTTTTATTTTATTTTCAAGAATAGCATAATCTTTATTAAAAATCGCATATGATTCCTTATACCACTCACTTGACCCATAATTGTAACCCAAAAGTTTTGCATATTTAGAAGATTCTTCGATTAATCCAATTCTATAGTAAATCTCTACTAACCTATGAATTGCCTCTTCGACATAGATGGTTGTATCATAATTTTCTACAACATTTCTAAACCGATTGATTGCTGCAATCCATTTTTCTTTTTTTACATAATGCCTACCAATGTAAATTTCTTTTGAAGCAACAATATCGTTTATAAAATTTATTTTAAATTTTGCGTCTAAAGCAAAATCTGTATTTGGATAGTTTAAAATTAAATTTTGAAATAACTCCTTAGATTTTAATAAAGGAAATAAATCCCTTTTTTCGTCTTCAATGTTTTCAAAATAACACATAGCAAGTAAATAATTAGCATATGGCATTCTTTCATCTTTTGGATAAGTTGTCATAAACCTTTCTAAATGAAAAATACTTTTTGAATAAAAATCTTGTAGATAAAAAGAATATGATGCCATCAGACTTGATTTTGGTGCCCAATCAGATTGGGGGAACAATAACTCAGCTTCTAAAAATTTTGTGGCAGCAAAAAAATGGTCACCTTTTTGTAAATTTTCCATAGCTTCAGAATAAGCAGAAATTAATTCAGATTGTTGATCCAATTCTTTAATTATTGAAACCTCTTCTTTTTTAGGTGAGCAAGACCCTAAAAGGTATGATGATAAAATAAAAAATATAATTAAGGATTTATTCATAGATCATTCTAAAGAGAATATCTTTAAATAACTTCTAGAATTATGCAATAGATTTTAGATGTCGTCTGTTTATAAAAGAACTTGGAATACTTTTCTCTTTAATTTCTATTATTGAAAAATTTTCTTTATTGCAAAAAACTTTTCTTAAAAGTTGATTTGTAAGTTTATGACCTCCATGAACACATTTAATTTTTCCAATTATTTTATGACCAGACAAAAATACGTCTCCGATACAATCTAAAATTTTGTGATTTACAAATTCTTTTTCATTTCTCAAACCATCTTTATTTAAAATCTTTTTATCTTTTACTACAATAGCATTGTCTAAACTTCCCCCTTTGGCTAAGCCAAGTTTTTTTAAGTTTTCGACATCTTCAAACAAACAAAAAGTTCTTGAATTGTAGACATTAAATAAATCATCCTCGTAAATATTTATAATATTTCTCTGATTGCCAATTTTTGGATTATTGTACTCCAGTTGAAAATCTATTTCAAAATTTATATTATTAGGTTCTAAAGAAATAGATTTATTTCCATCGATATAGTCAATTCTTTTATTAATTTTTATAATTCTAATAGGTTGTGAACTTTGCTCAAATCCAATTTCCAGAATTTTTTCAATAAAAATTTTTGCTGATCCATCGAGAATTGGAACCTCATTATTATCAATTTCTATCAACGCATTATCTACACCTAATATAAATAGTGCACCCATCAAGTGTTCAACAGTTGATACGCTAGTTCCAAATTCATTTGATATTGTTGTACAGAAATTAGCACTTGAAACATTAAATATGCTAGGGAGAATAATATTGTTTTTTTTTAGATCAGTTCTTTTAAAAATTATTCCTTCATTTGGCAACGCTGATTTAATGGTTAAATTTACATTTTCTCCGTTATGAAGACCAACACCATTAAACTTTACTTCTGATTTTACAGTTTTTTGATTTAAGTTATGCACTAGAGCAAAATAGTGCTTAATAAAAAAATTTAAAAACAAGTAATATTACAATAAAATACAATTTTAATTAAAATGAGAAGAAAATATTCTCAAAAAAACCTTTCTTTTCATTGATTTTTGGCACTAATTTCACTTCAAGATTGTTTAGACCATTTTCTATTTTAATAATAGTTTCAATAATATTGTCTTCTCGATTATTGTGCTGTCTTAAATAATCTTCAGAAAAAACTTTTTCTAAATAAATCTCTTTTTTTCTAAAAAGTTTCTTAAATTCTTCTATAAAATGTTTTTTTATACATATAAACTTTAAGTCTATACATAAATAATCACAAATAGTTTTATCTTTTATTGAAAAGCTGTCCTGACCATCAATATTAAATTTATCAATCACATAATGAATTATAAAATGATGAGGATAATGTTTATAAATTAATTGCAGACCATTTATTAGCTGCTTCTTCATTTCATCATCAGAAATTGTTTGATTGTTAAATTTTTTTTTTAAAGAAAGACGAATTGAAAAAATTTCATCATTTTTAATAATTAAAAAAATATTTTTAACAAATGATTTTGTTTTTTTTTCAATTTCACTTATTTTTTCAAGAAAAAATAACTCTATCTCTTCAGAAATTTGTTTATTTTGTTTTTTCGACAAATACATTTTTTTGGAAAAAATAATTTCATGATCAACGGCATTATCTACTGTAATTGACAGTTCATTATTATTTAAAGAAAAATATGTTTTAAATAATTCTTGATTGTCCATTAATTAGTTATTATCTGATTCTTTACAGATAAGTTTAAAGTATTTTTAATTAAAATTTTTTCATTTTTCAAAATATTCCATGCCAAATTTAAAGTCTCAAATAAATTTTCTTTTGGCAACTGTATTAAAATTCCATTTTTTAATCTTATATTCCATCTTTTTGATTTAAAATAATAAAAATCAGTAACGTTATCAATATTTATGTTTGATAGCCTCACCTGTTCTATAATTTCTTTAAATTGTATCATTTCTGGTCTACCAAAAACGTTTGGTAAATTTTTATTTAAATTTTTGGATTCTATTAATTTGTAATTTGAACCTATAAAATAATTTTGGTTATTTAAAATTATATTTGCAATAGGTTTTACTTTTTCAAAATTAATTTCTAATTTAGATGGATATTTTTTTTTTATATAAAAATTTGAAATTAATTTATTATTTGATAATTTAAGATTTAATTTATCTTTATCTATAAAAAAAATATTTTCACTTATTAAATATTCAAATTCTTTTATTAATTTTTCATCTATTGAAGACTCATAAGATTTTTCCTTTTTTTCTATTATTTCAATATTTTTTATCTCAAAAAGACTCAATCTATTTAAGTTCAAATTATTAAATGTTGATAAAATTACAAAAAGAAAAATGTATAAAATAAATTTTTTCTTATTTATTAAATGAAGCATTTTTTAACATCCAATCTAATAAATCAATAAACTTAATGTTATTATGTCTTGCAATCTCTGGCACAAGAGATAGTTTTGTCATTCCAGGTTGTGTATTGATTTCAAGAAGAAAAAAATTTCCTTTATAAAATTTAAAATCAGATCTTGTAATACCTTCACACCCGATTATGTCATGAACCCTTTTAGATATATTCAATACCTTATTCATTTGTGGTTTAGTTAAATTTACAGGAATAATATGATCTGTTCCTGCATTTTTCTCGTATTTGGCTTTATAATCATAAAATTTTCTCTTTGGTCTCAATTCAATTGCACCAAGTTTTTTTTTGCCCATTATTGCTACTTGTATCTCTCTGCCAGGTATAAATTTTTCAATTAGAATTTCTTTATAAAATCTTAATTTTGATAAATTTTTTAGAAAATTTTTTTGATTACAAATAAATACATTTAAACTTGATCCCTCATTTTTAGGTTTGATAACAACTGGGAAACCTAATTTTTTATTAATAAGTTTGAGACTTGCTTTTTTTTCAAAGTTATAAACTAAATAATTTGGGGTAAGGATCTTATTCTTTATAAAAATTTTTTTTGAAATTTCTTTATCCATTGCTATCATTGAGGCAAGTGGTCCAGAGTGTGTGTAGGGAATTTTGAAAGTCTCTAAAATGGTCTGAATATATCCATCTTCTCCAAATTGACCATGTAATGCATTGAAGATTATGTTTGGTTTAAATGATTTGACCAATTGAAGAATATTGAAAGGCTCACAAAGTTTAACAGAATATTTTTTTTTTAATTCTTTTGCTACTTGTTTACCTGTTTCAATACTTATTTCTCTTTCTTTAGAAACTCCTCCAAAAATAATTAAAATTTTTTTTCTCATTTTAAACAATCTTTCTTTTGGTAAGATTTAATATAATGCCTGATATTATAGATATACTGATAATTGACGAACCTCCATAACTAAGATAAGGCATTGTCATTCCAGTGGTTGGTAATAATCTTATATTTACCCCGACATGAACCAGTGCCTGCATTAAAATTAAACTTATACATCCAATAAGTATTAATTTAGTTTTTTCATCATTTTCTAAGTAAATTTTTTTTAAAACTGCATGAATAAAAGTTAGAAATAATATTAAGAGTAAAATTATACTTACAACTCCAAACTCTTCAGAAATTACTGAAATTATATAATCTGTGTGTGCTTCAGGTACGCTACTTTTTAGGGTTCCTTCTCCTATTCCTTTGCCAAAAAAACCTCCACTAGTTATTGACTCGATCGCCTTATCAGATTGAAAATTATGTGTGCCAGTCTCCATATCAAAAAAGGACACTATTCTACTTTTAATATATGCAAACTTTGGAATAAAAAAAACTAAATACGCGAGTACAAATAAAGTAAAAAATAAACAAATCATTAATAAAAAGAAATTAATTCCAGAGGTAAATATTAAGACTAACCAGCTAAAAAATATTAGTAAAGTTTGTCCTATGTCTGGTTGCATTATCAATAGTAAACCGACTGTAATTGTTAAAAAAAATGAAATTAAATATTTAAAATATAAATTTGAAAATTTTTCATTACATAATATTAGTCCTACTACCACAATGAAAAAAGGCTTCACTAACTCTATCGGTTGAAATCTTGGTAATAAAAATAAATCTATCCACCTTTTAGATCCTTTAATCTCAAGACCAATAATTGGAACTAAAAATAAAAAAAATAAAGAAAATAGGAAAATAAAAAAAGAATATTTAAAAATTTTTTCTTGATCTATTGATGATATTACAAATATAACAAACATACCTAAGAAAACAAAAAATAAGTGTTTAAAAAAAAATAGATAATCATTAGTTTCCAATTTATCAGAAGCCACTAAAGAAGTTGAAACAAAAGAAATGAATAAGCCAGTTATAAACAAAAGTATAATTAAAGAAAATATAAATTTATCAACATTTTTCCACCAAGAATAATATAGACTATAAAATAATTTTATACTTTCCATACAATTGATCTTTAATTAATTTATCAAAATATTGACCTCTATCCTCAAAATTTTTAAAACTATCAAACGAGGCTGCACAAGGGCTGAAAATAATTGTTTGTTTTTTTATTTTATTTTTTTTTACAATCTCAAAAACTCTTTTGACAGCTTGCTTTAGATTAACAAAATTTTTGTATTTAATTTTTTTTTTAAGTTTCTTTATAAAAAAATTTTTATTTTTTCCATAAATAAAAGCTCTGATATTGCTGAAATATTTTTTAGGTAATTTAAATTGATCTCCACTCTTATGCATACCACCTAATATCCAATAAATATTTGAGTTTTCTTTTAAAATACCGATAGATGAGGAAAAACTTGTCGATTTAGAATCATTTATAATTGTTAAATTATCTTTTTTATAAATAATTTGTTGTCGATATTTAAGACCTTTAAAATTATTAATTGTCTTAACTATAACCTTTTTTTTGACACTAAAAAATTTACAAATTTCTTTTACAAATAATAAATTTTGTTTATTCGTTTCTGACATAAAGTATCTATTTTTTATATTTTCTAAAAAAGAATCAGGTCTACTCGTATTTATCTTAATTATTTTGCCTTTAAAGTTATTTCGTTTTAATTCAATATTAATAAAAGTATCTTCTTTTTTTACAAAAGCTAAACTTCCCCTTTTTTGATTTTTAAGCAATTTAAATTTAGCCTGAATATATTTTTTGAGAGTTTTATGTCTCTCAATATGATCAGGTGATATGTTTAGGATTACCGCATATTTAGATCTAAAATTTTTACTATAATCCAGTTGATAAGATGAAGCCTCAATAACAAAAATTGTTTTTTTTTTAACATTCTTAATTGATAATATTGGTTTACCAATATTTCCAACCAATTTAACATCTAAATATTGATTTTTTAAAACTTGATATAAAAGTTGACAGGTAGTTGATTTTCCATTGGTTCCAGTAATCGTGATACAATCGTTTTTAAAAAATTCATAAAATATATCCAAATCAGTAGAGATTTTTAAAAAATTTTTACTCAGAAAGTTTGATAGTTTACACTGAGATAAATCAATTCCAGGACTGACAATGATCCTGTCAAACTTCGTCTGTTCTACTTCTTTAATCCCAATTTTTTGTTTAATCTTAAAATTAATTTTTGGATTATCATCAAACAGATATACATCAGCTTTTTTCTTTAAAAATTTATATGTTGAAATACCACTGCTGCCAAGACCATATATTAATATTTTTTTTCCTAAAAAAATATTTTTTAATTTTTTCATTATCTTAATTTTAAAGTAGCCAAACCTATCATTGCTAAAATTATTGAAATAATCCAAAATCTAATTACAACAGTTGACTCAGCCCAACCTTTTTTTTCAAAATGATGATGTATAGGTGCCATTTTGAAAATTCTTTTCCCAGTTAGTTTGTAAGAAATAACCTGAACCATTACCGAAACTGCCTCTAAAACGAATAGACCACCTGTTATAGCAAGCACAATTTCATGTTTGGTAATTATCCCTACAGCTCCTAGTGATCCCCCTAGCGAAAGAGAACCGGTGTCTCCCATAAAAATTTTGGCTGGTGGAGCATTAAACCATAAAAAACCTAAACACGATCCTATGATAGCACCACAAAAAATTGATACTTCACCTGTTCCCTCGATATAAGGTATTTGCAAGTAATTTGAGAACACTATATTTCCAGTCACGTAACTTATAAATGCAAAACAGGCTGCTACCAATATCACAGGCACTGTAGCTAATCCATCAAGACCGTCTGTAAGATTAACAGCGTTAGACGATCCTATGACAACAAACACAGCAAAAGGAATAAAGAACCATCCGAGATTTATAAATAAATTTTTAAAAAATGGAAAATACAAGTTATTAATATTTTGATAATCTGAAAAATAAACAAAAAAGTATACTCCGATTAAAGCTAATACTATTTGTGATACAATTTTAAATTTTGACGAAATACCAGAAGAATTACTTTGTTTGATCTTTTTGTAATCATCAAAAGCACCAAGTATTCCAAAAGAAACAGATATATATATGCAAAACAAAATATTTATATTAGATAAATCTCCCCAACAAATCACTGATATCAATAAACCAAATAATATGATTACACCACCCATTGTTGGGGTGCCAATTTTTTTCACAATATGTTCTTCTGGTCCATCGTCACGAATAGGATTTAAAATTTTTTGATTTGAAAAAAATCTTATAAATGGTCCGCCAATAATTAGTACAATAGTTAGTGAGGTAAAAAATGATAAACCAGTTCTAAATGTTAAATATTTAAAAATATTTAAAAAACTAAAAATATCGACAAAATTTAATAAGAATTGATAAAGCATTAATTTGATCCTTTCAGTTCTCTTATAATCTTGTTTAATCCTGTCGCATTTGAGGCTTTAATCATCAAATAATCATTATTATCTAAATCATTTTTAATCAATTCAATTATTTCAGATTTATTCTTTACAATTCCTCCTTTTTTCGAACTCGAAAGTTTATTGTATATTGAAATAGCCCGTTTCCCTTTAACAAAAACTTTATCAATTTTTGTTCTATTAATTATTGGAACAAAAGATTGATGAAGTTTATTTGAATGAATTCCTAATTCTAGCATATCACCCAATAAAAGATATTTTTTGGATTTCTTTGAATTTATTCTATCAAAATTCAATATTGCTGACTTTAAAGATAACGGATTTGAATTATAACTTTCATCAATTAAATTTATTATTTTGTTATTCAATTTTATTTTTGAAAAATCACCTCTTCCGTCTGGTATTTTGAAGTTTAAAAGTATTTTTTTATCTAATTCAGATATATCAAAATAGATACTCATGACAGCTAATCCTGCTAAAAAATTATAAATATTATTTTGAAAATTACTAGAAACCAAAAAAAAGGTTTTTGAATTATTAATTTTTATATTCATTTTATAGTGAACTCCATCTTTTTTTATGTTGACTAATTTGATATCTGATTTTAGTTTTTTAATACCAAAAGACACGACTGAGAGTTTATTTTTTAATGCAATTTTTCTATGAAAATTGTAAAAATTATCATCAGCGTTTAAAATAATAATGCCATTATTTTTAGTATTTTTAATTATCTCTGCTTTTGCTAGTGCAATATGTTTGATGCTTTTGAAATTTTTTGCATGAGCATAATTAATGTTAGTAATTACGCTTACATCAGGCTTTATTATATTGGATAAATTATCAATTTCACCTTTTTTATCCATACCAACTTCTAGTATTCCATAATCATCATTGTGATTTAAATTAAAAAGACTTAAAGGTACCCCAAATTTATTATTATAAGATTTAGGAGAAATACTTACTTTAGATAATTTTTTTAAAGAATTTCCCAATAATTCTTTAAGTGTAGTTTTTCCACAACTTCCTGTTATTGCAATTATCTTAGTATTAATATTATTTCTAAATGTTTTTGAACAAAAAGTTAAAAATTTTAATGTGTTTTTTACTTTAATTTGTCGATTAATATTAAATTTTTTTTGTATTGTATTAACTACTGCAGCTGATGCATTATTAGTAAATGACTGTTTTACAAATTTATTTCCATCATTTTTTTTCCCTTTTATTGCAAAATAGATATCGCCCTTTTTTACTTCTTTAGAATTTATCGTTGATCTTTTAAAATTTAACTTTGATGACAATTTTTCATATCCTGAGATTTCTTTAATAATATTAATTTTAAGATTATTAGATAATATTGAATTTTTTGATCTGATTGCATCTATAATAATTTTTTTATCAGAAAAAAATATTTTTCTTTTTCCGAAATCTTGGGTTTTTTCATGACCCTTGCCCGCTACTAATAAAATTTCTCCAGTATTTAAATTTTTTATTGCCTCTTTAATAGCTTTTGCTCTGCTGGGAATTTCTAAAACTTTTGTTTTCTTTATTCCTCTCTTGATATCACTTCTTATTTTATCTGGATTTTCGAATCTTGGGTTATCATCGGTTAGATATATCTTATCACTATAATTTGATGCAATCATTCCCATTTTTGACCTTTTATTTTGATCTCTATTTCCTCCACATCCAAATAATATTGAAATTTTTTTATCTGGAAATTGTTCCTTTAGATTTAAGAGACAGATTTTTAGAGCATCAGGTGTATGCGCATAGTCTAAAATGACTTTTGAGTAGTTTTTAATTTTTCCTATTTTTTCCAACCTTCCTTCAACGGATTTTATTTTTGGAATTATATTTAAAACTTTTTCAAGATTTAAGCCACTTTTTACAGCAGCAGCCACTGCCATCAAAATATTTTTAAGTTGTATTTTTCCAATTAGATTAATAATGATTTTTTTAATCGATTTTTTGTATTTTATTTCAATTATTTGACTTTCCCCATAATATCTATGGGATAAAATTCTTAAAAAATTTTTTTTATCATTAATTGTAAAGAGTTTTAAATCTTTTTTAATAGATATTTGTTTTATCTTTTCATACTCAGGTATTTCTTTATCTGTAATAATAATTCCTCTTTTTTTTATAAGTTTTCTAAATAAGTAAAGTTTTGCACTCAAATAATGATTTAGATTTTTGTGATAATCCAAATGATCTTGAGACAAATTTGTAAAAATTCCATGGTTAAACATTAACCCATCTAATCTATGCTGTTTGAGGCCGTGGCTTGAAGCCTCTAAAATTACATTATCAATTTTTCTTCTTTTAAGTTCTGTTAAAGTTTGAGCAAGTTTTTTTGGATTTATAGTTGTATTTGATAAATTTATATTAAAATTATCTGATTTTACCCCCAAAGTACCTATTGTAGCAGCCTTTTTTTTATTTAATCTAAAAATTTGATAGTAAAAATTCGCAACTGAAGATTTACCGTTCGTACCTGTAACAGCTACAAGATTTTTTGGCCTTTTATTATAAATTTTAAATGAAACTTCTGCTAAAAGTTTTCTGATATTTTGCGTATGTATAAATAATATTCCCTTTTGAAATTTTTTTACTTTTTTTTCAGTAACGATTATTTTAGATCCTTTATTAATAGCGATAGGTATAAATTTGTTACCATCAACTTTGTTTCCATTTATAGCAAAAAAAATTTCATTGTTTTTTACTCTCTGACTATTAAAAGAAATACCCGAAAAAAATATATTCTTAAATTTTTTATCAATGGTTGGAAAATAATTTTTCAACAGCATAGATTAATTAATCTCAATGTAATTTGTGGCTAAAATAGGCCCAATTTTTTCAACAATTTGACCTGTTACTTCAACAGTTGTCCAACCAGCGGTATTAAATGGAGTGCCTTTATATTTTATGTTGGAGCCATCTCTATAATTGTATATATAATCATTATTAATTTTTGGTTCATCCAACATTACTGCTAATACAAATTTTGGTTTGGATGTTGGAAAAACTGATACAAAAGAATTTATTTTTTTTTTTGAATATTTGCCTCCCTCACTTTTTTGTGCAGTTCCTGTTTTTCCACCTATTTCATATCCCTCTACATTGGCTAAAGATGCTGTGCCTTCTTTTGACGTTACAATTTTTCTCAAAATTGGTAAGATTTTTTTTGAAACATCTCCATTTAAAATTTTCTCTTTTTTTATTTTTTTGTTTTTTTGAATTAACGTAGGATGGACATAAAAACCTCCATTTGTGATAATTGAGTAAGCTTTTGCGAGCTGAAGTAAAGTAGTTGTTATACCATGTCCAAAAGATGCTGTTGCTAGAGGACACTTGCCCCAATTAAATTTGATGGGTATACCTACTTCTTCAATATCAAATTTTATTTCATTTAAAATACCTAATTTTGATAAAAAAAGTTTATATTTTTCTTCTCCAACCTGTTGACCAATTTTAACTGAGCCTACATTGCCAGAGCGAATTAAAATTTGTTCAGCTGTTAAATTTGAAGGGATATTTTCATCATACTCTCTTATAGGAAAACCAGCACAAGTAAGATTTTTTGGTAAATCAACAAATTCTGTTTCTGGTTGAATAATTCTTTCATCAAATGCTGCGGCAAGTGTAAAAGTTTTAAAAACAGATCCAAATTCATAGATACCTTTTGTTGCTCTATTAATATAGTTATCATCTTTAATTTTCTCTCTTTTGTTAAGATCAAAATCTGGTAAAGAAACTAATGATAAAATTTCACCATTATTAACATTCATCAGAATTGCAGCACTACCATTGGTGTTAAAAATTTTATTAAAATTATTTAACTCATTTCTTATTAAAAATTGAATATCTTTATCGACTGTAAGTTTAATTGGTTCTTTTATTTTCTTTAAATCTTGGTCTAGTGATTTTTCTAAACCCGATATACCATTATTATCATTATCAATTTGACCAATAATGTGACTAAATAAATTTTTTTGAGGATAAATTCTAATCAGATTGTCTCTAGGCTCTATTGATTTATCACCTAACTGCATTAACTTTTGATATTTTTCATCTGAAACTTTTTTTTTAAAGTAAAAAAATTTTCCAATCTCGATTCTTTTTTTTACTTTATCAAAATCTTTTTCAGGAAAAATATACTTAAGATTGATTAATAATTTTTTTTTATCTATTATTTTTGACGGACTTATTCCTATATCTATAGAGTCTACTGTTTTTACTAAATATCTTCCTTTTCTATCAACAATGTCAGCTCTATACAGGTTACTTATTAGATAGTTATTTTTCTCGATGATTTCTGTTTTTGCCTTTCTTGTACCAAGATGAATCAAGTGTATTGCATAAATTAAGCTTATTATTAAAAATATAAAGAAGATTAACGAAATTCGATTAAATGTGATATTTAAATTTGAATTAGTTTTTTGAAGTAAAACATCTTTTTTTTGATCTTCTAGAATAATTCTTGTATCTTTTTTATTCATTTCTAAATTTTAATTGTCTTACCACTAGATTATTTTGATTTTTATAAATAATTTTAATTTCTGAGATATCTTTTTTTTTTAAATCATCATCAAAATAAAGATTATGAAATTCGAGTAAATTTTCAGCTGAGCTCAAATAATCATGTTCTAATTTAATGTCTTCAAATTCTTTTTTAAGAATTTGAATATTCTCTTTTACTGCAAAAATTTCATCCTCAAATTTTTTGGTAGAATTTTTTATTATTGCTGTAAAAAAAATTAAACATAAAATGAAGAAAATTATTATAAACTTTTTCATAGTTTATTACCAAGGTTTTCTATTTCTATTAGATGATTAAATTTTTTTAATATATCTGTTTCAATATTATGAAGATCACTTATCTTTTTTACATACCTAAGTTTTGCTGATCTGGACGATTGGTTTTCTGTTACTTCTCTATCAGAAGGTAAAATTGGTTTTTTTTTCTCCATTTTAAAAAGAGTTGGAGGTTGATCTAATTTAGGAACATATCTAGAGAAACTTTTTTTTTCAGATAAACATTTAAAAAAATATTTTACAATTTTATCTTCAATAGAATGAAATGTTACAACTGCTAAAATACCATCTTTTTTTAGAATTTTTGCTGCAGATATTAAGCCATAGATAAGTTCACTTATTTCTTTATTTACAAAAATTCTTAGCGCTTGAAAAACTTTTGTTGCACTATGAATCTTAAAGTTTTTTTTTCTCTTTGAAGTTTCAATGATATTTACTAGATC
>MDTG01340460.1_pt1 | contig 16834 bp, 12 predicted proteins | sample 811421 | NCBI WGS metagenome assembly MDTG01 (sample SAMN05326645, study PRJNA326480) | marine metagenome | isolation source: seawater | place: Pacific Ocean: South East | collected 2011
ATGGGCAGGTCCACCGCCTCGGCGCCGGCCGCCTCGATATTGCCCCGCGTCGTGTCGAAATGCGTGTTGGACGGGATGATGTGCCCCGGCTTTGCGATCAGGTTGAAGAGGAGATGCTCGGCCGCGCGGCCCTGGTGCGTCGGGATGATGTGTTCGAAATCCATCAGGTTCCGCACCGCCGCCTCGAACCGGTAGAAACTCGGCGCGCCGGCATAGCTTTCGTCGCCCGTCATCACTGCGCCCCATTGCGCCGCGCTCATGGCCGAGGTGCCGCTGTCGGTCAGAAGGTCGATGATCACGTCATCGGAATGCAGTTTGAAGAGATTGTATTTCGCCGCCTTCAGCAGGTCCGCACGCTCTTCGCGCGTGGTCATGCGGATCGGTTCGACCGATTTGATGCGGAAAGGTTCGATGATGGTTTTCATTTGGCTCACTCCGGGCTCGTTAAAAGTCCTGGAGGTGCCCGAAGGCGTCGCACACAGGACTTATCCTGCGCCGCGGTTGCCTCGCCTTGGTGACGCGACCGCGCTCAGCGCCTGTTGCAATACAATTTCGTTATCAAGGGTCTTGGCGGTTTTCAAGAGGCCGGTTCGCTGCCGCGCGGCTGCAGTCCGGCGCTGCGATAAATTGCATCAATCACGCGCATGTTTGAGACAGCGTCGGCCCCGCCGGTCAGCGGCTCTGCCCGTCCGGCCAGCACGTCGATCATGTGCGCCAGCTGGTAATCATAGGTGCTGTCGCCGGGAAGCGTCTCCGTCCGGTCCGGCTGGCCGCGCTGCTGGAGAATGATCTTGTGCCCCAGATAGGGGTGGATGGGATTGTTGAAGGTGAGGGACCCGCTGGTGCCTTCGACATGGAGCTGGATCCGCCGAGACACCGTTTCCGACATGGAGGTCATGATCGAGGCTGTGACATCGCCCGGGAACACCAGCCGCGCATGGGTAGAGATGTCGACGCCCGGCCGGTCGCAATGGCATTCGGCGGAGGCGACGGACGGCTCGGCGCCGGCCATCGTCCGTACCATGTGGATGCAGTAGGTGCCGAGATCCATCAGCGCGCCGCCGCCCATCTCCAGCGTGTGACGCAGCTCGCCCGGCCGGTAGGGGATGGGCACAGAGAAGGCGGCCTCCATCGACAGGATCTTCCCGACATGCCCACTGCGGACATGGCCCAGGGCGTGAAGAAAGGCGGGGTGGAAGCGGTAGTGAAACGCCTCGACCAGCGGCCTGTCGGCCTCGATTGCGGCTGTCTGCATCCGGGCAGCCTCGTCCGCATTCATGGCGAAGGGCTTCTCGCACAGCACGGCCTTGCCGGCTTTCAGGGCCGCGATGCTCAGATCGGCATGCCGGTTCGGGGGCAGGGCGTTGTAGATGAGGTCAATGTCCTCGCGCGCGATCAGGGCGTCATAGCTGTCCGCGACATGCTGGATGCCATGATCTTCTGCATAGGCGGCGGCGCGGTCGGCATCGCGCGCAGCGACGGCAACCACGCGGCAGTCCGTCCGCCGCCGGGCCGGTTCAATGATGGCCTTGGGCGAAATCTTCGCCGCGCCGAGAATGCCGATCCGGATCATGCCTTGTCCCTTCGTTGCCCCACGCCCTGACCTTGAGCTGGCGTGGATATTCTTAACAGATCCCTGCGGCAATCTTCAGGTTTTCACCGATCCGGTAACCAAACAGAAAGGCTGTCGCGGGTTAATGGAACCTCCCAAGGCCGTTAATCTTAGGAGTGCCTACGCCAATGATGAATGATCTTACGGCGCACATCGCTAAAACCAACGGCCTTGCGGACCCTATCGCAAAGCAGGCCCTCGGTATCGTGCTCAATGCCGCCGAGCGCCAGGCGTCCCCCTTCGCGGATGCCATGTTCAAAACGCTTCCCGGCGCACGCGCCCTGTCGGCGCGGACGGGCAGCGAACTCGGCGCCCCGGTTGGTGAAATCGCCCGCATGATCGAGCAGACCCCCGGCGGCAAACGCCGTGTCGCAAGCGAGATGATCACCGCACTTCACGGCATCGGGCTCGACCACAAGGACATCGGCGCGCTCCTGCCGGCCATTTCCTCGCATATGGAAGAGGTTCACGGCCTCACCGGCTTCGGCCATCTGGGCGACCTGATCGGCTCTGACCTCGACGGCGAGACAAAGGCAGACGACAGCGACACCCGCGCTGCCTGAGACCCCCTGAAACATGACAGGAACGGCCGCCCCATCCAGGGCGGCTTTTCTATGTGCGGTAAAATATTCTCCGCTCCAATGATCCAACTGGCGGGGCAGGGCGTATTCAGCCTGATACGTCCGGCGTCCCCCCCACCCCAGACGGACGTGTTGAAAGGGCCGGGTGGGCCGCCTCCCGGCAGCCCGGCCCTTTCCCTCCGCTTCTGGCCTGTTTAAAGAAGGGCCGAAGAACAGGGGAACTGCATTCATGACGGCTACGGCGACGCTTCAGGCGGATGAAAAACTGGCGCTTGACCTGATGGGGGCCATCCGGGCCGCTGCAGAGGAATTGTGCGCGCCTTCGGCTGTGGATCTCGTTTCCGTCACGGTCGATGTCTCCGCCCGGATCGAGGATGCCGGCGCGGCCACTTTCGAGACGCGGATCGACCGGCGCACGCGCACCATCCTGTTCGCAGGCGGCTCTGCCGTGGTCGGCGGCAAGATCGTGATGAGTGCGACGGCCGTCTATTCCATCCGCCCGGCCTGAACCGCCCGCCCATCGAACGCGCCCTCCGGCAGGGTGTCGAGTTCGTTGCGAATGCGGGGCAGGGCTTCAGGGTGATGTTCCTGCAGCCAGGCAATCATCTTCTCACGGATGAAACAGCGCAGGTCCCATGCGTCGGGAGAGTTCCGCGCGCTCGCCAGCGCCCGTATACGGATCGTATTCATGCCCGTATCCGTCACCTGCAAATTCACGACATCGCCATCCCATAGCGGCGTGGCGCGGCAGATTTCGGTCAGCTTGTCCCGCATGTCGGCCACCGGCGCCCGGTAATCCAGCGACCAGAAAACGCTGCCGATGATGCTGGCCGATTTGTGCGTCCAGTTCTGGAAAGGCTGTTCGATGAAATAGGAGACCGGCAGGATCAGGCGCCGCCAGTCCCAGATGCGAACTACGACGTAGAACAGACCGATCTCCTCGATCCAGCCCCACTCGTCTTCCAGCACCACCGCGTCGTCCAGCCGGATCGGTTGGGTGAAGGCGATCTGCAGGCCAGCGATCAGGTTCGACAGCACCGGGCGGGCGGCAATGCCAACCGCGATGCCCGCGATCCCGGCGGAGGCGAACAGGCTGACACCGAATTGCTTGACGCCCGGAATGACAGTCAGCGCCGCGGCGACGGTGACAATGCCGACCGTGACAACCCAGATGCGCCGGACCACATCCAGGCGCGTCGCGGTTTTGCGCGCTTTCAGATTGTCGGCCTCGTGAAAGTTCAGCTTGGCGAGCCGCCGCTTCATCAGCCCGTCGACCAGCGTGCCGATGGCCCAGCCGGTGGCTGCGATGAAACAGATTGAGGCCAGGATATCCGGCCAGTCGCCGAGCTTGTCCCAGTCAGGCGCGAGCCCGGTGTGCGGAACTGTTAGGATCGCAGCGCCGATCAGGGCGAACAGGATGGGCGGCCGGGCGCGCTTCATCCACCGGATGCGCAGCGCCAGTTTTTCCCGCTTTGAGCGATCGTCTTTCTTTTTCGCGTTTTCCTCGCCGGCGATGACAGGGCTCCTTGCGGTGACGTGTCTTATACGCCCGGATAAGCCAAAGCGTTGCGACGGTTCAACAGCCGGGCCCGCCTTTCGCGCTGAAACGCAGCCGGCGGGCAGGGATTGGGCGCTATTTCACGCGTTTGGCGCGGAAGGCCAGTCCGCCGTCCAGCTTCATCTTGTAGCTGCCGAGCGCGGCCTGGTAGATGCGGGCTTCCTTCTGACCGCGCGGATTGACGCCCTTGTCGTCGATCTGTTCCCACACCTGGCCATTCTCCAGCGTGATGACCAGCGCGCCGCGCCGTCCGCCGATGGACTTGATCGGGAAGGTGACTTCCTTCAGCTCATCCGATTTGGACTTGCCTTTGTCGTCCTTGTTGCCAAAGGCCAGTTTTGGAAGCGAGGGGATGGAGAAGCCGAAACTGTCGCGCTTCACTTCCTCGACTTCCTTGCGGGTGAACGTCTTCACCTCGCCGGCTTCCTCGGCAGCCTTCAGGCGGCCCACGGCGGCGTCGTAGCAGGCCAGCCGTTCGGTATCCGCCGCGATCTCCTTGCAGGCATAGACGTCGGAGGTGGATACATCTTCGGCCAGCGCCGGCAGGGTGGCCAGGCTGATGGCAGCGGCGATGAGGGCGATCGGGCGTTTCATGGCGGTGTTCCTCGAAATCGGGGCTTTCGGCCCCTGTCTGTCACCTGTGTCTGTCGCCAGTTCTGGCAAATCCGGGCAGGCTCGGGAAGGGGAGGCCGCAGTTTGCGGCAAACTCAGCTTCCGTTCATTCAAAATCAGCAAAGTCTTTTCATTTGGGCCGCCATCTGGCAGCAAACAATCCAGATTGAGACCACCTAGGAGTATGTGAATGATCTTCTCCCGTATGCGAGGCCTGATGGCCACCGGCGCACTGGCCCTTGTCCTGGCAGCTTGCGGAGGCGGCGGTGGCGGCGGATCTGCCAGCGATGTGCCGACCCTGCGGCGCGGTATTTCGGCCAAGGTCGATACGCTCGATCCGCACAAGTCCTCGGCCCAGTGGGAGAACATCATCATTGGCGACATGTTCATCGGCCTGACCACCGATGGCGTGGACGCCCGTCCGGAACCCGGCATGGCGACCAGCTGGGAAACCAGCGAAGACGGCCTCGTCTGGACCTTCCATCTTGGGGATTACTACTGGTCCGATGGCAATCCGGTCGTGGCGGACGACTTTGTCTACGGCCTGCGCCGCATCCAGTCTCCGGAAGTGGCGTCGCAATATTCCTCGCTGCTTTACCTCATCAAGAACGCCGCACCGGTCAATGAAGGCAAGCTGCCGCCGGAAGAGCTGGGCGCCCGCGCGATCGACGACAAGACGCTGGAGCTGACGCTGGAATACCCGGCGCCATACCTGCCGGGCCTGCTGTCCCACTACACGACCTATCCGGTGCCAAGCCACGCCATCGAAACCTATGGCGATGCCTGGATCCAGCCGGACAACATCGTGGTGAACGGTCCGTACAAGCTGGTCTACTGGCGGACTGGCGACCAGCTGGTGGCCGACAAGAACCCGACCGGCTTCGGCGCCGAGGACGCCTGTTTCGACCGCGTGGTCTATTTCGAACTGGAAGACCTCACGTCTGTCGAGAATAAGATCCAGGCTGGTGAGCTCGACATCAACAATGCCTTCGATGGCGCCCGCCAGTCCGAGATCGAGGCCAAGCTGCCAGGCTGGGTGCGCACGACGCCGGCCCTGATCACGACGTACTGGTCGTTCAATTCCCAGGTCGCCCCGTTTGACGATGTGCGCGTGCGCAAGGCGCTGTCCATGGCGCTGGACCGGGAGTTCATGGTGAAGAGCGTCCTGACGCCGGGCTATGTGCCGGCCTATTCCTTCGTGCCGCCGGGGATCGACAATTACGACGCGCCGCGCCCGCATGTGGAGTGGGAGAACATGCCCCGAGAGGAGCGTCTTGCAGAGGCGAAACGCCTTCTGGAAGAGGCCGGCTACGGGCCGGACAATCCGCTGGAGTTCGAATACATTCACCGCTCCACCGACGACAATCCGAAGGTGGCCCCGGTGGCGCAGGCCAACTGGGCCGAGATTGCCCCCTGGGTGAAGCCGACGATCATCAAGCAGGACACGAAGGTGCTTTATGCCCGCCTGCGCCAGTCGGACTTCCAGGTGGCCGATGGCGCCTGGGTCGCGGATTTTGATGACCCGATCAACTTCCTCTACCTTCTGAAATCCGACACCGGCCAGCAGAACTACGGCAACTACAACAATCCGGAATATGACGCCCTGTTGATCCGGTCGAATTCGGAACTCGACCTGAAAAAGCGGGCCGAGACTTTCGCCGAGGCGGAAGACCTGATGCTGAACGACTATCCGATCACGCCGATGTGGTTCCAGGTTACCAAGAACCTCGTGGACCCGGACCTGACCGGCTATGAGGACAACGCCAAGGACCAGCATCGCTCGCGCTTCATGTGCAAGGATGGTATCAAAGCGGCCGAATAGGCGCTGTAAAACCGGGGGGGAGGCGGTATGAGCCATGACATGGAAGCCGCCGGGGCTGCCGCACTCGGCGGCCTCACCTCCGGCGATCACCACCCTGTCACAAAGGGCGAGCCCTGCCGGAATTGCGGCGCGCCTGTCGCCGAGCGCTATTGCTCGCGGTGCGGCCAGCTTGCGTCGAACTTCCACCGGCCATTCTTTAGCCTGGTCGCTTCCAGCCTGGCCGACACGTTCGCGCTGGACAGCCGCCTCTGGCGTTCGGTGCCGATGCTGCTGTTCCGGCCAGGCCGGATGACGCGGAACTATCTGGACGGGCAGCGTGCCCGTTATGTGCCGCCATTCCGGCTGTTCCTGCTGGCTTCAGTGCTGTTTTTCCTCACGGTTTTCGGTCTCGGCGACCGGCTGGGCTGGTACCAGGACTGGCAGCTCAACCCCGGCTCGGCCCTGAGCCTGTCCGAAGAGGATAGTACGAAGCTGGTTGAGACCATTGAGGGCCAGCTGGCCGACGAAAACCTCGATCCCGATACCCGGGCCGTCTTGGAGAAGACTCTCGCCAACCTCGAATCCGGCGCGAAAATCCCGTTCGTCGACGAGTCGACCGGCGAGGTCGACCGCGACGCGCTCGACGAGATGATCGACCTGACCACGAATGAAGATACCCCGCCGGAGCAGGTCGCAACGATCCGGGGGGCAGGGGACCGGCTCGCCCGCGTTCTTGAAAACCAGGACCGTTTCGGCGCCCGCCTGCGCGAATGGGCGCCGCGGTTCAGCCTGATGTTCATGCCGCTCCTGGCCCTGATGCTGGCGATCATGTACGCATGGCACCGCAAGATCTATGTGTACGACCACGTGATCACGGCGCTTCATTTCCAGACCTTCATTTACAGCCTGTTGACCCTGTTGCTGCTCGCTGCTGCATTCCTGCACACCGGGGCAGGGTGGCTGTTCGGAATCGGCACACTCTGGGCCATCTGGTACCTTCACCGCCAGCTCCGGGTCACTTACGGGACCGGCCTGTTCATGGCGGCCTTTCGTACCTCGATATTGCTGATCCTGGGCATAACCGTCCTGTTTGTGCTGGCGCTCGGGCTGGTTATCCTCAGTTTTCTGCTCACGTGACGCTGATTGCCTCGCCAACTGAGGCAAATAAACCACACCCCGCTTCTTTCGATGACAGAACGGTAACAGCGCGTTGACGCTAAGGTGACGTGGGCCTTATCGATATGGCCAAGTCCGGATTTCAGGGGTCCGGGCATGCGCTTGTGCTCAGGCGCAGTTCAACTTTTGGAGGTAATATAGTGAACGGGAAATCCATGAAGTCCCGCCTGCTTGCTTCGTCCGTCTTCGCGGGTGCAGCATTTATGGCGCAGGCGAGCATGCTCGCCGTCGCCCAGGAAGCAGACGAAGCTGTCGATACCGTGGCCACGACCACGGAAGACGCAACCGCACGCCAGGAAACGGTGTACGTCACCGGTTCGCGCATCGCGCAGCCGAACATGACCACGACAAGCCCGGTGACCTCGGTTTCCGCGAACGACGTGAAACTGCAGGGTGTGACGCGCGTCGAAGACCTCGTCACCCAGCTGCCGCAGGCTTTCGCCGCACAGAACTCCACCGTGTCGAACGGTGCATCCGGTACTGCAACGGTTTCGCTGCGTAACCTCGACCTCGGCGGCAGCGCAACGCGTACGCTGGTCCTGGTTGACGGCAAGCGCCTGCCTTACGGTTCGCCGAACGATGCCGCTGCCGACCTCAACCTGATCCCGGGCCAGATGGTCGAGCGCGTTGACGTCCTGACGGGCGGCGCATCGGCTGTTTACGGTTCCGACGCCATCGCCGGCGTTGTCAACTTCATCATGAAGGACGACTTCGAAGGCGTGCAGATCGACACCCAGTACGGCTTCTACCAGCACAACAACGACTACGACACGAACGGCGACCTCCGTGACGTGATCGCTCAGCGCGCTGTTGGCAACCCGTCCCAGTTCGCTCTGCCGGACGACAACGTGATCGACGGTTACTCGAAAGAGATCACCGCCATCATGGGCATCAACACCGACGACGGCCGCGGTAACCTGACCGCATGGTTCGGATACCGGAACAATGACGCTGTGCTGCAAGGCGCGCGTGATTATTCTGCATGTGCAATCGGTTCTGCTACGGCAACCGGCTTCACCTGCGGTGGTTCGTCCACGTCCTTCCCGGGCCGCTTCACGGACTTCGACGCGTTCAACTACACGATCGATCCGGCAACCGGCGAGTTCCGCGATTTCGATGGCGCAACCGACCAGTACAACTACGGTCCGCTGAACTTCTATCAGCGTCCGGACGAGCGCTACACGGCTGGCTTCAACGGTCACTACCAGATCAATGACTATGCCGAAGCCTACACCCAGTTCATGTTCATGGACTATCAGTCGAACGCTCAGATTGCCCCGTCGGGCAACTTCTTCGCAACCACGTCGATCAACTGCGACAACCCGCTTATCTCGGCTTCGCAGCTGGCAGACATCGGTTGTACGGCGGCGAACATCGCAGATGGCGACTCCATCGGCATGTACATCGCTCGCCGTAACGTCGAAGGCGGCGGCCGTCAGGACCACCTCGGCTACCAGACCTATCGTGGCGTCGCTGGCCTGCGTGGCGACCTCTACAAGGCTCCGGGCTGGTCGTATGACGTCTCCGCTTCGTTCGCTCAGGTGACCCTGAGCCGTTCTTACCGGAACGAATTCTCGATCACCCGCCTGAACCGCGCCCTGAACGTCGTTGACGACGGCACCGGCACGGCAGTCTGTGCAAGCGTTCTCGACGGCACCGACCCGAACTGCGTGCCGTGGGACATCTTCACGGTCGGCAACGTGACTCCGGAAGCTCTGGGTTACCTGCAGGTTCCGCTGCTCCAGACCGGTACCACCGAGCAGAACATCGTTTCCGCTGTTCTGACCGGCGATCTGGGCCAGTATGGCTTCCAGCTGCCGTCGGCAAACTCTGGCCTCCAGGTTGCTATCGGTGCTGAATACCGCCGTGACGCTCTGGAATCGATCACCGACAACTCGTTCGCAACGGGTGATGGTGCTGGTCAGGGTGGCCCGACCATCGGTCTTTCCGGTGCTGTCGACTCCTACGACATGTTCGCGGAATTCCAGATGCCGCTGATTGAAGGCAAGCCGGGCGTCGAGCTCCTGTCCATCGAAGGTGCTTACCGTTACTCCGATTACTCGACCGGCATCAGCGCCGACTCGTACAAAATCGGCGGTGACTATGCTCCGACTTCGGACATCCGCTTCCGTGCCAGCTTCCAGAAAGCTGTTCGTGCACCGAACGTGATCGACCTCTTCCAGGCTCAGGGCTTCAACCTGTTCGACCTGGACGACGATCTCTGTGACTTCACCGACCCGGCCGCCGACGGCACCGGTGGTGCAGCATGTATCGGTACGAACCCGTGGCAGGTCACTCAGGCGCAAGCCGATGGTGGCGCTCTGGGATCGCCGGCTGGTCAGTACAACTACCTGCAAGGTGGTAACCCGGACCTTCAGCCGGAAGAAGCTGAAACCCTCACGATCGGCTTTGTTGCTACGCCGACCTTCCTGCCGGGCTTCTCGGCATCGGTCGACTACTACAACATCGACATCACCGATGCGATCTCGACGGTTGGTTCTTCTGTCACCATGCAGCTCTGCTACCTGCAGGGCGATCTGGACGCGTGTCAGCGCATCCAGCGTAACGCCAACGGCCAGCTCTGGGTCGGTACCGGCAACGTTGTTGACCTGAACGTCAACATCGGTGGTGTGGAAACCTCCGGTTTCGACATCTCTGCCGCCTACGGCTTCGACATGGGCAAATATGGTTCGATGAACCTGAGCATGAACGGTACCCTGCTCGACAGCTTCGATGTCGACCCGGTTGGTAACGCTGCTTACGCCTATGACTGCGTTGGCAAGTACGGCAACGACTGCTTCACCCCGACCCCGGAATGGCGTCACCGCGCCCGCGCAAGCTGGGTCACTCCGATTGACGGTCTCGACCTGAACGCAACCTGGCGTTACATCGGCTCCGCCGATCTCGACACCGGTGTCACCAACCGCGTGGACTCCACGCTGGAAGAGCAGAACTACATCGACCTTGCTGGCCAGTGGGCCGCCAGGGATTGGGTCTCCTTCCGCTTCGGTGTGAACAACGTGCTGGATGATGATCCGCCGCTGTCCGCTTCGACCGGTACGACGGGTAACGGTAACACCTACCCGCAGACCTACGACGCAATGGGTCGTTACTTCTTCGTCGGCGCGACGTTCGACTTCTAAGTCGGCTCGCCCAACGGCAAAATCGGGAACGGCGGTCCTTCGGGACCGCCGTTTTCTTTTGGGGGAGAAAAGTGATCGGCAGAGGGCTCAGCGCAGCGCCGTAGAGTGCCTGTAGAGTGTCTATAGACGGTGTTTGTGATGGTCTGCTGACACGGCCTTATCCAACCGGCCCAAAACCGGTTTGCCGGGGGAGGCGGTGTCAGTCGTCCGCGCGCCAGCGGGCATAGATCGCTGTTGGCAGGAGGCGGTCAGAGTCTTTCTGGGGGAGGGCCATTTCGCCCATTTCCATCGTGCCGCCATAGGGCTTCAGCCGGTCGGCCAGGGCCTGGGCGAGGGCGAGATAAGACAGGCGCACGGCATAGGCCGTCAGGATCACGAAGCGCGGCCGGTCGCTCAGCAGATCGCGTACAGTGTCCAGTAATTCCGGGAGATTTTCCTCAAACCGCCAGGTCTCGTTCTTGGGGCCCCGGCCGAATTTCGGCGGGTCGAGGATGATGCCGTCATAGCGGTTGCCGCGCCGGATTTCGCGGGCGGTGAACTTCATCGCATCGTCGGCGATCCAGCGGATGGGCTTGTCGTCAAGGCCGCTGAGGGTCTGGTTTTCCTTGCCATAGCCGTTCGATTTGGGGCTCGCATCAAGGTGCACGACCTCCGCGCCCGCGGCCGCGCAGGCGAGCGACATCATCCCGGTATAACCGAACAGATTCAAGGCTTTGACGGGCCGGCCCGCGGTGCGAATTTGCTCCTGGGCGAAGCGCCAGTGGACCGAATGTTCCTGGAAAACGCCCATATGCCGGAAGGCGGTGCGCCGGGCATTGAAGGTCAGCCCGTTCCAGCGCATCGGCCAGGTGTCCTGCGCCTTGGGAGAGAGGATCTCCCAATTGCCGGAGCCGTCTTCATCATTGTTTTTGCTGGAGAAACGCGCATCCGCGCGCCAGGTGTCGACCTGGCGGGCGGGCTCCCAGAAGGCCTGCGGATCGGGCCGGATCACGGTCTGGCTGCCGAAGCGTTCCAGCTTCTGCAGGTGGCCGGAATCGAGCAGGGCATAATCGTCCCAGTCGTCCGCGATCAGCAGCTTCGTCTCTGTTTTCATTGGAAATCCCGCTGCCGCCACGCTTCGTACACCATAATCGCCGTCGCCTGCGCAAGGTTCAGACTATCCGCGCCGCCACGCATGGGGATGAGGACGAGCTGTTCGCAATCGGCCTCCACGGCGGGGGGTAGGCCGGCTTGTTCATTGCCCATCAGGACAACGGTATCCTGTTGCATATCCACCAGATCGTGGCGGGCGGTGCCGTTCACGGAGGCGGCGACGGAGGCGATGCCGGCCTTGCGGCGCCAGGCTTCGAAGTCTTCGTAGGCGGCGGCGGCGAAGGGCATGTCGAACACCGAGCCCATGGACGCGCGCACGGCCTCGAAACTGTAAGGATCACAGCAGGTGCCGACGAGGATAACCCCGTCAGCCCCGGCGCAATCAGCCGTCCGCAGAATGGTGCCCAGATTGCCCGGATCGCGTACCTCATAGAGGGCGACGAAAAGCGACTTCTGCGGACCAGTCCGGACTTCCAGCTGATCAAGCGTGACCTGACGCTGCTTGAAGGTGGCGATGACGGACTGCGCATTGTCCTTGTGGGTGATCTTCGACATCAGCCGTTCCGGCACCAGCACCACCCGGGCGCCTGCGGCCTCTGCCTTGTCGGCGAGGGCGGCAATGTGTGGCCTGTCGGCGACAGCTGCCGCCACAACGAGCGTGTCCGGCTGCCAGTTATTGGCGAGACCCTGTTCCACGAGACGCGCGCCCTCGGCCAGGAACAGGCCGCTGGACTGGCGTTCCTTTTTCCTTTCAAGGCCTTTCAGGGACTTGATCAGCGGATTGGAGGGGGAGGTGAGGGTTTCGGGCGGACGTTTCATGCGTTGTGGATCGCGTGCGGCGGACTCTTGCGACGGGTCCCTGAATAGGGCATCCCATCACAAAGGGAATGCCTAACAGGAGGTTAGCGGGGTCCCGAATGAAAATGCTCGATTACCTGCTGGCGCCAGTCGCGTTGGCAGGCCTCGTGGCAACGGGATGGTGGGGGCTGTACCAGTCTCCGCAGCGGCCTGCAAACCTGGCCGCGCAGCTTGAGCAGGATGCCAACGCCGCCCTTGCCCGAAATGGATACGACTGGGCGCATGTGCGCATGAACGGCCAGCGGGCCGTGCTGAAGGGGGCTGCCCCCTCGGAGGATGCCGCCATGGCTGCCGCCGAGACGGTGCTGCGGGCCGCCTGGAGCGGTGGTGTGGTCATCGGCGGCGTGACAGTTGTGGAGGTCGCGGTCGATCCCGGCGAGCCTGTGTCGCCCTTTGTCTGGCGCGCGGAGAAGCTGGCAGACGGCCGGATCATCCTGTCGGGTCATGTGCCCTCCCGCATGATTGCCAGCCAGATCGAGGCGGAAGCCACCAGGCTCTCGCGTGGCCAGTCGCCCGAAAACCATATGGAAGTCGCCGCCGGCGCGCCGGGCGGAAACTGGCAGGGCGTCGCCCGGTTCGGCCTCGGCCTCCTGACGGAGCTGGACAGCGGCGAGGTACGCCTCAGCGACAACACATTGCGGGTCGGCGGCACGGAACTGGACCCGGCCGAGCGCGCGCGCCTGTCGGCGCAGGTGTCCGCGCTGGCCGCGCCTTACCGGGGCGTGCCGCTGATCAAGGGCCTGCCGGTCTGGACGGCAACACACAGCGCCGACGGTCTGGTCCTGGCAGGCAAAGTGACGAGCGAGGCCCAGCGACGCGAACTGATTGGTATCGCGCAGGCCCACGCGGCCGGTGACGTGATCGACCAGATGGAAATCGCCCCGGACATGCCGGATGACTGGTTCGCCCTGGCCGAAGCCGGCCTGCCGGGTTTTGCGCGGTTCCGGGAAGGTCAGATGGGTTTCTATCCGGCCGAGGGCGATGCCGGTTTCGCGGTGGAAGGGACGGCGCCAGCCAGTGTCATCCAGTTCCTAAAACAGGATCTCTCCGGCCCGCCGGCCAGCGGACTCGATTCTGTGCCTATCACAGTCTGGGCAGATCCCGTCGATGTGGATGTGCCGGAAGTGGCTGGGATTGATTTCGCGGAAGGTCCTGCGGCGGCCTGCCAGTCAGCATTCGATGCCGTGCTGGCTGCCAATCCGGTCCTTTTCGACGACAGCGGCACGGAGGTGTCCCGCGCCAGCGGCGCCGCGCTGGATAAACTGCTGGCCGTGTCACATCTCTGCCCATCTGGCCTGTTAATCGAGATTCATGGACAGGCTGATTCCAACGCAGAGACCGCATTCGGCAAGGCGCGGGCCGAAGCGGTCGCGTCCTATCTGGCGGCAGCCGGGATCAATCGGCAGCGTCTGTCTGCGGTTGGCTATGGCCCGGACCAGTCCGGGCAGTCTAATGACAATGGTGGAAGTCAGATGACAAATCGCCTGATCGACATCAAAGTTCTCACACGGAGCGACTAATGGCTTGGCTTGTAACACATATGTGGATGGTGCTGGCTGGCGCGACCGTGTTCGCACTGATGCTGGGCTGGTCGGTGCGGGGCATGCTGCTGACGGGCAAGATGCGCAAGGCGATTGTCGACAAGGATGTGGCGCTGACGGAACTGGACCAGGCCCGCGATGAGATCGAGCGCCTGTTCGCGGCGCAGCGTGCCCAGAGAGGGGAAGGCGGCGGCGTTGCCGACGCCTCGGCGCGCAAGATTTCCGACCTGACGGCGGAGCTGCAAAAGGCCAAGATCGAACTGACGACGCTCAAATCCGAAGCGGCGAAAGCGGCAGCCGAGTCGGCCAGGGAACGCGATGCGCCGACTATTGTTCTGCCGCCAAACCGTGGCGGTGCAGACGAGGGCGGCGAAGAAGCGGACACGCCGGCAGCTGGGAGTGAAGCGGACGAACCGCCGACGCTGACCTGGCGCAACCGGCACCTTGAAGCCCGGGTAAAGCATCTCGAAGCGCAGCTGGCAGAGATGGAAGCGGCCCCGGCGCCCGTTCCGGCTGCTGTTCCTGAGGCAGCCGATATTGAGGCGCCCGCAGAGGACAAAGCCCTGTCTGTCGACGAAGAGGGGCTGGCGAAGCTGAAATGGCAGGCAGACTATCTCAAGCAGCGCGTCGAGGCGCTGGAGACAGAGCTGGCCAAGGCACCGGCTGAAGTGCCTGTCGTGGCAGATGAAGACGCCAATGAGGAAATGGCCCGCCTGCGCTGGCGCAACCGGTTCCTGGAGGGGCGGCTCGCCTATTTCGAGGGCGGTGCGGGCGAAGAGGCAGCTGAGCCGGCCGCCGAGAAGACCGGTGCCGAAGCCATGCTGGAAGAGCTGGAAGTCACCGACACGGCCGCCGACATGACCGAAGCGGTCGAAGCCATGGCCGAAGGCCTGACGGTCGCCGGGCTGCCGGACGAGGCCGAACCGGAATTTGTCGAAGTGGAAGACGAAGCGTCTGAAGAGGTGGCTTTCGAAACGCTTGCCGAAACCGGAACGGTCGATGTCGAGGTGGTGGACGAGGAAGATACGGCGCTGATTGAGGAAGACGCTCCGGCGGCGTTTGTCGAGGAGTCCGCCGAACCCCTCGAGGCTGAAGATACCGGGCCGGAAGAAGACGAGAGCTTCGCAGACGTCTCCAACGATGAAGAGGAATCTCTCGCCGAAGCCGATCATGCCGATGAGGATGTGCTCTCGGACGAGGAATATGACGAAGAGGATTTCGTCGAAGCCGATGACGTCGAAGAGGAATACGACGCAGACGCCGACGAGGCGGACGCCTTCGATGACGATGATGCCGAAGACGACGATTTCGAAGACGACGATGTCGAAGATGACGAAGGGGCGTCGGACGAGCAGGACGAGACTTACGACGAAGAAGAGTCCTGGGATGAGGACGATGAGGCCGAGGACGACTTCGAAGACGATGAAGATACCGGCTCAGATGAAGACGAAGCGTACGATGACGCTGAAGCCTTCGATGATGACGAGGATGAGGCCGAGGCTGAGGCTGAGGATGAAGACGAATCCCATGAAGAGGACGAAGTGTCCGATGAAGCCTGGGATGACGAAGAAGACGATGCTGACGAAGACGAAGCGTACGATGACGCTGAAGATGAGGCCGGAGACGAGCCTTCCGAAGGCGGCGTGACCTACGAAACCGACGAGACGATCGTGCCGGAACGCCCGATGGCGATGAACGGCCCGGTCGAAGGCCACCCGGACGATTTGACCCTGATCGGCGGCATCGGGCCCAAGATCCAGGTCCTGCTTAACGAGCTGGGCGTCTGGCATTATGACCAGATTGCCGAATGGACGCCGGAAAACGTCGCCTGGATGGATGAACACCTCAATTTCGGCGGCCGGATCACGCGCGAAGGCTGGGTGGAGCAGGCGGCCGTGCTGGTCCGCGACGCCGAGAGCGTCTGACGCATTCAGCAAGGGTTCAGCCGGAACCGGCAAGATTTGCCTGCGTTCATCGCAGACGCGATTGCAATTTGAAGGCGGGCAGCTAACCTTGCGCTGCCGGAGTGAGGGAAAGCACATGACGAAACTGATCGATATCGATAGCGCCATTTTTGAAGGCGCACCGCGTGTGAACCTGTCCCGCCGGGCGATCATTTCCGGCATTGCCGCTGGCACGGTGTTTCCGTTCATCAGCGGGTGCGAGACCAATCCGGCCACTGGGCGCAGCCAACTCCTGCTGTTCGGGGATCAGGAAGTCGCCTCCATGGCGGCATCGGCCTGGACCGACATGAAGGCGCAGACACCGGTGACGGCGAACTCCCGTCTGAAAAATCGCGTCCTGCATGTCTGGGAAAAGACGCTGCACGGCGCCGAACAGAAGGGCGACATCGCTGCCGGGCAGAGCTGGGATGTGGCCGTGTTCGACACTGACGACGTCAACGCCTTCGTCATGCCGGGCAACCGGGTCGGCGTGTATCGCGGCATCACCGAGCTGACCGAGAATGACGACCAGCTGTCCTCCGTGCTGGGCCACGAGACAGGCCATGTTGTCGGCCGTCACGCGGCAGAGCGCCTGTCAGTCACGACGCTGGCGCAGACGGGCCTCGCCGTTGGCCAGATCGCGATCGCGCAATCGGACACGCTGTCGAAATATGGCGGCGAGATCGGCGCGCTTGGCGGCGCGGCCATGCAGTTTGGCGTGATCCTGCCCTACAGCCGCAACCACGAACTCGAGGCCGACAAGCTTGGCGTCGATTACATGCACAATGCCGGCTATGACGTGCGCCAGTCCGTCCGCCTTTGGGAGCTGATGGACGCCCAGTCCAAGGGCCAGCGCCCACCGGAATTCATGTCCACCCACCCGGACCCGGCCCGCCGCGCCCAGGAACTGGTGAAAT
>MDTG01227105.1_pt1 | contig 16833 bp, 16 predicted proteins | sample 811421 | NCBI WGS metagenome assembly MDTG01 (sample SAMN05326645, study PRJNA326480) | marine metagenome | isolation source: seawater | place: Pacific Ocean: South East | collected 2011
GTGGCTAAATCGTAAAAAATGAGAATAACCTTTTATGTTCATTGACCTTGACGACTTGAAGGGTAAACGGCCTCAATACCGCCCGCAACTAACTCGCTCTCGCTTCTTATTCCATGACTTGCTCCTTGGCTTGGGGCCGCCGTGTTTCACACGGGGCTATTGTATCTTTGATTCTGGCACTTTTTTTGCCCCCGGAGCTCCAGGGGCAACAGGAGGCGGTCGCCGGCTCCCCTGAGCTTGAAGGGAGGACGATCAGCTCGATTGTCTTCCAATACGGAAGTCCGAAAACAGTGCCAGAGGCGCGACTTCGTGATCATATGTCGGTCCGGGTCGGGCAGAAATATAATCCTGAAGTCCTCGCCAAGGATGCTGCGAGCCTTTTCGAAAGTGGGCTGGTCGACGATGTCAGCTTTCTTGGCGACCCGAGAGGAGAGAATTCCCTCGCCCTTATTGTGGAGGTGGTGACCCGCGGACAGATCGTGGAAATCGGATTTGTGGGTAATACCAGCTTCAGCGATCGCAAGCTTGCCAGTGAGGCTGAGGTCAAGGCCGGTCTGGTCAGTGATGCCACCATCTTGGAGGCGCGCCGCAAAATAGAGAAGCTCTACAAGGGATACGGATACCCCGACATTATCGTGTCACACCGTCTGCAAGAGATCGAGGAGTCGGGTCAGGTTCAGCTTGTTTTCGTTATTGAGGAGGGAGCCAAGACCGAGGTCCGGAGGATTCGCTTCGAGGGTAATAAGGCATTTTCGCGGGCGGAGCTCAGAAGGGAAATGAAGACTAAGCAGTGGAGCGTGCTTTCGTGGATCAACAAGCACGGGCGAATTGATGCAGAGGAGTTGCAGCTGGACCTGCTCCGGCTGGAGGATTTCTACCGGAACAATGGATACCGCATGGTTCGCATTGAAGGTGAGCGCCGTGAGCCCGTGAAGAACGGGCGGATCGATCTCGTCATTCCGATTCAAGAGGGACCCAAGTATACGGTCCAGAGCGTCTCGTTCGGGAAGATGACAGTCTTCAAGGCCGAGGATCTCATGCCCGGACTTAGCTTGGTGGACGGACAGGTCTACTCCCTGAAAAAGGTGCGCGACGATATCCGGATGATTCGAAGTTACTACGGATCCCGCGGGTATGCTGATGCAGTTGTCACGCCGGACTTGCGCGATGTGTCTCCTGGAGTGGTGGCCATCATCTACCGGATCACCGAAGGGCAGCGCTACCGGGTCGGGAAGGTCAATATCGAGGGCAATACGCTTACCAAGGACAAGGTCATCCGGCGAGAGGTTCCCATGCGCCCGGGAGAGTTCTACAACGCCGTGGATGAGGAGATTACCCAGCGCCGGCTCCAGAACGTGCGCTACTTTCGCGAGGTTCAGGTCAGTGGGAGCCCGAGTGCGGAGGCTGGCTATCGTGATGTCAACATCCTTGTGCGGGAAGGCAAGACCGGGCAGATCAGCTTTGGAGCGGGTTTCAGCTCGATTGATAGCATCGTGGGTTACCTTCATCTCGAGCAGACCAACTTTGATATCAGCAATCCGAAGAACCTTTTCAGAGGTGGTGGGCAGCGCTTCAATCTGCGCCTGCAGCTGGGAGATCTGCGCCGTGAGTTTCGAGCCTCGCTGATCGAGCCATGGTTCATGGGCAACAAGCTCTCCGTCGGGGGTGAGCTTTTCTTCCGCGAAGCGCTCTACTTCAGCGATGAGTATGACCAGCGCAATGTCGGGGGTGCAGTCTTTGTCCGTCGGCCGCTGGGACGAAAGGGTTACATCAAAGGTGAATACCGTCTCGAGCATGTGGGCGTCGATGTCGAGAACCTGCCGCCCGGTTCCCGTTTCCTCCTTGAGGACGGGGATTATCTCCGCAGTGCGGTCTCGGTGAACTACGTCTATGATAGCCGGGACAGCAATATGCTCCCGCGCCGGGGGCACCGGTTAAATCTCGGAGCTACCCTCGCAGGTGGCTTCCTTGGAGGCGACGTGGACACCTACAGCCTCAGCCTGAGTGGATCGAAGCACTGGAATCTGCCCTGGGATATGATCTTGAATCTTAACGGTGCGGCCACCGTAGTGGAGGCGATTGACGGAAGAGTGCCGATCTTTGAAAGGCAGATGCTTGGGGGAGCACGCAACCTGCGTGGTTTTGATACCCGGGACGTCGGCCCGCGGGATCCGGTCACCCAGTCAGTACTCGGGGGAAACACCTCGGCCTACGGAACAGTGGAACTGACCGTCCCCATTGTGGCCTCTATTCGGGCGGCGGTTTTCGGTGACATCGGTTTTGTCAACGAGGACTCCTTTGACTTTTCACCGGAAGATATTCACAGCGACGTGGGTGTCGGGGTGCGGGCCACCATTCCTTTTTTCGGTCCAATGGCGCTCGACTACGCGTTTCCCATCCAGGGTGAGGACATTGCCGACGAGGGGGGACGCATCCAGATTTACGTGAACTATCAATACTAGGAGTCGGAGGAAAACTGACCCTGGGGCCACGGACGATTTTTTCTGCCAACCTACCCGGTCCGCTTCTCCCGATCAGGGGGTGCGGACAAGGGCTTTTCCGGGTAAGGCCACTCCCGACGGGTTACGGACGCTGAACTGGGATTTCCCCGTGAATTTCCTCCTGCGAAAGCCAAGCGCAGTGACCTCGCCGGGCTGCTCACCGCTCCGGGAAGCAACACTGGTGACCACGCCTGCCTCTTCGTCCTCGTGGAGCAGGATGGCCCCGGGAAGAGTCTCCGGAGGAGTAGCGAGGGAGACGAGGTGACGATTTGTGCGCCCGGATGTTCGCATTCTTGAAATCACCTCCTGGCCGAGGTAACAGCCCTTTGCATACGAGATCGCGTAGCGGTCGAGGCCGGCCTCGGGCGGGAAAAGCCCCGTGGTAAGCTCAGATCCCCACTGGGGCAGTCCCGCTTCCGTGGCTGCGAGGCGGAACTCCGCCGGGGTAGCCATCTTCAGACCCTCCATCACGACCGGTTCCCGGGAAAAAAGATCGATTCCGGCCTGGCCCGGGTCGCAAGAGTGCAGTCTGGCCGTTTTCCACCCTTGGGTTCCCGCTGGCAGACTTGCAAGGGTTTCTTCCGTCCCGCAGGTGAGATGGGCGACGTGCCAATCGTCCGACTCATCGGTGAGCAGCGCATCGTCCGCGATCAGGTAACGATCAAGCCGTGCAAAAAGATCGTCCCGTAGTTCAATGGGAGCGTCGATAAGGTAGCTGTCTCCCTCTTCCCGGATATGACAGAATGCTTCAAGTTGCCCTTTTGCATTCAGGACACAGGCGGGCACTCCAATCATTCTGGTGGCGAGGCTGACGTCCTGGGTTACCTGCCCGTTCAGGAACCGCAGGCGATCCGGACCGTTCAACCGCAGCACCGTATGAGGGGAGAGTCGGTAGAGAACAGGAGCGGAAGAAGGCAGCTCAGTCGAGGTGGGGAAGGGAGGATTCATGGCGTCGATTCGAACTGCCGGAAGAGAATTGAAAAATCGAATTCGCCCTCACCTTCGGCAGCACGTTTCTGCATCTGGTTGGACGTTGTTTCGATACCGGGGGTCTCAAGTCCGGCACGTTCCGCAAGATCGAGCATGTAGTGGGAATCCTTGAGCATGTTGGAGAGGGAGAAGTGTGGCTCAAAATCACCGTCTGCCATGCTGAGTAGTTTCATATTGGCAAGAACGGAGGCGCAGGCATTAGGTTTGATAGCTTCAAGATAGGTCTCTGCGGGTATTCCATGAGCGAGATTAATCCTGAGTCCTTCGGCGAGGGCCTGCACGGTAGAGGCCGTGATCAGGTTGGTGGTAAGCTTGAGAATGGTGGCAGTGAGCGGGGAATCCACTTCCATAATTCTGGAGGAGGTTACCTCCAGGAAGCTGCGAACGCGCTCGAGGACTTCCTTGTCTCCGCCGGCATAGTAGACCAGCGAGGCATTACTGGCCGCGGCCTTGCTGCCGGTGAAGGGAGCGTTCAGAAAATCGCAACCCAGCCGGTTGCACTTTTCCACCAGCAAAGCGGTAGTTTCATAATCGACCGTCGCGTGGTTTACGATGGTCTTACCAGCCGTAAGGACCTCCTCGATCCGGGTGAAAATGTCACGGACGGCAGGGACGTCCTTAAGGTAAATCGACACGATATCCGCTTCCCGGGCTGCAGCGAGTGGATCGGATTCAAAATCGGCACGATCCCGAGGCGTGCGGCTCCACGTTTTAATTGGATATCCCGCGGCTGCAATATGGTCTGCAGCGCGGCAACCTATGATCCCCTGACCGAACACCGCAATGGAAGGAAGCGGAGAAAAACGGGTAGTCATGGAGATGATCTAGATTCCGGTCCGGTTTCGAGCAAGCTTCTCTCAGCGCGGAATTTCTCCCTTTCGCGGATATTTGCTCCGTTAAACGCTCCATTCTGCCTGGACGGAGACAAAGTGAGTAAGTGGTAAAAACTTGACTTTTTTCTGCTACTCAGGCAGTTCCACCGAACCAGAGAACGGTTTTTCCCCAGCCCTTGGCTGCCCCGGATTTCTGGCTGCAACACGGTTTTTAGGATATGGAATTCCTCAAGTGGAGTTGGTATGTGGCCTACGTTCTGGTTCTGATCGGGCTCTCGGGCTACGGCTGCCACCGACTTTGTATCATTTACCTCTACCTCCGACATTCGTGGCGCCGTCCGGAGGCCAAGGAAAGTTTCGAGGAGTTGCCGGTGGTCACCGTTCAGTTACCGGTTTTCAATGAATTGCATGTAGTGGAACGGCTCCTCACCTCGGTAGCGCGTCTCGATTATCCGAAGGATAAAATGCAGATCCAGCTTCTTGATGATTCCACAGATGAAACGACCGAGATCGCGCGGAAAGAGATCGAGAAGCTGAAGGCCCGGGGTTTTGATGCGGAGCTCATTCACCGCGAGGACCGCACCGGCTTCAAGGCGGGAGCACTGGAGAACGGACTGAAGACGGCGAGAGGAGAGTTTGTCTTCATCCTCGATGCGGATTTCGTTCCCAATCCGGATGTCCTCCGCAAGACCATGCACTACTTCACGGACAACCAGATTGGTTTGATCCAGACCCGCTGGGGACACCTCAACAGGAATTATAACCTGCTGACCCGGGTGCAGGCAATGTTCCTGGACGGCCACCTCGAACTGGAGCAGACAGCCCGCAACCGGAGCGGACGCTTTTTCACCTTCAACGGAACGGGTGGGATCTGGCGCAAGCAGTGCATCATCGACGCCGGTGGGTGGGAGCATGATACGCTCACAGAGGATATGGATCTCAGCTACCGGGCGCAATTGCGGAACTGGCGATTCATATTTCTGAATGAGGTTGAGACGCCGGCTGAGCTTCCGGTCGACATGGACGGCTTCAAGAGTCAGCAGCATCGGTGGACGAAAGGATCAATCCAATGTTGTAAGAAGGTGCTGCCGGCAATATGGAGCAGCAAATTCCCCCTCTACGTCAAACTGGAGGCCACTGCTCACCTGACTGCCAATTTTGCCTGGTTGCTCCTCATGGTGCTTTGCTTTCTGATCTTCCCCAACACCAAGTATCAGCCCGAAATGAGTGATTGGATCAAGGCATTGATTCACATCCCGATCTTCATTTTTGCGTCGGGCTCGGTGGTCTTGTTCTATCTCATGTCGCAGAAGGCCCTCAACCCGAAGGGCTGGTGGAGGGAGATCATCTACCTTCCATGTCTGCTGGCGCTTGGTATCGGTATGTCCATCAACAACGCGCGAGCCGTGCTGGAGGCTCTGTTCAACATGCAATCGGGGTTTGTGCGGACCCCCAAGTATGGCATCGAGAGGCAGAAGACAGAGAAATTCCCGGCGGTCCGGAAGAGAAGATACAAGGCGATCAAGTCGGTGACACCTGTGCTGGAATTCCTCTTTGGCGTCTTTTTCCTTTTTGTCCTGCTCGATGCTCTGATGAGTGGTAATTTGGTTTCCTTTATTTTCCTTCTTCCTTTCCCACTTGGCTTCTTCTATACGTCGCTATCGTCTTTTGCGATTTCGTGGAACGCCGCAGCTGGTGACCGGCAGACCTAACAAATCGTAAAGAGGTAATCCGGATTGCCTGTTTATGATTCCAAAGCTGCTGCTCCCCTCAACCCTCCTGCCCCTGGGCGCTTGCGCTACCTTCTTTCTGGCCAGTTGTGCCCGGATGGACATGGGGAATAAGATCCTCGTGAGCGTCCGCGACCAGAAGATGATGGTGGTCAAGGATGGCCAGCCGGTGAAGAGCTATCCGATATCGACTTCCAAGTTTGGAATCGGAGACAGGCCCGGCAGCAAATACACGCCCCTTGGAACCATGCGTATTGCCCGGAAGATCGGGGAAGGGGCGCCGAGTGGTGCTGTTTTCAAGAGCCGTCGGCGCACCGGTGAAATCCTGCGGCCCAATTCGCCGGGACGCGACCCTATCGTGTCCCGGATCCTCTGGCTCAAGGGGACCCAGAAAAAAAACAGAAACGCCTACCGCCGTTTTATTTATATCCACGGGACACCGGAGGAATGGCGGATTGGAATCCCAGCCAGTTATGGATGTATTCGTATGAAGTCCCGTGACATCATAGACCTCTACCGGCGGGTGGGGGTCGGCGCGGAGGTGAAGGTGATCCGCGGTTCACTCTTCCCGATTCCTCCGGTTCCCCGGGAGGGACATTTGGTGAGGCGCCCGGCTCCGCCGACCCCAGCGTCTGGCTCAGAGCGTAACCCTCACCGGGCAGGCCCCCCGATTTAAGGCTTATTTCCATGCGGAATCGGTCAATTTCGGCTGCGCGTGCTTGACAGAAGGAGCGCCTTGCCTAGGTTCGTCGCCCCCTCGGGGGATATCTTCATATGGCCAATTCAAAATCTGCGCTTAAGCGGGTCCGGCAAATCGAACGGCGGACTGATCGCAACAAGGGTCTTCGCACCAAGGTAAAATCCCTTCGGAAGAAGACCATCGACGCGGCTGAGGCCGGGAAGACGGATGAAGCACAGGATAGTCTGAAGCAGTTTGCTTCGGCGGTGGACCGCGCCCAGAAAAAAGGCATCTACCACAAGAACAAGGCTGCCAACCTCAAGAGCAAGACAGTAAAGGCGATCAAGGCTGCAGCTGGCTCCTGATTCAGATTTACAAGCGAGTCCGGTCTTTACCGGCTTCCCTCCAAGTCCTCCAGGTCGTGAATCCCCCTCCGTGTAGCGAGCGATTTGCCAAGGCGCAGGAAATTGCGTCCAACCCCGGTGAATATCAGGTGTGTGAAGGGTGTGAATCAATTGTGGGTCTTGGCACTCTGGTGTGTCCCAACTGCCACGGCTACCGATTTGATGATGATCCTGTCCGGGTGGTTGACCAGGCGCTCCTTCTGGGGTCCCGCGAAAAACGCTCGGTGATTGCCGAGGATCTCGCCTGACTGGCTGGCGCCGGAAGCAGCCCCAGTTTCGCGGGAGAGGATCAGGGAATTAAAAAGGCCCAACCCCTTGTCAGCGGTATTTGATCGGGAGGCCTTTCTCGAGGTGCTGAAGCAACTTCTGGTGGGCCGCGTCCACTTCCTCACTCTTGAGGGTCCGGTCAGGAGCCCGGTAATGGAAACTGTAAGCTACCGATTTCCGGTCTGAAGAAAGCTTTGACCCGCTGGGATCGCGGAAGACGTCGAAACAGGTAAAGCTGACGAGAAGCGGTTCGTTGAGCTTGGTGATGGCTTTCTCAATCTCGGCATTCGCAAGGTTGGAAGGAGCTTCCATGGCGGCATCCCGGGAGGACCCGGGGAACTGAGGAAGTTCTTCGACCTGAGAGTGTCCACCCCGCAGCTCACACAGGCGGACAAGGTCGATCTCGGCCAGGTAGACTGGGAATTCGAGATCGAGCTCGCGGCCGCGGGAAGGGGAGAGCTGCGCGAAGGATCCAATCGTCCTGCCGTCGGCGGTGATCTGGGCGGCGAGGAGGAAGTTCCCGGCTCGTGCGGGACTGAGCTGGATCCGGGAGGCAGGAAGGATGGCCTCGATCACGCCCTTGAGGACAAAGCCGTCGCTGTCTTCGTTCGGTCGGCTGGACCACGCTTCCGGCTGGGTGTGTCCACCTACCAGGATGCCAAGGACGTCTGACTCCAGGTCAGGCGCTTTCCCCCCCCCGGCGTTGCGAAAACAGCGGCCTGTTTCGAAGAAACGAACGGCCTTGGCTCCATGCCGGACGTTGCGGCTGGCAGCGGCAAGTAGTCCCGGAGATATGCTCGGCCGCATGACCCCATGATCTTCGCTCAGCGGCAGGCTCACCCGGATTACGTCACCCTCCTGCAGAGGGCGGAGAGGAAGGGCATCCCGCAGCTGATGTTCTGCGATAAGCTTGATAGTCTGTGCCTCAAAGAACCCGAGGGCGGTGAGCTGCTTCTTGAGATTGAGTTCTCGGTCGTATCGCACGTCGACGCTGCTGGCCAGGCTGGGGGTTCCCAGATTCCGTGACGGGATGGAATCCAGCCCGGCGACCCGGACAACCTCCTCGGCGAGATCGATATGGCGCTTGAGGTCGAGGCGGTAGCTGGGAACCAACCAGCTCTTTCCATCACTCGAGGTAAGGCCCAGACGTTCAAGTGCACTCTGGGCCTCAGTAATGGAAATTGCTCCGCCCACGAGTTGCTGCAGCCGCTGATGATCGAGGGTCACCGTGCCCGCGAGTGCCGGGGCCTCACCGGCCGAGAGGGTCGACCCTTCAATCGAACCTCCTGCCAGCTCGACAATGAGCTGGGCGGCCATGGTGGAGGCCGGGAGGACACCCTCGGGATCCACTCCCCGCTCGAAGCGGTAGGAGGAATCGGAATGCATGTTCAGTCTCCGGGCGGTTCTGCGGATGCAAGCGGGTTCGAACCAGGCGGATTCAAGGAGGATATCGGTGGTAGACTCCACTACACCGGAGTCCAGTCCACCCATCACGCCTCCCAGAGCAAGGGGCACGCCTGCCTCATCCGAGATGACGCAGTCGCTGGCCAGGAGCTCATAGGTTTCCTCGTCCAAAGCCGGAAAATTCTCGCCCTCCCGGGCATTCCGAACGCGAATCCCACCAGTTATCTTCGATTTGTCGAAGGCGTGCAGAGGCTGACCCATTTCGTGGAGGACAAAATTGGTAACATCGACCACGTTGTTGATTGGCCGAAGGCCGATTGACTCAAGCTTGTTCCGGAGCCATTCAGGGCTCTCTCCGACCTGGACGCCCTTGATCCGGACAGCGGTGTAAAGCCGACAGATCGATTGACCCTCCACGGTAATAGCTTCTCCGGCGGGCGAGATCGTGGAGGAGGCGACCGTGGGACGTTTTGCCTCACGCCCGGTCAGGGCAGCTAGTTCGCGGGCCATTCCCCAATGGCTGAGAAGGTCGGGGCGGTTGGGAGTAACCTCGACTTCGAAGATCGTATCGGTCTCAACAAATCCGTGCAGGGGCTTTCCATTTTCCCAGTCGGAGGGAAGGATCATTAGTCCGCTGGCATCTGCCCCAAGTCCGATTTCGACGGCAGAGCAGAGCATGCCCCGGGACTCCACCCCACGCATCTTGGTTTCGCCGATCGTGAACCCACCGGGAAGCTCGGCACCTGGCAGGGCGCAGGGGACCTTGTTTCCCACCTCATAATTCTTGGCCCCGCAGACGATCTGGCGAAGCTCCTGTTCACCGCAATCAACCTGGCAGACGCTCAGGCGATCCGCATCAGGATGCTGCAGTGATTGCTTTATCTCGGCCACTACCACGAGGTCGGTGGACACGCCCTGCTCCGAGATGCCTTCCACCTCTACCCCTGCGAAGGTGAGTATGTCATCAAACGCTGTGTTGGAGAGGCCGGATAGGTCGAGGTGGTCGCTAAGCCAGTTCTTGGAAACTAACATGAGATCGGGGATTAAGGGCCGGGAGAGGTTTTGCGGAGGATTTAATCTGGTTCCTGCTGCCTGCGGGAGCAGGTTTGATTCTATTGCAAGGGATCTGCGTCAGGAAAACTGCGCGAGGAACCGTGCATCGTTTTCGATCAGAAGGCGGATGTCCTTGATTCCCCACTTGATCATGGCCAGCCGATCGATGCCCATGCCGAAGGCGAAGCCGGTAACTTTGTCAGGATCATACATATCATCGTCGCGAGACCTGCAGATTTCCTCAAATACCGCGGGGTCCACCATTCCGCAGCCAGCTACCTCAATCCACCTCGGGTCCTGACCTTTCACGTGGAATTTGACATCGATTTCAAAACTGGGCTCGGTGAATGGGAAAAAGTGTGGACGGAAACGGACCTCGGTATCCTCTCCAAACATGGACCGGTAAAAGAACTCAAGGGTGCCCTTCAGGTCGCCGACCTGCACGTCAGAATCGACGTAGAGTCCCTCCAGTTGGTTGAAGACACTGAGATGCGTGGCATCGATTTCGTCGCGGCGATAGGCAGAACCTGGAGCGATAATGCGGACCGGCGGTTTCTCACTCTCCATGGTGCGGATCTGCACGGTAGAGGTATGGGTTCGCAGGAGTTTTCCGCTATCAAAGTAGAAGGTGTCCTTCTCGTTACGGGCAGGGTGCTCGGGCGGCGTATTCAGGGCATCAAAGCAGTGAAATTCGGTCTCGATTTCCGGTCCTTCCGCGAGCGCAAAGCCAAGGCGGCGCAGGATTCCGAGAGCGTGATCCTTCACCTGGGTAAGGGGATGGAGATTTCCAGGGTGTAGTGGTCGGCCGGGCAGAGTGAGATCCAGCCCCTCCAGGGCAGCGCGATCAGCTTCATCCCGCAGGGATGCTTTCCTTGCCTCCAGCGAGGAAGTGATAACTCCCCGGGCGGCATTCAGGAGCTGACCTGCTATCGGCTTCTCTTCCGGGGCAAGGTTTTTCATTCCGGAGGAGGCGGCGGTCAGGCGTCCTTTTTTGCCGAGAAAGGCGATGCGGGCCTCATCGAGTTCCTGTGCACCAGAGGCCGCTTCGATAGCGGCGAGGGCATCAGCTTGGATCTTGGTGATTTCCTCCTTCATTTCAGTCGGGTTGAAAAGTGGGGCGCGGCACTCATGGCTAAGCTGCGTCTTTGCTGTTTGGATCTGAAAAAAAAAGGGCCGCGCACTGGCGGCCCTGGAGCGTCTGGGTGATGGTCAACTCAGGCTGCTTTGCTCTCGAGGGCCGACTTGGCCGTTTCGAAGATGGCATCAAACGCTGCGGAGTCGTGGACGGCCAGATCGGAAAGGATCTTGCGGTCGACCTCGACGCCTGCGGCGTTGAGGCCCTCCATAAATCGGGAATAACTGAGGCCCCTCTCACGGACGGCTGCACTTATCCGCTGGATCCAGAGGCGGCGGAACTGGCCCTTCCGCTTCTTACGGTCGTAATACTCGTGCTGCCGGGCCTTATAGACGGCGTCCTTGGCATAACGATAGAGCTTGGAGCGGAATCCGCGGAAGCCCTTGGCCCGCAGAAGGACGCGCTTGCGTCGTTTGCGGCTGGCGGGGCCGTTGGTGGCACGTGGCATGTTTCTGTTTTTCCTGAACGGATTGTTTTAGTCTTCCTCCCACAGTCTCATCCGTTCTTATCCCGCGTTGCGCGGGCAGGCTGTGAAAGAGGCCGTGCCAGGGTGGCACGATGGCACGCGAGCGGGTCCAGTGAATTACGAGAAGGGGAGATTCTCCCTAACGTTTTTCAAATCTGCTTCGGAAACCAGCGTCGCCTTGCGAAGGTTGCGCTTACGCTTGCGATTCTTCTTCTGGAGAAGGTGCCGCTTGCCTTGTTTCCGCCGCAATACCTTTCCGGAGCCGGTCACCTTGAATCGCTTAGCGACCGCTTTCCGGGTTTTGGCTTTTCCTGCAGCGCGAGCCATGGGGCGCGGAGGCTATCCGCCGATCCCGGGAATTCAAGGGATTTTCCTTTTTTTTGGAGAATTTCGCGAAGTAGCCTCCTGCGGGTCACAGGGGGGTGGGGTGAGGGTGGCCAATTCGAGGGGTCCGGAAATCGCGACTTGGAGGGGCGGGGGCCTGCTTAAAAGGTTAATTAGAGGGACTGAGCAGTTCTTTTCCGATGACCTCGTTCTCGTGCATCTGGAGGTGGTAGAGGGCCATTTCGGCGCGGCTGGACGAGGGATCGGTCAAGCTGGGTTCTAGGCGGGTGCCCAGTTCCTTGAAGACCGAAGTCAGATCCATCTTCCAAGCCCCGTTTTCCCGCACGAAACTTACTTGGATCCCTTCCAGCCATTGTCGGGGTGGCAGCAGGACGGGAGCGCGGGCTTTCCGGCCCTGCTCTCTGATTGAGATCTCTCCAATATCCAGAAAGTGAGGGGCTCCCCCGGGAAAGGTCATTTGTGCGAAAGCGTCCAGAACCAGTGTGCGGCTATCAAGATGCACCAATTCCTCGGCAGAATATCGGTGGCGCAGCGCGAGGCAGGTGAAAAGATCAATGGCGGGAAGAGCGCTCAGCCTGGCATCGTCGGCATTCCGTGTGAGGGGGATGATACGATCATAGTAGCGGTAGGTCCGCTCGCTTAGATAATTTGCGGCCGTTGTGCTGTCTGTTGCGAAGAAGGCCGTGCTGAAACCCCGGAAGGCCTTCCTGATCTCGGCCCGTTGTTTGTTGCGCGATTCCTGGCAGGAGGCCAGCAACAGGGGCAGGGCCGTAATCAAGAGCCATCTGGTCATGCCAGAGCAGTGAGGAGAGCGTGGGCAAGGGCTTCGTCCTGGGAAGGAAAGACCGTGCGCAGGTTGAGGAGGAAGGCGTCGTCCTGAACGTATCCAATCACCGCAGGATCAGCGGAGCGCAGGCTATGAGAAAAATTCTCAAGTCCCACTCCGGACGGGACAATCCTGAGGGCGAGCGACGGAAACTCAGCCTGTGGCATAGTGCCTCCTCCGGTCTGGGACGTCGTTTCAACAATGGTGACCTCGGAATCTACCCCGGCCAAGGAAGTCAGGATGGACTGGCCCCGGGCTCGCAGATCATCGAGGGGAAGAGCGAGAAAATTGAGGGTGGGAATATCAGGGTGCTCCCCACCCTTGCTACGCAGGTAATCGTCAATGCACTCCTGCAGCACGGTCAGAATCAGTTTGTCGCAGCGGACGGCCCTGAAGAATGGCTCAGCCTTCACCTGCGCTACGAGGTCAGCCCGTCCCGCGATAACGCCGGCCTGTGGTCCTCCCAGGAGCTTGTCCCCCGAGAACGTGATCAGATCGATGCCGTTTCGGAGGGACTCCTGGGGGGTGGGCTCGTGATCGATGGGCGCAAGGTCGTTGGTATTCATGACAGCGCCGGAGCCGAGATCCTCGACGAGAGGCACGCCATGCTCTCCTGCCAGAGCAGCCAGCTCCGGGAGAGGAGGCTCGTCGGTAAAACCTCCAAGATAAAAATTGGAGCGATGGACCTTGAGAATCAGGGCCGTGCGCTCAGTGAGAGCCGCAGCGTAGTCCCTGAGGTGAGTCTTGTTGGTCGCTCCCACTTCGACCAGACGAGCCCCCGAGGTTTCGAGAACTTCGGGAATTCGAAAGCCGCCTCCGATCTCCACGAGCTCGCCACGACTGACAATCACTTCGTCGCGGCCGGTGGTCATCAGGGCCCGGAGGCTCACGACAAGGGCAGCCGCACAGTTGTTGACCGCGGTGGCAGCTTCAGTCTCGAGGAGAACGGCGAGGGCGGTCTCCAGATATCCAGCCCGCTTCCCACGCTTTCCGTCGAGGAGATTGAATTCCAGGTTGGAATAGCCGGTGGCGACTTCACACAGTGCGCTGGAAGCCCGTCGACCAAGAGGGGAGCGCCCCAGATTGGTGTGGATCAGGACCCCGGTGGCGTTGATGACGGGCTGCAACCGGGAGGATGCGAAGCTACGCAGTCCTCTTCGGATTTCCTGCTCGATTGTCTCGCGATCGGCCTCCTCGCCTTCAACGAGGCGCGTGCGCCAGCCGGAGAGGGCCCTCTTGACGAATCCGGTCACCAGAGGCCGGGGCAGGCTTACGCCGTCTGCCAGGGCGCGAGCGAGTTTTTCGACAGAGGGGAGCTGGCTGAAGTTGGGCATGGAGAATGGGAGCGGTTCCTGGGTTCAGGTGGTTCTTACAAAGGAGGCCGGAGGTTGAAGAGATTGCCTACTGCCCGTGGTGTCCCGGTTCCTCGGGGAGGCAGGAACTGCACATCTCGCTGCCGTCCGTGGTTACCCGGAAGTCTCGCTCGGGATGCGAGGCATCAGAGGCACCGCATTGGATGCACTCATGGAAGTTCGCGGTGTCCGGAATCGAGGCCCGCTGGAAGGCCGCTCGCCGGGCAGAGGTCTTTCCCCGCGTGGCATACCACCTGCCGAATCTCGGTAAGGCCCAGACGAGATAAGGCAGGAAGGTTAGCGCCACATGAGCGGCGACTTCCAGCCCCTGAAAGCATTGTAAAAGCGTGAGGACACCGAGAATGATGGCCAGGATGCCGATTTTTATCGGCAGGATAAGGAACAATCGGAATTCGATGTTGGGGAAAAGGGTGGCAAAGGCGATGAAGACAACCTGATAAAATATGAGGCCTCCTCCTCCTCCAAAAACCGGTCCCTGCCAGAAATTGGCCAGAATTATGCAGGCGAAAGTGGCATAGGCATAGAGCGAGGTGCGAAACTCCCCCCATGCATGTTCAAGTGAATCGCTGATCAGAAAGGTAATTTTCAGCAGAAAAAACATGAACAGAGTCATGAGGAGCGGCATTCCTGTGGGAATAATGGGAGGAATGGATATGAATGAGATGAGCCGCCAGTATTGGCCCTCTGCAATTGCCTCCGCGTCGAATCGGAAGAGGTAGATTGCGTTCGGGCTGAAGATGAGAAGGACGAAAACAAAGAAATGAATCATGCCTATCCCCCGGATGATTCCGGGAAAGGACATCCACTTGAACTTTCTTTCGAGGGAGCTGACGAGACCCACGAAGGGAACAAAGGGCCGGAGGCGCTCATTGACAAGCCTCATCCGGCCTCACAGCATCCCTTCCGTGAGCGGAGAGCTGAAGGAATCGCCCCTGCAGGAGGTGCATTTGGATCTGAATGCGAAAATGGTAGGGTTTGCGGGGTGGGACATGCCCATCCGATATGGTTCAATCCTTGAGGAACATCAGGCCGTCCGAAATTCGGCGGGAGCTTTTGATATCTCCCATATGGGGCAGTTCCTCGTCGAGGGACGGGATGCGGCGGCCTGGCTCAACAGGTTGCTCACAAATAATGTGGATAACCTGAGTTCCGGCCAGGGTCACTACACCTTTATTCTGAACGAAGAAGGTGGAGTGATTGACGATCTCCTTCTCTACCGTCTGCAGGAAGATTCCTTTTTTCTCGTCGTCAACGCGTCCAAGACGGCAGAGGACTTTGCCTGGCTCAAGGGACGTCGGGAGGGAAAAGTCGAACTGCAGGATCGAAGCATGGAAATGGCGGGAATCGCGGTGCAGGGTCCTCGTGCTACCGACGTCTACTCCCGGATGATGGGCGGTCGAACCCTCCCTCCCCGCAATGAGGTAGACGATTTTGAGGTAGAGGGGCAGCGGATGCTGGTTTGTCGAACGGGCTACACGGGCGAGGATGGATTTGAGCTGTTCTGCGGGGCTGGAGGAGGGGCGCACTGGTTTCGGAGCTCGCTGGATGATGGGGCCCGGGCCTGCGGGCTTGGGGCGCGGGATACCCTGCGCCTTGAGATGTGCTATCCGCTCAACGGGTCGGACCTGAGCCCGGAGCGGACTCCACTCGAGGCCGGGCTGGGTTATTTCGTGGATCTCTCGAAGGAGGATTTTGTCGGGGGAAGAGGACTCCGATCCCAGAAATCAGAAGGATTGCAGGAATCTCTTGCGGCGGTGCGTTGCCTTGAGATGGGGCCTCCCATCCGGCCGGGGTGTGCAGTCCTCGATGGCGAGGGAAGGACGCTGGGCAGGCTGAGCAGCGGGACCCTTTCGCCCTCACTGGGGGTTGGAATCGGGCTGGCCTACCTGCCGTTGGAGGCATCGGAGGTAGGCAGAGCCGTGGGCGTTGAGGTCCGGGGCCGCACGATTCCTGCAGAAGTGGTGAAAAAGCCTTTTTACAAGAAGGGTTAACGCGCTAGGAATCCTTTGAACAGTGCAATGAATATTCCCGATCATCTTCGATACACACAGGATCATGAGTGGGTCAAAATCGACGGCGACGTCGCGACGGTAGGAATTACCGATCACGCGCAGGAAGAGCTCAGCGATGTGGTCTTCGTGGAACTGCCTGCCGTGGGTTTGGCAGTAGGCAGTGGGGACGAGGTAGGGACGGTAGAGTCCGTCAAGGCCGCCAGTCCGATTTATTCACCCTTGGGGGGAGAAGTAATCGAAATCAACACGGAGGCGGAAAGCGATCCCTCCATGGTCAATTCGAGTCCCTACGAGGATGGTTGGATCTTCAAGGTTCGCTTCAACGATGAGGGGGACCTGGATGACCTGCTCGATGCCGGTGGATACGAGGACCTGATCAGCTAGGATCATGGGTGTCTCTGCCGCACGACGCAGGTTGTCCCCCGCCTTAACAGGATCACCAATGTCAATCCCCTCAGGATTTCCGGAGCGGCATATCGGGCCGTCGCCGGAGAGTTGCCAGGCCATGCTCGATGACCTTGGGTGCGGCTCGCTCGATGAACTCGTTGACGAAGCGGTTCCGGCTTCAATCCGTCTCGGACGGCCGATTGAAATTCCCGAGCGCTCCAGCGAAACGGCGGCGCTTGCCGAGCTGCGTGACCTTATGTCCCGTAATCTCGTGCTTAAGTCATTCATCGGACAGGGCTACCACGGGACGATCACTCCATCGGTGATCCAACGCAACATCCTTGAGAACCCGGGCTGGTACACCGCTTATACACCCTACCAGGCCGAAATTGCGCAGGGCCGGCTGGAGGCCCTGCTCAATTTCCAGA
>MDTG01079548.1_pt1 | contig 16831 bp, 17 predicted proteins | sample 811421 | NCBI WGS metagenome assembly MDTG01 (sample SAMN05326645, study PRJNA326480) | marine metagenome | isolation source: seawater | place: Pacific Ocean: South East | collected 2011
ATAAGCGCAGTGAAAGCGCCATGGAAGACAGAAAACGTCAAGGTTACTTCTAACCATCAAAGCAAAAGAAACGATGGAAAACAATTTTGACACACAAGGATATTTAGATATGGAACTACTTCGCTTCACTACTGCAGGAAGTGTTGACGACGGTAAATCCACATTGATTGGACGCCTTCTTTACGATAGTAAGAGCATCTTCGAGGACCAAGTCGAGCAGATCGAACAAACCTCAAAAAAGAAAGGACTCGAACACGTAGACCTCAGCCTCTTCACTGATGGTTTGAAAGACGAGCGCGAACAAGGTATTACCATTGATGTAGCCTACCGCTACTTCGCAACCCCGAAGCGCAAGTTCATAATCGCAGATACTCCAGGACACGTTCAGTACACCCGTAATATGGTTACCGGTGCCTCCACCGCTAACCTTGCCCTTATCCTTGTGGATGTGCGCAATGGCGTCATTGAACAAACCAAGCGCCACACCTTCATTGCTTCCCTCTTACAAATCCCACACATCTTCGTTTGTATCAATAAGATGGATCTCGTGGACTACAGCCAGAAAGCGTATGATAAAGTGGTTAAAGAATACACCGATTTTGCTGCCAAGCTCAATGTCAAAGACGTACGCTTCGTTCCAATGTCGGCCCTCCATGGCGACAACGTAGTATCTCGCGGAGATAACATGAACTGGTACGAAGGTGGCACCCTCTTACACAACCTTGAAACTGTACATATTTCTTCAGACCACAACCTAAGAGACTGCCGCTTCCCGGTTCAGACAGTTATTCGTCCACACAGCGACGAATATCATGACTTTAGAGGATATGCGGGGCGTGTTGCCGGTGGTGTCTTTAAAAAAGGAGATAATGTAGTTGCATTGCCATCAGGATTAGAGAGCAAGATTGCAGCCATACACACCATGACTGATGAGCTTGAAGAAGCCTTTCCTCCTCAAAGTGTTACAATTACCCTAAAAGACGATATAGACATCAGCAGAGGCGATGTGTTAGTGCGCAGCGAGAATAGACCAGAAGGCCAACAAGACTTAGACGTGATGCTTTGCTGGCTGAACGCCAACCCGCCACGTCCAAGAGCGAAGTATGTAATCAAACATACTACAGCGGAGGCGAGAGCAATGATTACAGACATTCAATACAAGATGGACATCAACACTCTCCATAGAATGGAAGAGGAAAAGGCCATCAAGATGAATGACATCGCTAGAGTAAAAATCAGATCAACAAAACCCTTGTTCGCAGATGACTATACAGTCAATAGAGTCACAGGCTCCATCATCCTCGTTGATGAGGCTACTAATGAGACGGTTGCTGCAGGAATGGTGAGATAAACACTTTCAAAAAACAAAACCCAGCCTTAGCATTGGTTTTTTATTCTCCAAAAAATGCCTGCCAAGAATAATTAACAATTAGGGTATGGAAAAATGGTAGAATTAAATATGAAGGTTGAATTGATATAGAGTCTAATAAATAACTCCTTGATTAAAACTTCAAATATTTAATTGTGCCTTTTAGAAAGTAAATTAAGAAATAATAGAGACGATTCAACCTATTTGCTTCAAACATACATAAGACTTGGTAGTGTTGTTGAGCTGCTACAATTTTATTTCTGCTAATACTTCCTTTACTTATCGTATATCGAGTTAATGGTTCTTTAATACCGTAAGCTGGTCCGAACTTTTTAGTCAAATACAGCCAAGTCGCATAATCCTGGCGACGACGCATGTTTGGCATTTTAATTGTTTCGTCCAAATACCCAGTATCAATTACTACAGTGCTGCATCCAATAGCACAAGATCGAATTAAATCATTATAAGATTGACTATCTGGTGCTTCAACTACAACTTCCCGACCAATTGATTCAAAGCATTTATAATAACTTGTATAAGTAAAATAATGGTCGTTTTTTAACATAAAATCAATTTGACGACAAAGCTTATTCGGCTCCCAATAATCATCACTATCACAAAATGCTATAAACCTACCCTTAGCTATCTCTAATCCCTTGTTTCTAGCTTGCGCTGAACCCTGATTGTAAGGAAGAGTAACAATTTTCATATCAGGATGTGAAAAAGCCATTTGGCTTTTCAAACTTTGCGGTGAACAGTCATCAATAACAATAATCTCTATTGATCTCTCAGGCAAATCAGTTTGAGCAAAAATACTTTTAAGAGCCCTATTTATAGTACCTGCAGCACTATAATATGGTATTACGACCGTTACTAGATACACTCTATTTTTACTTTCGTATTTGTAAAACCTATTTCTTTAAATAATTCTCTAGGCATCGTAACTACTCCGTCAGCCTTCAACATTCCAGCCCACCAGCTAAGTGTAGATGGGGAAATAACTAAATGATGAGCGTTTATCATTGTATAAAAATCTTCTAAAAGTGAAGCGCGTCGAATTTCTAATTCGGGATCCTTAAATTTCGATTGTAAAATCTTTGGAGAATCTGTAATCACTAAATACTTCTTTGATCTTATCAATTCATCTAAATACTTATAATAATCAAGATGCTTTAGTCGCCATACGGAATCCCCTAAACGATAATGAATCACAGAACTGTTTTTTTGGTATACGCCATCGACACAATTAAGAAAGCTCTGAATATAATTTGAATTCACTCCATTCATTGTCCAAGCTGGTTCTTGGAAATAACCACAAATAACCTCACCCCTAGTGTCATTCCAACTATATCTATTACTGCGAACCCTAAATCTCTTTATTACAAAGCAAAACATGACATCACATAAAATTTTAGGAACGCTATGATCGACTATATTCTCTCGCTTTAAGTCTAAGGCGCTTAAAGTATCGTGAAAAGTCCAGCCTAATATTCGGTGGATCAGTCTACTCCCCAAGAGGCCCACGTCAATACTAATGTCCTCAATATCACTGATAGCATTTAATTGATATAAGACATTACCTAAGCCGCCAATGAGTATGATTCTTTTTTTGTTCTTCATTTGGTATTGCTTTTAAGGCAGATGACACTCAAAATATGTTAACAGAAAACCACTTGCCATAATATCATCATAGCTTTATATTCCGTAGCTATCTTGGTAATAATTGATATTGCTTCTGGTTTCTATGTAACCTTCTTGGTTTAATTGTAACAAAAAGTCCACTATTGTTTGCTTGTTACAATCCCCTATTGTAAATCCTATTTTATTCTCAGATACATGTTTACCTAATAAGGTGTTACTAGCAAAAACACATGGTACTTTGAACAACATACTCTCATGGTATTTATTAGAAATAGCATATTTTACATTCCAATTATCCGAAGGGTATACAGCCCACAACATATTTATCTCTGAGTATATCTTGGGTATTTCTGATTTAATAAATCTGCCATGAAACGTTACATTTTCATAGTTACCTTCCTCAACGTATTTTTTCAGTGTCTCGTCCACATTACCGCTACCGTAAAAATCTAGATGCCATCCAGCCTCGCTTGTGGCATAGATCAAATTTTTTAGAATACTCACATGTCTTAATGCTCCAACGAATGCAATCCGTCGTTGAAATTGGACATCAAGACGTGTTAAACGCTTATCCGATATGCAAACGTTTTCAATAACCCTAATGTGCTTCGATAGATAAAACCTTTCAAAATATCGACTCGCCAATATTATTTCTGATTTCATTGTAATCAATGACTCGAAAAACATCCAGAGACGGAATATCAAAAAGCTGTTCGTACTTACCAAATCGTTTGAATCGCACGTAACATTTTTTACACCTACTAAAATTAAAGGTAAATAGATCGTATAATGACCTGCTAATACGGCTTCGTACTTACTTCTTTTCTGGAGCTTCTTAACCCAAATCGCAAAAAGAAATAATTCATATATAGCAAATAACGAACGCAGTCGAACTGAACGCGGTCTATACTCCAGTCCATTAATTACTTTACGTTTTCGAAAATTAAAACAGACATATTCATAATCTAATATTCCTAGTTTTTGGATCAGTAATGATAATCTTGGTGAAATAATATTCCCTCTTTCTACTACTAACCAGTTCATATAAACACTATGGACTCCGAATTTTTACCGATACTTACCATTGAACGACAACTATCAGTAGATAAAATTTTTATTTTATTTGAAACAGCTAAATAATATAATCCACTTACCCGATATCGGTATCTATTATTAATCAGGATAAAATCTGCTTTTTTAAATATATCTGATAAATTTTCTATATATCCAACTTGGCTTACATTGCTGTATTGTGTCAATTGATCCTTTTTTGTAATCAATTGAAAATTATTTGATCCAAAGCGCTTAGACATGCGTTCATATAAGTCTTCGCTCAGCACATTCCCGGAAGAAAGGTCTAAAATAATACAGGCGCTACTCTTCTCTTTCTTAAAACTGAGCTTAATTCTAGGATGTGGAATAACTTCAGCTTTTAATTTTAATTTTTCCAACTTTTCTTTTATGAAATTTTCAAACACATAAAATGAACAATATTTTCCTATAAATCTTAATCTAAAATAATTATACTTTTCGTCAAGATCAATATTATTATGGACTATAAGTTTTGAATTCCTAAATAAAAAAGAAACCATTAAAAAAATATTATTCTCAAATCCCATGAATATTATTTCTTCATCATTTGATGAGTACAATTTTATATAGATTAAATTATAGAATAATGCTAGCATTGATACTAATCGGCTTTTAAATTTCAAGTGATTAATTAAAACATGCTTAACTCTATATTCCCCTTCTAATACCCCAAATTTAACAGTGTCAATATTGAAGAATTTTTTTATTAAAACCTTATTTATATCCTTATGACCTTGCTGAAAATAATATTCGACTATTATCATTCTTAGAATATAAAATAATTAAGGTTATTGCTGAACATACAATCATATTTTTTAATCCATAACCAATATTCATCATTAAGTAAACTGAGCACGCTAAAAAAATGACCTCTTTAGACTTTACGAAGCGTACAATGCCTTTGAGGGAGACATAAACTATACCTAGAAGACCTAACAAGCCTACCTTATGTAATAAATAGCCTACAGTATTATGAGCTTGATAATATTTACTCTCACTTATTTCCCATAAGGAATAACTTCCGGTATCTATAAATGTACTTATACCAGCACTCGAAGCCTTCAAATAACTATACTCGAAATACGACCCCCAGCCAGATCCTAATAATAACCTTAATGGATCATTGAGACCGGCAGCCCAAATATTTAATATTTCTAGTATTCGTATTCTAGGACTGAATGGCACCAGTTGCAACATTGCAGGGTCAAAACTGATCGAGTCAATTAAAAATAAAATTTGACGCGCTTTGTATGCAGTAAACGAATTACCCGAGAACCAATTACTATTTAATGTATAGCTCAAAATTAATATTACAGACAACACAAGCGCGATACTTCGCTTCGGATTAATTCTCATTGAATTCATAATATATCCAATAAGTACCAGTGATACGCCTATGATCTCAAAACTCCCGATGTAGAAAAAGAAGCTCTTCGCCAATATAACAGCAGCAAAATACACATACCCTAGTAATCTCTTACGCTGTAATGTAATTCCGAGTAAAAGCATAATTGCTAAAGAACCTGTTTCGTCAAATAGCGTTCCAATTTCTCTCCCAGAATCAACACTTCGACCAAGGGCGCCTACTACAATAATAAGCATCGGATAAAGGTACTTCGCATACTGTAACAGTGCAGTCCAAAAATCATGTCTATATCGTTCATCGATAAATGCAATAACGAAGATCAGCGTCAGAAACCAACGCAAATTATCTATTATGAAATACCCAGCATTCGCACATTTTGTATAGCCCAGAATAGAATAGGCAAAGAAACACATACAAAGAACTAAGGCTAACCTCCGCCTTACAGCTATTCCTTCATACAGAATCCTCAATACAAACAGAAAACTCAGTGGATAAATCATAGATATCCCGGTGCCTAATGAGTTAAATATAGTTATCCCGTTACTATGATATGATGACAACAATAAAACAATAAAAAACTCTTGATAGCACTTCTTTGAAAGTAGGAATACCGATGCCCCAATAATACCGTATCCGATAGCTATAGACAACCACGAAATATCTAAATAAACTATGCAAAAAGCAGAACCGAGTATAAAGTGACTATTTCTCAATATTTTTACCTACTATGTAAAAAGAATATACAAATACAACTAGCTCTACTGTAGTTGTCAAAAGGAACATATATATCGGGGAATTCATAGCCAGTAATCTATAAATCGATAACAATATCGCAAAAAGGATAAACCCTATTAAACTTACTCGCAACCATAACTTATCTCTTCTATTTATAATCAATTGTAAATAACAATGTAGAGTAGTCAACATGACCAAGATGAAATTTATCACACTCAAAGAAAACATAATCCGCAGTTCATTATTGTCAAAATCGAATAATTCCACATTTACACTCCAAAATAATATTAGTAACAATACACTAAGTGAGCTACCCAAAAATGTGATCTTCCTAAGGTTCAAAGCAAATTTATTTCCTTCAGAAGATTCACCAATAACATACTGAGATATTACATAAACTGGCTGTTTAAGTAATTTAGATAACTTCTCGGCAATATCGTATATAGCTACACCAGTCATCCCTCCAGTGGATCCTAAAACAATCTTTGGTAGATAAACATAAAAATGTGCAGACATTTTAGCAACAAATAATGATACCCCTTCAGTTAAAACTTTTCCGCTTTTGATAAGATTTTCTGATTTTATCTGTAAAACATATTTGACTCTATTAATATGGATTAATAAAAAACAAAATAATACTGAAGTCTGTAATAATGGATAGATTTCTATATTCAAGTTTACTCCTAGATATATAAGCAATATTGGCACCATTTTGTATATGACGGACATAATTATATATGTCTGTAGATTATTATCTATTTGATAACGCCAAACCGGGAAAAAAAGATTGAAACTTAGAGAAGTTAAAATTGCTCCGAATAAGATCGCACTATCTCCTTTTTCCAGCATGATTAATATTCCGGAAATAAAAAAATAAAATAATAACTGAATAATTATAATTGTATTCATTATATTTTCATCATGATTACCTGCCGCCTTTTCTCTTAAAGCAATCGGCTGAATACTGAAAGTGGCGACCGTCATCAATAAAGAGGCAATAGCCATATAATAAACATACTTACCGTACGATTCAGTCCCAAAAACATCAATTAATATCAAGGTGCTAATTACAGGTGCACTTAAGTTAATTACCTGTACTAAACCTAGCAAGGTCAGTTTATGGCCAAATATGCTCATCTACAATCTGCTTAATCTTTTTTGCTGCAGTTCCGTCACCATATGGGTTCTTTAACTGTTTAAACGTTTTATAGAAATCATCATCGGAAATTAGCTTATTCGCAGTCGAAACAATCTTATCAAAATTGGTACCAACTAAAATTACAGTCCCGGCGTTTACTGCTTCCGGCCTTTCGCTACTTTCCCTAAGAACCAAAACAGGAATTCCCAATGAAGGTGCTTCTTCTTGAATACCCCCACTGTCTGAAAGAATTAACTTCGTAGAGCTCATTATGTCAATAAAACTAGGGTAATCTAGAGGTTCAACTAATTCTACGTTCTCTAACATTCCTAACCTCTCATGTACAGGCTTCTTAACGTTTGGGTTTGGATGAACAGGCCATACAAACGTATAGTCTTTGTATTTGCATGATAAATGGTTAACCGCCTTAATAATATTCTGAATACCGGAACCAAAATTTTCCCTTCTATGTGCCGTGATCAAAATGATATTTTTCTTGTTACTTTTTGGCACTTTTTCCTTTGCAAAAAATAATGCATCTATGACAGTATTACCAGTTATAAATATTTTTGACCTATCAATGTTTTCATTAATTAAATTATTCAATGATTCCTGAGTTGGTGCAAAGTTGAATGAAGCTAATCTCGAAATCAGCTGACGATTAGCTTCTTCTGGAAAAGGTGTGTTTATGTCGTTAGTTCTGAGGCCGGCTTCAACATGGGCAACTTTTACGCCAAAATTAAACGCAGCAATAGCAGAAGCCATAGCAGTTGTTGTGTCACCATGAACAAAAACTATGTCCGGAAGAAATTCATTTAAAATTTCCTCCATCTTCATAATGATTTTATGTACTAAGGAATTTAAACTTTGGCCCTGGCTCATCACATTTAAACTGTATTCTGGAACGATATCAAAAAATATATTCACCTGATCTAATATTTCTTGATGCTGACCTGTATTACAAACTTTTGTGTCATATCTCTTGTCTCCATTAAAGGCCTTAACCAATGGTGCCATTTTAATTCCTTCAGGTCTAGTTCCGTAAACTATAAGTACTCTTGTTTTCATATTAATTTATACCTATTCCGTAATAATCAAACCTGATTTCCGCTAGGGTTTCTCTGCGGTAGAGGTTGCGTCCGTCAAACAGGCGCCGGTCACCAACCCTACGTATCCAGTTCCAATGACTGTAATCTTCATTTTGTAGGGGTTTATAGCCTTTTAGATAATTTTATTCATTGCATCAAAAAAAGTCTTTTCCCTATGCTTGAGCTGATTATAAACAAGCGAGCACTCGTTTAGAATGTAATGAATATCATTTTCATTGACGTCATTCCTCGTAAATCTTTTCTCGCCTGTAAATAACTCTTTATCCATCGCTCTGCCTCCTGCCAGATAATGCTTTTCAAAATTAACCATGTAATTCTTTGAGCTCAACTTTAGTGCCCTTGAAATAGCTTCGTCATCAATGGATACTCCAACAAGTCTTGAATGCACTTTACAAACCTCGGCCGGATCTTTTACCGCTCTTTCATAACTAAGAGGGAAATATCTAACAGTTAAATCTGCTTTCATATAAGAAATGCAATGAGACTTCCATCTTTGCACACCTCTCCGCGAACGAATAAAATCTGAGAATGTTCCGACGTTATTTGTAGAAAAACTATTAAAGTAATTGAAATAACTCACCATTACGTCTATCGGATTTCTAAACAAATGGATTATATTTCTATAGTCTTTAGTATACTCATAATGTGACTTTTTTAGAGATAAGTTCGGGGCTAAACTTAACGATGTGTGTCTAAATTTGAAATGCAAATCTTGTACGTACATATTTACATTGAAATAATTTATTTCTGTATTTTCATCACAATATAAATTACTCAGTAACACAGACAAATATGTCACTCCACTTTTAGGGAATTCTACTATAATCTGATCAGAGGGTTTAGCTATTAATCTATAGTTCTTATCATTATATAGTCCAAATAACTTGAATAGTTTATGGGGAAAAATTGGTTTCATAATTTAAGAATTTTATGATACTATATTAAGATGTGGTAAAATCGCGTAAATTTAAAGAAAAAATATTCATTTCTAATGTAGTTTTTTTGCATCTATATAAGTCTCACTAAAATTTATTCAAGCCCTTGGAAAGTCGTGGAAATATTTAGCCCCTATAGGTGAAAAAATTAGAGGTTTATTTAGGACCCTAAAAACAGATATTTTCACTTATATTTTTTATATAAATCTATATAATATTTGCCATTATCTTCAATGACATATTGATAACCATGATTTAAAGAAATAATTCAATGTCTATGCTTAGAGAATGTTCCAAATTATAGTCATCTTCAATTCAAGATTTCTTTGAGATACTGAATCTGATTCGATAAATTTTTATGGCTATTGCCAACGAAGAATCCATTTTTATCCAAATATTTTGCGTTTTCTACGTTTTCATGAATCTTGTAATCGAAGTATTTTAAAGATTCGCTTTTCGTAAAATTACCTGTAACTATTGGTCTATATTCAATGTTTGCGTCCTCAAGCTTTTGTAGTATATCAGAGCGATTTAATCCCGACAATTCTCTGATGATAAAGGAAAAACCGAACCAACTACTTGCTCCAATTTCCTTTTGAATGAGAAATCTGTCATCATTTTTAAACGTATTAACAAAACGCTCTGCATTTTTTCTACGCTGGTCGATGAAGCTAGGAAGCTTTTTTAACTGCTCTAAACCAATAGCTCCGCTCATCTCTAGTGGTCTTACATTGTATCCAGGGATGACAAACCTGAACGACTCTTCAAACCAATTATCTGACTTGTTCGCAACATGATTTTTAGCAGGAAGATTCCTTGTCCAACCATGAGCCCTCAATGCCAAAAGCAAATGGTAGCACTCTTCATCATCTGTCACAACCATGCCACCTTCCATAGTGGCTATATGGTGCGAAAAGAAACTGCTAAAGCTCCCCATAAGTCCGAAAGTACCACATTGTTTCCCTTGAAAAGTAGCACCCATTGACTCACAATTATCTTCTAAAACAAGGATGTTTCTATTGCCAGTTATTCTACTTATTTCATTGAAATCATTTGGATTACCTAAAAGATTAACTACCATTATTGCTTTTGTAGAATCACTTATTGCCTCTTCAAGCGCTGCTAAATCATAGTTAAGTGTCTCCAAATCAATATCGACAAACTTCACCTTTAGTCCATATTGCTGAAGCGGAAAGTAGGTAGTGGACCAAGAAACGGCTGGAACTATAATCTCGTCACCTCGCTGTAGTCTATTTTCTTTCCGGAAAAATAGGGCTGCAGTCATAATTAGATTAGCTGTAGAACCTGAACTCGTCATTACTGCATACTTGGATCCAAAATATGAGGCAAACTCTGACTCGTATTTTTCAACACACTTAGACATGGAAAAGATATCAGAATCGATAACCCTTTGAATGGCCTCAATTTCTTTGTTATCCCAAGTTGAAGTTGCTAATTTATACTGCATGATTTTTTAAATAAAATTGATATGTTTTCTCTAAACCTTCCTTCAAACTATGTTTAGGCTCCCAGCCCAACTGGCTTTGTTTCTGAATTGAGCATAATTTTCTCTTCATGCCCTCAGGTTTGGATACGTCGTAAGTGAAGTCACCGGTAAATCCAATCACTTCCACAATAGCTTGGTAATACTCCTTTATGCTATAATCATGACCAAGACCAATGTTCATAAGATTGGGTAGTTGATCATAATTATCAAGAGACCAAGTAATGAAGTCAATTAGATCTTCAACGAACATGAACTCACGACGCGCCTCTCCTGTTCCCCAAATTTCAACTGGATTGTTTGTTTTAGCTCCCTCATGCACCTTTCGAATAACTGCCGGTATCATATGAGATTTAACAGGATGGAAGTTGTCATACTTGCCATATAAATTACAAGGGATCAAGGTTTTGTAACTTAATCCAAATTCTGATTGAGCATAATCGCAAAGCTTAGATGCCATAATCTTAGCAATTGCATAACCCTCATTAGTTGGCTCCAACGATCCCGTCAATATCAAGTCCTCTGTTAATTCGTCTTGGCAATCCTTTGGATACATACATGAGCTGCCTAAGTTGATTAAACGCTCAATTCCCGTTTCAATCGAAGCATTGATAACATTAAGGGCAATCTGGGAATTTACCGAAAGAAACGAATACGGTTTTTCAATATTCGCTTGAATTCCACCAACTAGACCGGCAGCGTGAAGAACAATGTCTATTTGATTTGATTTGAAGTAACGCATAACCTCTTCAGAGTTCATTAAATCTAATTCACTCCGTGTTGGAGTGAGAATTTTGAACTCTTTTTCGATAAGCATCTCAGCTGCATTCCGCCCAACCATACCCGTTGAGCCTGTAATAAGCACTGTTCTACTCATAATAATTCAATGTCGTGTAGCCCCCCTCTTCTAAAAATTTATCTTTTTTCATCAATTTTAAATCCGAACTCATCATATCTTCTACAAGTTCAGCTAACTGAATCTGTGGTTCCCAGCCTAGTTTCTCTTTTGCTTTAGTTGGATCTCCAATCAATAGGTCTACCTCTGTTGGTCGGAAGTACTTCGGATCAATCGCCAACACTTCTTTGCCGACCTCTAACTGATAGTTTGGATTATTACATTTCGCAACTTTAGCAATCTCATTAACACCTGAACCACTGAACTCTAGTTCGATCCCAACATGGTCAAATGCCATTTTTACAAAGTCACGAATCTTGGTAGTCTTACCCGTAGCAATCACCCAATCTTCTGCCTCTTCTGCTTGAAGGATCATCCACATCATTCGAACATAATCCTTTGCATGACCCCAGTCTCTTTTAGAGTCTAGGTTTCCTAAGTAAAATTTGTCTTGAAGTCCTAAAGCAATGCGAGATACCGCCCGGGTAATCTTGCGCGTTACAAAAGTTTCTCCACGAATAGGACTTTCGTGATTAAATAAAATACCGTTTGAAGCGAACATGCCATAAGCCTCACGGTAGTTTACGGTTATCCAATAGGCATACATTTTTGCAACAGCATACGGTGAGCGTGGATAGAAAGGAGTTTTCTCAGTCTGAGGCACCTCTTGTACTTTACCATAAAGCTCCGATGTAGAGGCCTGGTAAATACGCGTCTTCTTCTCGAGGCCTAGGATACGAATAGCTTCTAACAATCGTAGTGTTCCAATACCGTCAGTATCTGCTACGTATTCAGGTATATCGAATGAAACACGTACGTGGCTCATAGCCGCAAGATTATAAATCTCATCCGGCTGAATCTCTTGAATTAAGCGAACCAGGTTCGTACTATCTGTCATATCCCCAAAATGCAAGAAAAAGTTTGCGTCGGGAACGTGTGGGTCTTGGTACAGATGATCTATTCGATCAGTATTAAATAGAGAGGTTCTTCTTTTCAATCCATGAACGACATATCCTTTCTTTAACAAAAACTCGGATAGATAAGCCCCGTCTTGACCTGTTACACCTGTGATTAATGCTACTTTACTCATAACTCTTTTTTATACCTTCTTCAGCAACCAACTGCTCGATTGTATTTTATCTCCTAGCCCGTCGATGAGGGCTATACCCATTTTTTCACAGATTGGGCGTTCTGGTATGGTGTCGTTGTTTTGATCGCCGCCGTTGGCAAAGGCTAATTCATAGTCTTGACCGTATTCATTAGCGATCTTTTCTAGCGTCGCACATACGGTACGATCTTCATCTACAGAAAGAATAGCTTGATCCACCGCTTTTATGTTTGACACGATTATCATGCGCTCCTTTTCGACTTGAAACTCTTTACTGCCTTTAAGCGCTCTTTGGTGATCGTTATTTACGATCACAAATAGCTCATCGGCCATGGCTTTCGCATTGTTAAAATACTCTAAGTGCCCTTTATGAATGGGGTTAAAGTATCCGGATACTATGACTGCTTTTTTCTTCATGTCAATTTTATGTCTTGCCTACCGTAATTCACCGTAAAATACGGCAGGTTTGCCTGCAACCGGGCAATCATTGTTCGTGTGTTTCTTGCGCCCATACCAATAGGCATTGGCCCAGCTGTTCGTGATAAATTTCCGTACTTACCTGGGCATTAACGCTTTTACCCGTCAGCTCTTCTACGCGGCGGCATAATTCCTCGATGTATGCTTCGTCTAACGCTTCTCCGATAAGCACACAATCGATCTGATTGCTTTGCACCCCTTGGGCCAACTTGCCGCAGATCCATACTTGCTCTAACCCAGGCAGTCTTCCAACAACACGATCTACCAAAGCATCCACACCAGTAACCTTGAGAACAATGGCCGTTAAGTTCTCGGTTAGTGGGTGCTGCTCATTTACTCGGTAGAGCTTTCTTCTTCCTTCTAGTTCAGAGGATAGAATGCCGGCTTGTTCCAAGCGGTTGAGTTCAACTCGTATGCTGTTGGTGTTTTCGTCCAGCTCCTTGGAGAGTCCTTGTAGGTACCCGCTAAGATTATGGTTTAAAAAGAAGCGCAATAAGAGCTTCAAGCGGGTTTTGGAAGTAATAAGTGGACCTAAAAGATCGATGGTTGGATTGGTTTTTTAAGGCTTCGCCGCAGTAAGTCACATGAACATTACACGGCTTACTGGAAAAAGTAATTCCTTTTATTGATACCAAAGTTAAGGTGAGTATACGGGCAAATAGAGGTTATTGAGTAATTTTTTTACTCAATTATTCTTTGTCCCGATTTAGACTTTATTACAACGCGAGAAGGTCGTTATTCGACAGCGATAAGGACAGCTGAATACCTAGTTCCTTCAGCTGTACGACAGCCTTATGGTTACTGCGGTCCAGCAGCACGGCTTCTTCTCCAGCAAACTGACCTGAAGTAATTCGTACAAAGTCTCCAGAAAGTATGTCCGAGATATCTATGTCCTCGTGGTTGTACTCTCCCAACCACTTCTGAATGGTATTGATTTCAACTTGTCGTACTTGGGCAGGACGACGCAGCCAAAATAGATACCGCACAGTACCCGGGAAATTAAAGACCTCGTCCCTGCGATGGGCTTCGATTTGAATGAAGAGGTAAGATTTAAATAGCGGCTCTTCCACCACTTTTGTACGGTCGCTCCATTGGCGCCGCACCTTTTGTAAGGGACAATAAATGGTATAACCTGCTTGTGAGAGGCGCTGGGCTACTTTTTTTTCGTTTCTAGGCTTGGTGTATAAGACGTACCAAGGAAGGTCTTGGGAAGTCATGGTCTTAATCGGCCATGATGTTTTTCGCCTCTACCCGTCCGATGAAAAACAACACGAGCAGAAAGCCGGTAATAACGGATCCGAAGACGCCGGCTTTGGCTGCTGAACCCTCTTCCTTATACAACGGATACGTAGGGGCATCAAAGTATTTGAATGGTGGCTCTAGGTTCATGAGCTCGGCTTTTGACATCTCTAAGCCCTTGATGTACTCACCATAAGCCACTTTTAAAGCTTCCATATCAATGGTCAGGCGCATGCGCTTCATCTTATCGACAGAACTCACCAATGAATTATTTTGATCCTCGTATTCTCCCAATCTACGAAGTGTGGCATCGATGGCCGTTTCCAAAGAGTCAACCTTAACCTCAAAAGCATCTACGGCGCTTAAGCTTTTCTTCTTCTTCCAGTCCAAGAATGCTTCTTCTGTATTGGAAATCAACGCCTTCGATAAATCAAAGACAAATGCTTCATCATAGCCATTGACCAAAAAATTCACAGTGCCAAATTCTTCATCCAACACAGCAGAAACAAACCCTTCGTTCAATTCTAATGCTATCTCAGAGAGTATAGAATCCGTGTAACGTTTATTCTTACCAAATGCAGCAAAGAATTCTTTTTTAAAGGCTTCATCGCCTTCTAATGCCTCCGCATAATAACGCTTGGCCATTAATCCTTTGTCTGAAACAGTCGTCATTGCTTTAGCCACATTGTCTCTAGAGGTTAAATACTCTTGTACCGCGATGCTCGAGGTACCGCCGCCTGAGCCTAAAGAAAATCCAAAGCTTGTGGCCAAACGCATCGCGCTGCTCATACCGCCGGTCTCATCTCCAAAGAATAATTGGTATGAAGCAAAATAAACCGGGGGTTTAATGAATTGGGTGTATAGTGCCGACAATGCTCCGACAAATAATGACAGCGCAATAATGATATTCTTTTTTGGCCAGACGACAGACCACCAATGTTGCAGTTTTAGGATGATATTCTTTAAGGTTATTTCATCGTCCATGGGAGTTTGAGGTGCCGGCGAATCTTGCATGAGAAGCGTTTTAGTATTGCTTGGTGCTTACAAATGTCGAGAAAGATTAGAGAATAAAAAAAGCCTCCGCAATGGGAGGCTTTAAAATTAATTATGAAACACTAAAATAGTGACCATCTTGTGGATAGACCTACATAGACGCCGTTGGTATGGATCGCACTTGAGAACATGTAGCTCGCCTCTAATTTTGCATCAACGGCATCAATAGGTAGCGCGTATCGCAGTGAATGTTTGTACGCAATTTCCGAATCCGCGAAATCGATGTTTATTAATTTGTTCTGCGCATCTACTATCACTCCCGCCGCAATTTCATAGGTAACACCGGATATTACCCCTTCCAATACATCATGATTGAAGGCTATATATATGGCACCTAACTCGTTCGGGCCACCAGGAAATCCAGAAGGAATATATGCCTCAGATGCAAACATATCAAGGTGAAGGGCCATTCCATTTTCTTTTACCAAACGTAAAGATTGCATTGAGTTTGGAGCATCAACAGATGCCGAATAGCCGAATTCTAGATCAAAATCAGACAACGATTGTGCCTCTGCAAAAGCGCAGAGAGAGATTGCTAATATTGTAATAAAGGTTTTTTTCATGATTTAGTTTTTTATAATTCATTGAATATATGCCAGAAAATTAGGAAAAGGGTATAACTCATCCCCTTTACTTAACTTTGTTCCGCTTAAAACTTACATAACCAATGAGAAAGCTACTCTGGATTCTTGCTCTCGTGCCTGTGTTGGCCGTGGCACAGCCTAGTCAACAAGAAGCACGCCGCATGGCGTATACTGAGGCGCAGCGTCAGGGCGTAGACCCTGCAGAACTTGAGCGGCGTTTACAAGCACGCGGAGTCAATACCGCTACCTTAACAATAAGTGATGTCCCTCGTATTCAACCCATTGTTGAGGAGGAAATCGCAAAGATGAAAGCGGAGCAAAATTCGGCTAAAGATGCTATCGAAAGCGGTAGTTTGAGTGGCACAGAAATGTCATCAAAAGGGGCAGAACAAAATGAAGCCTCTATACAAACGACCACCGCAGAATTAGCCTCAGAGGCTGCCACTATAACTAAAACTAAGATAGACGGACAGACGCCTATTCAAGTGAAAGTAGATGCCTCCGCGGAAAACACCATGGTCTTTGGGAAACACATCTTTACCAACGGATCTTTAAATCTCTATGAAGTCAGTAAAGACTACATTCC
>MDTG01245245.1_pt1 | contig 16831 bp, 12 predicted proteins | sample 811421 | NCBI WGS metagenome assembly MDTG01 (sample SAMN05326645, study PRJNA326480) | marine metagenome | isolation source: seawater | place: Pacific Ocean: South East | collected 2011
TGCATGTACCCTTGAACAACTTGTTTTTAGCGCATTAGTCAAGTATCAGACTTATTTAGACCCTAGAAATAAGAAAATTTGTGAAATAGAAAAAATTATGGATTATATACATAAAAAAAGAGAAATCAATAATTTCTTTCCAAATAATTTGTATTGCCTAAATTTAACACCATGGAAAGTTAGGCAAATTTATCGATTTACTAAGGAAATAGAAGGAATTAAATTAGCACCTTTAATAAAATATAGCCCAATAATGAAAAACGTTTTGGTTTGGGGAAAGTCAATTAAATTTGATAAAATCCCAAAGAGTAAAAATAATACTTTCATAACAGCAGAGGACGGTTTTATAAGATCTGTAGGTCTTGGCGGAGATCTATTTTCTCCATTTAGTTTGCTTTTTGATAAAAAAGGCATACATTACGATCCAAATAAACCAAGTGATTTAGAAGATCTTCTTCAGAATAGGTTTCTTAATGATGAGGAATTGCAAAGATCCAAAAAACTGATTAGACAAATTAAAATAAAAAAAATTAGTAAATATAATCTTAAATCTGATATCAAATTTCTTTACAAAAAAAAATTCCATGAACAGAAAGTAATCTTAGTTCTTGGTCAGGTTGAAACAGATAATTCTATTTTATATGGAGTTCCAGACAATACAATTAAAAAATCAAATTATTCACTTGTTTGTAAAGTAAGAAAAGATTTTCCAAATGATTATATTATTTATAAACCTCATCCAGATATAGAAAAAGGATTAAGGTCAAAGGGGGTTGAGGAAAAATTTATTAAAAATATTGCAGATTCAATAGCAAATAAAATCGCAATCGAGGAACTTTTCAAAATATCTGATAGGGTTGTTGTTTTTACCTCTTTAGGAGGCTTCGAAGCACTTATAAGAGGATTACCAGTTACTTGTTATGGGTTACCTTTTTACTCAGGATGGGGCTTGACAGAAGATAAATTCTTAAATGATTTAATAAAAAAACGAAGAACAAGAAGATTAACTTTAGAAGAGTTAGTCTTTATTGCTCTAGTGAAGTATCCATGTTATTTTAGTTTGAAATTTAATTGTCATACTGAAATAGAAGATATAATTGAAGAAATGGATGTATATGGAAAAAATAAAAAAAATATTGAACAAATTATTTTTAGATATTGGGGGGTATTTAAAGATTTTATAAAACAAAGGAAATTTTTTAGATGAGAAAAAAAAGTACTAGGCCCAAATTTCAAAAAAAGATTTTAATTGAAGGATCAGTACTATTCTTGGTTGGTCCTATTGGAACATTTTTTTCAAGATTGGCTAACTTTCTAGAAAAAAATAATGTTAAAACTTATAAGATCAGTTTTCCTTTTTATGAGCACGGTTTTTCCAAAAAATCTAAAATTAAGTATCATAATGACATTTCACAATTCAAAGAGTTTCTTGAGGAAATAATAATTAAAAAAAGAATAAAACATATTTTCATGTATGGAAATGTACTAATTCCTCATAAGCAAGCATTATCGTTATGTGAAGAATTAAATAAAAAGGATTATTTTATAAATTCTCATATTTTTGAATTAGGCTACTTAAGGCCTCACTATGTTACTTTGGAGAATAAAGGGGTCAACTATACTAGTAGTTTTATATTGAATAGCGCTTTTTATGAGAAACAATCATCATTTAAAAGATACCCTGTTCCAATTAAGCAGGGTTTGAGATTTAGAAAAATTTGGAAATTTATTTCTTTTGTAAATCATTGTTTTCAAAATTATAAAATTGTTGAGTTTGAGCATAAGCTTCAACCTAAACCTATTTATTTATGGTTTCAATTAAAAGGTTTCTTGTTAAAGTACATATATAATATTAGTGAAAAAAAATTAAAAATAAGAAATTTTTCAAATAGTCCTTTTTTTATAGTTATTCTTCAAGTAGCAACTGATAGTCAAATTTTAATAGGATCAAAATTTCTTGATAATAAAGAATTTATCTATAAAGTTATTAAAAATTTTTCTGAATCAAAGTTATTAAATACAAAATTAGTATTTAAACATCATCCGCGTGATCGAGGTTACAACAATTATTCCAAATTTATTATTAAAGTTTCAAGAGAATTTAATATTTCGGATAAAGTGTCTTATATTCATGATTTTTCCCTTTCAAAGATTTTTAAAAACAATTATTGTAAAGGCGCAGTTTTAATTAATAGCACCGTAGCATATCAAGCCTTGTCCCATTCTGTACCAATTAAGGCATTAGGTATAGCTCCATATAATTTTGAGGGATTAACTGACCAAAAAGATTTAGCTTCATTTTTTAGAAACCCTAAAAAGGTAAACCAATTATTGTTTAGAAAATTCTACAAATATATTCTTGAAAATTCTCAAATAAATGGGAATTTTGATGGATACTTCCCTTTTAGGAATGTATTTGTTTTTCTTAATAAGCCTTAAATTGTTATATGAAAAAGATAATAAGATTAATAATTAGATTAAGTCTTTTTATCTTCTCATATTTTATTTATTTAATTAATTTAATTTTTATTTGCTTAAAATTTAAAAATATATCTAAATATTTTTTTATTTATGCATCTTTAATATGCTCAAGATCATTGGGTCTTACTTATAAATTAAATAAGGAATTTAGATTTAAATTACTGGAAAAAGGAATACATATTTCAAATCATGATCATCCTTTAGATATTTTTGTAGCTCAATCTATTTTCAGACTACCTACTATTACAACTGTAGATCAACATCTAAAAAAAATACTTCCATTTTTTGAAATTTGTCTTAGAAATTTTGGACACTTTCAATTCAATCATCTTGATCACAAAGATAGGAAATCTGCGTACTTATTTTTAAAAAAAATTTGTAATAATAAAAAAAGTGTTCTTATTTATCCTAGCGGTTCGATTTATACAGGAATTGATAAAAGATTTTCAAGAAGTATTTCTAAATTATCTATTAATAATGGTTTAAAAGTTATTGCTTGGCAATTAGACTATAAAGATATTTCCAAAAAATATTATTTTTATAAAAAAGATGTTCTTAAATTTATTCTTACAAGATTTATATCTGAAGAAATCGAACTATATGTAAAAAAAGTAAAAATTTTTATACCCAAAGATTATTCTTGTGAGCAAGAATATCATGATATGCTTTTATCCTTTTATAAAGACTAATAATTCTTATCTTAATCAATTTGAAAATAATGAAATTTGCCTTATCTACTTTTTTTCTTTAAAATATTTTTTATCAATAAAAACCCTTAAAATAATATTTTGCATTTCAATTCTAATATTACAGTTTTACAAAGTGGAATCAATCCAACTTCATATTATTGGCTTTCTAATCTAAATCCTAATTTTATAGACATAAAAAAAAATTTTGAAAAAGAATTAATTTACAATTCAAATACTATTATAATTGTGAGATATATCCCTTTAAAGTATCTATATCATTTATTTAAGTTATATAAAAGAAATATTAAAATCATTTTACTAATTGATGACAATATACTTTCTTTTAAAATATTTTTTTTAGATTTACCTTTAAAATATAAATTCAAATTATTTTTCAGAATTTATTGTTTTAAAAGTTTACTCAGATTTTTTGTAAGTCAAATCTGGGTCACAAATTCACATTTAAAAAATAAAGTATTATCACAATTAAATGGAAGTATAAATGTAAAGGTAATAGACCTAAATGTTCAAAATAATTTTTCAGAAAAAAAATTATTTAGAATTACCTATCTTGGAACAAGCTCCCATGTTTTGGAATTGAAGTGGATAAAGAAACTATTTTTAAAAATTCAAAGAGAAAGAGATGATTGTTTAATCGAATTATTTATAAATCCAGAATGGGAATCTTATTTCAAATCAATCCCAAAACTAAAATTGATTTATCTAATGGATTGGGAGACTTTTTTTTTAGATACTCAAAATAGAAATGTTGATATTGTGTTAAATCCAATTTTTCATTCAGAATTTAATTCATTCAGATCTCCTACTAAGTTTTTTGATACCACTAGGTTGGGAGCAGTGGGAATTTACTCGAAAACCAAACCTTATTCCAGTTTTGTTAAAGATAATTATGATGGAATATTGTTAAAAAACGATTTAGATTTGTGGTGCCAAAATATTATTGAACTTTTAGAAAATCCTAATAAAAGAGAATACTTATACCAAAATGCAATGAAAAAATTAGTGTAATAATTTTGAATAGTTAATATTTGATAAGTTTGAAAGAACTTTATATTTTTGTTTAAGTGCTAATTAAAAATTAGGTTAACCTCGAAAAAAGCTGAGCCAAGCTTATTTAAACTTTTTTGCCTTTTTGTAGAATACTAAAAGTTCCTTAAATCCTTATAACTTAAGTTTTTTTGACAATACTCGAGTTATGCCTTCAATCAAATCAATTTAATTAAAGAAATGTTAATTTACCTCATATTTTTAATATACATGATGGATCAAAGACGAGGGGGAAGCAAATAGGAAAAGGTTATAATCAATCAGAGAAAAGAATATAAATTCATGCAAAAAAATGTTATTTTAATTAAATAAAGATTTTTTTATAGTCCTCATTTAAGTTTGGAAGAGGAAGATTGGTTTATATCAATAAAATGAATATAATCTTACTCTAAGATAAATTTTCTATAATTTCCTTTATTCGTTGACTATAGAAATATCCTGTATTTTCTAAAGAAAATTTATTTCTAATTTTTTCTCTAAAATTCTTTTTATTTAATCTTTTACCTTTGTAAATATCATTAATATATTCTGCAGCTTTATCTATATCAGGATCAGCCCATTTCTGACCCTCCCAAAAGGGATAAGTACCTGGAATTACATCTATTTTTTTATAAGGAACAAGATGTGTGAATTCATTATTACAAAAATCTGTATTACCTCCCCAATTTGTACAAATAATTTCTAATCCTAAATTTATACACTCTACAATAATCCTTCCAAATCCTTCAGATCTATGAAGAGAGATTAACGCATCACAAGATCCATATAAATTAAGTAATTCATAATAATCAAGATTTTCCTCAATAATTATTATCCTATCATCAAGTTTTATAATATTTTTAAGTATTTCCCAGTCACGATTATATGAAATTGGTTTGAATGTTTTAATCAATAAATTTACATTTTCATTGATTGGTTTATCAGGATAGTTCGGATTAAAAGCCTTTTGAAAAGAATTTATGACTGCCCAGGGATTTTTTCTAGTAATATAAGATTCAAGATCAAAAGAACATAAATAGATAAAATTAGTTTGAGGTAAATTATACTTATTTCTATAGTATGATTTGCTTTTATTACTCAAAGGTTTCATTTTTTTTTCAGGATTATCCACACACAAAGGCATAATTTTTTTTATTTTTTCGAATTCTCTAAAAGCTCTATAAGTAAATTTCGAAGAAATCCATATCTCGTCAAAATATGAATATAAATCATTTAGGATTGCAGGCCAAATATCAAATTCCCAAGGTATGTAGCCAATAATATATTTCCTATCAAAAAAACAATTACGCTTGCTTGATAAGTAATTGAAACAATCATTTGGGTTAAGACAAAGAATTAAGATTTCCTTATCATAATTTTTATGATTTCCTTTTATAAATTGAAGCATTCCCTTAATTTCCCTATTATTCTTTTTTAAACCAAAATCAATAATTTCAGATTTAATACCTCTTAGTTTTAATGCTAAGTATGTTTTCCTAACATCCTGACCTATTCCACTTTGATAATTTACATGACCAACTAGACTTACTTTAATTTTATTTGCGTAAATTTTTTTTAATTTTAATAAATTAGAAAATCTAATTAAATTATTTAGGCCTAAAGTATTACTATTAAAAAAAGATTCATAACTTAAATTAGGATTAATAAGAAATTTATCCCATTTAAAAATCAAAAAATACTTTAAAAATGTTTTAAATTTCTTTAAAATACCAATTTTTTGTAATTTATAATTTGAGTCCCAAATAGCCTGAATTATCCTTGGAATATTTTCTCTATTATTTTTTGAAAACCAATCTAATACAATGTTATTTCTAAAAGTACCTTCAAATAAGTAAGGGTATTCTTCTGCACCATGATTAATTAGCCAAATACAGAAATCTCTTTCATTTTGACTATTATGATATCCACATTTCTGTAAATCAATTCTCTCACTTAAGATTTTTTTTAGTGAAATTGGATAATCATTTTTATTATTTCTATTATTAAGAATCAATTGATTCCCATTGATAAATTTATCCATAAAATTATCATAAATATTTTTTAAGTTTCTTTCAAAATATTGATTTAATTCTGAATCTTCTGAAAAATTAATAGGATAATTTTTATTATTAAGAATACAAAATCTTGCTGCCTGTTCAAGCCAGTGATCTTTTACATATCCTAAGTATTTATTTAGAATAATTGCCGATTCAATATTTACTCTCCAATAATTTTTACTAGTTATTGTATTTTTATGCAATCTGGTAGATGCTTGAACTGCATTAACAAATCCTATATCACTTAAATTATAAAATTTGAATATTCTTAACCAGAAATCAAAATCAAAACATGTCTTTAGATTTTCGTCAAATCCACCAACATCTCTTATAATTTGATTTCTAAATAGAATGGTAGGCTGGCAAATAAAGCAGCCATCCTGGAATTTATCTATGCCTATATTTGGTTCAAAAGTAGGATAATATTCTATAAAACTGCCTTTTTGATCAATATGTTGTCCATGTCCATACACGATTTTACAATTTTGATTTTTATCAAAATAACTTAAACTTCTTTGAAAAGAGTTAATCTCAAATTTATCATCACTATTTAACCAAGCTACAAATTCACCCTTAACTTTTAATAAAGCCTTATTTAAAGCTTGAGATGGGCCATTATCCTTTTCAATTATCAATTGAATATTAGTATGTATTTCTTGAAATTTTTTAATTCTAGAAATAGTATCATTTTTTGAACCGCCATCTACAATTATTATTTCTAACAACTCATCTTGATTAAGACAACTTATAAGAGCTTCCTCGATAAACTCTCCCGAGTTAAGTGAGGGCATAATTACTGAAATCTTTTTTATGCCCATATATGTAATTAACAATCATATATATATTAATTATATTAAAAATTTAAATAGAAAATAATTTATTTTATCAAATGCTAGATTTATATAAAGCTGAATTTTTTTTAATGAAATGTTTAATACATGTTGGAACTCACCATACAGGAACAACATCATTGCAAAAGATCCTTAGTGATCAAAGTAATTATTTAAAAAAAATAGGAATAGTTTATCCAGAATCTATAAAAAAAGGTTATCAACACAGCTTATTACCAGGAGCATATTTTCCTAACCATAATGCTTTACCAGAGAATAGAAGTTTAGATGTTGATTTCTATATTAAAAAACTAAAGGAGGAAATTGATCCTCTAAATTCTAAGTTGTGTTTAATTAGCAGTGAAGTTTTTACTGAATTAATCAGACAAAGAAAAAGCTCACTTTATGAACTTTTTAATAAATTAGAAACAATTTTTGATGATATTACAATAATGTATACATCTAGAATTGATAGGGAAAGATCTTTTTCTGCTCAAAAAGCACAAATACGTTTATCCTCTTCTAATCACAGATTTAGGCTAGATATATTTAATGCTCCAGAAAGATTTAGAAAAAAAGTTATTGCGACAGAAATCGCAATAAGAGAATGGAAAAAATTAAAAAAGGAAATTATTGTGCTTAATATGGAAGATTCAGAAATGCCAATATTAATGTATGTAAACTCTATTATTTCTCAATTAGATTTAGATGATCTTTCATATCAAAAACATTCAAGATATTTTAAAAAAATATTCTTAAGTGGTGATTACATTTTAAATATAGATCCACATAAACCTATTTCTTATCTATTGTTAATATTGATTGGTATAAAAATTAAAAATGAAGAGAGAAATTTAAAAGATTCATTAACAATAGATCTAATTAATAAATATATTGATGCATGTGATCAAAATTATAAAAGATTTTTATTTATAGTTACAAAATCAAATGTAATTTCTTTTCTAGAAAATTATAAGTTTTCTATTTTTAAAAAAAATGAAATTTTAGACGTTTTAAAAGAATCAGGTTTAACTTTTTCATCTAGAGTAATAATGATGAAAGTAATTGATGATTTTATACTAAAACTGATTCTAGGTTATTAAATTAATATCTATATTACTAAAACTATATTATGAGTTGAAAATTAAAAAAAAGACTTCATAAATTTCTTTTCTTATAAAGAGCCATTGATTCAGCCATTTCCCATTCTTCATTAGTATCAATATCTATAGCCTCATTTTTAGGTGTTTCAAAAAGAATTGGATTTTTGCCGATTCTACTTGAAGTAGACAAGAAACTCTCTTTAGAAAAAATATATAAATTAGAATTCTCTTCATAAAAAGTTTCTAAATCTTGAGTAGGAATTAAATTCTTAGGATTATGATTTATGGGCTTTGCGTTTTTAGTATAGAATCTAGTTTGAATTGCATTTACAGTAAAAAGAGAATCATAGTTTGATAATTTTTTTTTCATTAGGTATTCATCGATGCATGCTCCTATTGATTCTTTGGATAAAAGTGGATTTGTTGTATGAGTCATAATGAAAAAATCTGAAAGAGTATGTGACAAATCATATTCAATAATCTTGTTCATGCTGACTTCATCTCCACAAATATGATTTGGCCTTTCAATTATTTTTATTTTGTCACTCTTCATTAATTCATCCTTCATTAATAATTCACTGGCATCAGTATTTATTATGATTTCATCAACTTGTTCAACATTTAATAAAGTATTTAAAATCCAAGAATAAAGAGGTTTACCTGCAAAACTTTTGAAGTTTTTTCCTTTTACCCTTGTACTATTCATTTTCATTGGTAAAAGTGCTGTACATTTTACTTTCATTTTGCCCAAATTCTCTTTTTTATATTCATTAATCATATATGATGGTTGTTTAAAAGGTTTAGAGGGGTAAAAATACTTGTTGCTCAAATCATTATTATATTTTTTTGTTATTTTGTTACCTTTGTAGCTACCCCAAAATTGGAAATATCTATAAAGAACTATGTTGATAAGATTATTTCTTTTAAAAAGCAATTTTTTAGAAAAAGCTTTTTTAAAATCAAACAATATTGCTGAAAAAATAAAATAAAATAATTGAAACTTATTTATTGTTATTTCTGGAGAAATTTTTAGTAAAGCAAAAGATTCCCTCTCAAATCTTCTTGATATCTGTCTCCATGTTTCTTTGTGACAATGATAAACACAAGCTTCTGAAATATAGGATATGTTTCCACCATTGCTATATATTTTTTTGGCTAAATCAATATCCTCTAACCCTGTTAATGTTTCATCAAATTTATACTTTGCCCATACCTCTTTAGGTATTGCACTATTGGCATTATTACAAAAAAAACCCTTTTGAAATAAATTTGTAATCTCAGGATAATATTTATTGAATATTTGGCTTTCCGAAAAAAAAGTTTCTATCGAACCAATTTGTCTTCCATAAGAATAAGAACATAAATTTTCTAATAAAGGATTAATCAAATTTTCAATCCAATAATTATTTTCAGGTATACAATGAGCGCTTACAATTACTAAATATTTTCCTTTTGCTTTATCGCAACCTAAATTAAGGCTTCTTCCAAAAGTAAAATTTCTTTTTTCTATACTTATTATTTTAGTTTCATAGTCATTTGCGATTGCTAATGTTGAGTCTGTAGAACCTGAATCGACAATTAATGTTTCTGTTTGCTCGTATAAACTTTGAGTTCGAATTTTATTTAATAAATATGGTAAGTACTTTTCTTCATTATATGTACGTACAATAATTGAAATATTTATTGTCATTAAATAACCTCCTGAGAAGAGAAGGTTAAATCAAACTTCCATGAATATCCTTTATAAACAGCCTTAATTTCATCAATCAAAGTACTATTTACATCAAATAAATCCCAATGAACAGGAAAAACAGTTTTAATATTCAATTCATCTGCTAACCCAAAAGCTTCCCTTATGGACATATTCCCAATTATCCCTCTTCTTCTCCTAAAAAAATTATCTTCATTTACAGGTAAAAAACCAGATTCGATAGGTAAGTATTCTTTAAAAGACTTTATAATCTCTTCTGTTAATGATGTATCACCGGTAAAAAGTATTTTTTTACCTTTAATTTCTAGAATCCAACCAATTGCATTAGGTTCCCCGTCTTTGCCGTATGTCAACTTTGGATGTGCTGCTGGTATTGCATTAATAAAAATATCTTCAGCTAATTTTAAACTCTTCTTTGAGGCTTTTATTATTTTATTTTGAGGAATGCCCCATTCAAGTAACTTTTTTCTAACTTTTTCCGGGCCGACAATTTTTAAATTTTTATTATTTTTTTCTAATATCGGCAAAGTATGTGGATCACAATGATCAATATGCTCGTGGGTAACAAAAATCCAGTCAAGATTGGTAATTTCATTTGGTTTAAAAGGTATGGGGATTTTTCTTTTTAAATCTTTAGCTTCCAATTCCTCTACAGAATTGCTTAAATATGGATCTATCATGAATGAAAAAGAATTACATTTACAAAATATTCCAGATTGACCTAAGTAGTTAAGTGAAATTATTTCATTCATCTTATTTGTTTAAAAATATATATATATGTAAAAAATTAATCTAACATTAATAAAAAAACAAGCATAAATAAATGGTTTTTTACATTTTTTAATTTCCAAAAAATAGATTTATTAAGAATTTAAAACTACAATAAATATATAGAGTTGTAATTACAATTAGTAAAAATAATCGATATTTAGTAATATTTTATTAGTTTTTCTTCATTACTATTTTAAATTAACTTTATGGTAAATTATAAGTTACTTAAAAGGTTCTATAATATTCATAAGAATGAAACATTAATACTCATCTGCAATGGACCATCTTTAAATAAAATTAATTTTGATATTTGTAGAAATCAAATAATAATGGGCTTAAATAAAATATTTTTAGGTTTTAATAAATTTAATATCTATCCAAATTATTATTTAGCAACAAATAAGCATGTTATTAAAAATTCTTTTAGAGAGATAAATAATTTAAATTGTATTAAATTTACTCCAACACAATCTCAATATATCGTTAGAGATGGTCCTTTTAATTATTTTTTAAGGATTAGTAAAAAAGAAAATTTCTTTTTTGATATTTCTAATGGTGTCAACGAAGGTTATACAGTAACCTATGTTGGACTTCAAATAGCTTATTTTATGGGGTTTTCAAAAGTTATTTTAATTGGACTTGATCATAAATATTCTTTTGGGGGTAATCCTAATCAAGAGGTTTTCCTAAATGATGATGACCCAAACCATTTTGATCCTTCATATTTTAAAAACCAAACCATGAATAATCCAGATTTAATAAACTCAGAGAAATATTACAAAATTGCAAATGAAGTCTTTAAAAAAGATAATAGACAAATTATTGACTCTACTATAAATGGAAACTGTAATATTTTTACTAAGTTGACATTAGAAGAAGTAATAAATTGAAAAAGGCTATCATCATTACTGGTGCTTCTGGAGATATTGGCAGATCTCTCACTCAATCTTTTAAGTTATCTGGTTGGTTTGTAATTGGATTAGATATTAAAAACATTATAAATAAAGATAAAGAAATTAATTCTTGTGATAAATTTTACAATTTTGACTTATCTTTTTGTATGTCAAAACCAGAAATTTTTAATGATTTAGTCAGAAAAATTAAGTTTGAAATCAACAATAATAGTTGTTACTTATATGGAATTATTAATAATGCAGCAATTCAAATAGTTAAACCTTTTGAAGTAATTAGTAATGAAGAATGGACAAAATTATTTTCAATAAACTTTTTTGCTCCAGTTGCACTTTCAAAAGCATTTTTAAATGATTTGAGGAGAAATAATGGTTCAATACTCAATATTGGAAGTATACATAGAGAATTATCCAAGCCATATTTTAGTGCTTATGCAACTAGTAAATCAGCACTATCTGGTTTAACAAAATCATTATCAATAGAACTAGGTGATAAGATTCGCGTAAATGCGATAGAACCTGCTGCTATAGAAACCTCAATGCTCAAAGATGGTTTTAAACATCATCCAAATAAGTTAAAAGAATTAGCTGATTTACATCCCACTAAAAAAATTGGTCAACCAGAAGACATATCAAATGCTGCATTATTTCTTATGGATTCTAAACAAAAATTTATAAATGGGGCAATCTTAAAAATTTCTGGGGGAATCCATTGTAGACTTCACGATAAGTTATAAGTTATATGGAAAATAAAAAAATTTTGGTAACTTGTCCACCCATGTTGGGAATGTTGGAAGAGCTTAAATTTGGAGCTAAAAATTCTTATTCCTTTGATTTGGTACCCCAGAAAGTGACTCAAATCATGAGTGAAAAAGATTTAATATCAATAATAGGTGATTACGATGGTTGGATAATTGGTGATGATCCTGCAACTGAAAATGTTTTCAAAGCTGGTAAGGAAGGCAAATTAAAAGCAGCTGTAAAATGGGGTGTCGGAATAGATAATGTAAACCTAAAAAGTGCAGAGAAATTAGGAATACCAATTAAAAATACACCTGGAATGTTTGGAGATGAAGTTGCTGATTTAGCTCATTGTTATCTAATTTGCTTAGCACGTAATGTTATTCAAATTCACAATGGGATAGTCAATGGTAGTTGGCCTAAATTACGTGGAAATTCTCTAAGAGGATCAGTAGCAGCAATAGTAGGTTATGGAGATATTGGTAAGAATTTGACAAAAAGACTTGTAACCTCAGGTATGTCGGTTCAAGTATATGATCCATATTTAGAAGAGTTAGAAGAGGAACAAATTAAAAAAGAAATTTGGCCTAATAAATTATCAAAATGCGATTTTATTATTTTAACTTGCTCTCTAAACAGCTCAAATTATCATTTACTTAATAAAAAAATTTTTAAAAAAATTAAACATGGAGTTAAGGTAATTAATGTAAGTAGAGGTCCTCTGATTAATGAAAAAGATCTTATTCAAGAATTATCAATAGGTAAAGTTGATGCTGTTGCTCTTGATGTTTTTGAAGAAGAGCCATTATCAATCAATTCACCTCTAAGAAACTTCGAAAATTGTATTTTTGGTAGCCATAATGCATCAAACACTACACAAGCTGTTTTAAAAACAAGTTTAAAATCATTAGATATTTTAAATGATTTATTGATGCAGGTTCTCTAATTTTATTTTTTTATAAAATGTTGTTTATTGATAAATCTTTATAGTAAATAAGAATAAGTAAATGAATCCTTTTAAAAAAGTTTTAAATCAACAAAGAAAAATTAAATATAATATTGATTTTTTTCTGCCTTCAAAGATAATTGGGTGGGTTTTATCTGAAAAAATAATATTTGATGAAATATGCTTAATTTCAGATAAAGTTATAATAAGTAAATGTTCTATTAATATTCAAAGAAATGATGTATTTGAGACTTATGGAGGTAATCATAATTCAGGTTTTATTTTAGAATTAACAGATAACTTGCCCTACTTAAATAATAAAAGAATTAATTTGGTAGCAAGAAGCTTTAAAAAAAATAAAGAAATTAATTTAAAAATTTTTAAAAAGAAAAGTTTAAATTTTAATTCACAATCAATAAAAAATCTTTTATCAAGTGATCTTATAGGACTTGATGGCCATTTCGATGGAAAGTCTGATGATGGTGAATTTCTACATGGTTGGATTTCTACAAAACATAGAAAAGCTCCAACATTATGGTTAAATATCCAAAATAATTCTCCAATTCCAATCAAATGTGATGAAGAACATTTCAAAGAGATTGATAATAAAAAATTTTTTAATTACTCTTTTTATATTGATGAGATTCCTATAAGCTATAAAGGAGAAGCATGGTTAACCTTTGATAGAGAAGGTCTCTTTAGAATACCTCAAGCTGATCCAGTAAAGATTGAAGTACTAGATATAGACTCTAGAATAATTAATTTAGAAAAAATAAATACTTGTCATGAGGATGATTTTCTAGATATGTTAGAAAATTCATCTGAAGAAAATAAAAAATATTGGGAGGAGATTATTTCATGTGATCTTTTCTTTAAAGATATGAAAAAAACAATAACAAAAGGTTCTATATTATCTTTTTCAGATAGATTAATAATAGTAAGGAACCTTTTAATTAAACCATTTAGTCATTTCAAAATAATCAAAAAGGACTCTTTTATTTTAAATAGATTTCAAATAACTAATAAGTCTTAAATCAATTAATTATTTAAAATCTTACCTATTTAAAGGGCATTTAATACAAATCATAATTATGCTTAAAACAAGAAATTTTCAATTTTAATGATATATTTATATTTAGTAATTTAGGCTCAATGACAACTAAAAATCTGGTTGCTTTAATTATTGGAGTAACAGGTCAAGACGGCAGTTATCTTGCGAAATCACTTCTTGATAAGGGTTTTACTGTTTTTGGCACTTCCAGAGATGAATTCACAGCGAATAAATCAAATTTAAAAATACTTGGTATCGATAATAAAATTAAAATCCACAGTTGTGATATAAAAAACTTTAGAAGTGTTTTAATAACATTAGAAAAAACTAATCCAGATTACTTATTTCATTTAGCAGGACAAACAAGTGTTGGATTATCTTTTAGTTTGCCTTACGAATCTATTGAATCAATCTTAATATCAACATTACATATTTTAGAAGCAGTTAAATTTTTCAATAATAAAATAAGGATTTTCCTACCCTGTAGCTCAGATTGCTTTGGAGCTTCAACTAATGAAATGCCCTCAAATGAAAAAAGTGTTCATAGTCCAAAAAGCCCCTATGCAGTGGCAAAATCATCATCTTATTGGTTAGCGATGACTTATAAACAATCTTATGGGATGTTTATATCTGTGGGTTTCCTTTCAAATCACGAATCACCCTTGAGGGGAAAACATTTTGTTACAACAAAAATATTTAATGGAATTAGGCAAATTTTAAATAATGAGAAAAAAACGATAACTTTAGGAAATCTTAATATTTTCAGAGATTGGGGGTGGGCTCCATCTTATGTAGAAGCTATTTTTAAGATTATTAATGCTGACGAACCTGACAATTATATAGTTGCAACAGGCAAAACTTTTTCTCTTCAATACATAGTTGAAAGAGCTTTTGAACTTCAAGGTCTTGGTCCAGCTTCAAAATATTTAATAATCAATAAAAGTGATTTCCGACCAAATGAAATTAAAAAATCATTTCTAGATCCCTCAAAAATTAATAATAAATTGAATTGGAAACCAGATATAAATTTAGATAAAATGATAATTAAATTATTAAAGCAAGAGTATTATTAAAAAATTTTGCTTTAATTTTCTTATTTTGACAATATTAAAGAATTATTATGAATCAATATCATAATAGAATTTTTATCGAGTATAAAAAATAAACTTCTTAGTTTTAAAAATATATTTAAATTACTAATTTATATAAATTGACGAAAATAATAATATTTAAAATTTGCAAATACCTTAATTAATATTTAATTTTTAGTCAAAATTGTCAAATAAGTATAAGTTTTATTTTAAAAATAATTAATTTTGATTCTTATAAACTAAAAATAGTTAATATAAAATTAAGCGATTATTTTTCGTATTTTTTAACTATAAATTTTAGAATATGTGGACTCCTCAAAAACTTTATTCACAAAATTTTGAAGATCTATACTTATGGAGAATATTTAATACTAAAAATTCTGGATTTTATATTGATGCAGGTGCTCACGACTCAAATATAGACAGTGTTACAAAGATTTTTTATGATCAGGGGTGGTCTGGAATAAATATTGAACCTTCACCAAAATTCTATAAAGAACTAAAAAAAAATAGAGCTAAAGATATAAATCTTTCAGTCGCCGCATTTAACAAAACCTCAGTAGAAGTATTAAATGTTTATGGTAATAGTGGACTGAATACATTAAAAAATATTAGTGAAGCAAATATACCTGAAGAATTTCTAAACGAAAAAGAAAATATTAAAGTTCAAACAACAACTCTAAGAGAAATAATAAACACTTACTGCAATTGTGAAATTGATTTTATAAAGATTGATGTTGAGGGAGCAGAAAAAGAAGTTTTAGAAGGCCTGGATCTTGAAAATCTTGAGAACTCAAAACACCCCAGAATTATCTTATTGGAGGCAACTTCTCCACTTTCGAGAATTATTGCTCCTGAAAGAAATGATTGTCTAAAATTGCTAAAAAAATCTGATTATACTTCTTTTTTCTTTGATGGATTAAATGATTATTACTGTAAAACATTTGAGAGGGAGCAATTAAAGAGATTAACTTTACCTCCAAATGTATTTGATGGTTTAGTTTATACTCCAAGAATTTTTAATGAAAAACTCTTTTCGCTACATAATCAAATAAAAAAGAAGCAAGAAGCATTGGATAATGCAAATGGTTCTATAAGAAATAGAGATAATAATATTAAAGAATTAAAAGATCTTAAAGATGCTAATCAATCAATTATCAATGATTTGAATACTCAAATCTCAGAAAAGCAAAAAACATTGGATAGTGCTAATAATGCTATTAAAACTAAAGAAAATTTTATTAAAGAATTAAAAGATCTTAAAGATACTAATCAATCAATTATCAATGATTTAAATACTCAAATCTCAGAAAAGCAAGAGGCATTGGATAATGCTGATAATGCTATTAAAACTAAAGAAAATTTTATTAATGAATTAAAAGATCTTAAAGATACTAATCAA